>Ga0307380_10004998_pt1 | contig 17705 bp, 9 predicted proteins | sample UN3MG_FD_202239 | JGI IMG/M metagenome (GOLD analysis project Ga0307380, IMG submission 202239) | Soil microbial communities from Risofladan, Vaasa, Finland - UN-3 | ecosystem: Environmental > Terrestrial > Soil > Coastal area > Acid sulfate soil | place: Finland: Risofladan, Vaasa | collected...
GATTTCCTAAAACCCCAGACCATACAGACCTGGCTCCAGATGCCGGATGGAACGATGATGTGACAACGCGTATCTTCATAGGACAAGAAAACAGATTTGATATAAAATATCTTCCAGCGGTCCTTATCAAACATACAAGCAGCGCATATATACCGATATCCATAAATCAAGAAGAAGATTGTGTCCAATATGGTTATAGATTGTTCATAGACGGTTATGGAAACAAGACTTCATTGAAAGTTCCGGTACATCTTCTGTTCGCAGGAGCTTGGGACCTTGGATTCGATATAGAAGTAATTGCGGAAAGCTCTCAAGATAGATCTACAATCGTAGAAGGTATATCAATGCATTTGATGAGCAATGTCAGAAATCAACTCACGTATGATGGCTTGTTCATAAAAAATACCAGAACGTCTGGAGAATCACAAGAATTATACCAAAACGACAATCTATACAAACAAACTATATCTTTGGAGTGTAGAGGTGAGTATAGAAGACAAATACCTGTGACGAATACAGTCGAAATAATAACAGCATGTATCGAAATAGGACATACCGAAGATACAACATGGATGCCGGATCCAAATCTTACAATATATTATCAGTTGGATCTTTCAAATACAATATTGGCAGCAACCTCGATATGAATATTGTAAAACCATCTCACTATCCCTGACCGGAATATAATCTTAAATATACAATTAACATTCATGGATTGTAATTTTAAATACATCAAATATTACAATAAATCAATATTCAATACGTGGACGAGCATAATATAATAGAACTGATCAAGGACCATGCAAAAGAATTTGGCAAGGTTCCTACAATTTCGGGCTTTGCTTCGAAACACAATACACATGCATCCGCTATAATAAAAAAATTTGGTTCTTGGAACAACCTGTTGTTGAAAGCAGAATTGAAACCAAACAAATCAAGTAAAAGAACATCAGAACAACTTGTAGGTTGGGTCAAGTCACACCCAAATGCAAGATATTCAGATATACCGCCGGGTATCAGGGGTGCATTGGAAAATACTTTCGGTTCCATAGGAAAGGCAAGAATAGCTGCCGATATAAATATTCTCGACTGGAGACATTATATCCAGAAAAAATCGAAAAAGAATACAAACGCAGGGAGACCTGTAGAATATACTGAAGAAATAATAACCGACGGATTACGTGCGTTGGCAGTGGAATTGAACAGACCACCAAAATTAAAAGATATTTCCAAAAAAACATGTGGATTCCCACAAAGTGCGATATTCAATAGATTTACGTCTTTTGGAGAAGCATTGAAGAAAGCATCCCTTCCTCCAAGTTATTCATATCATGAAAATAAAAAGATATTAAAAGAATTTGAAACAATCATATTGAATATAAAACTTTCATCCAATAATATTCCTGAATTCTATAATGTTGAAATAGATTGCATGCTTCCAACATTTGTTTATGGTAATACATGGGAAATAGTCAAATTGACAAGAAGTGAGGTTTGTGATTCGTCCGACGAAATAATGGATTATAATAAAAAATGCAACGATATCATTGTTTGGTATCTTGTTGATGATAGCTTGTTTGAAACTGAAAAATTTGAAATGAAATGTGCAATGGATTTGAAAAATAAAACAAATGAATTCTTGTATGACAAACTTTTGAGTTTGAGATTGAAATATGATGAAATAAGCAGAAAATATATTAATTTCAATATCGATATGGTGAAGAAATGATTTACTCCATATCAAATAAAAACAATAAGTTAGATCTTGTTCGAATAAATGAATGGGTCTATCAAAATTCGAGCATCAGAAGATATAGGAAATTTTCCATATGGAATATTTTCTTCAATAAAATCAAGGAGTTACAATGATAAACGTTCCAGGGGTGAATTATAGCAATCCAAGCGTAAAGGCTGAATCAGTGGTGGTGTCTAGTGGTGTGAGCATACCTGCCAACAACAGGATACTTTGCATCATAGGAGAAGGTGCCAGGAGAGAAGTCCTTGTAAGCTATGCTTCAGGGAATGGACAAGACGGGCTTGATTCTACTTATACAACCACGACAGGAAGAGACGGTAGACGTTTTCTTTTTGGAGTTTATCCTGTACAAGCAAAGAGAACTGTTATTACGAAGAACGGAATCACATTGACAGGTTTGGAAGAAGCAATCAGCATTACAAGTCCTACTTCATTCAGTTCAATTTATGATTACAGGGTTGATATACAAAATGGTCGTTTGGAAATGAAACCAGCTTCTCTTGTAGATCAAGGTGGGGCATATTATACTGCAAGCGGAACAGTTGTAGGAACCGGAACCATAAACAATCTGTCATTGATTGACAGCGACGCTCCAGCAGAAACCTGGACAATCAGATGCTCTTCTGTAAGAAGAGATGGTTACGGTGTTCCTATAGATGGATATGCTAGATTTGTTGCTTCAGGTTCTGTTTCTGGTATAATTTTGGATGGTTACGGGTCTCCTGTGGTATGGCAATCTGATGGTGTCATCAGAAACAACGGAATTCTGAAATTTCGCATAGTGGAAGGCGGAACACCATTTGATTCTGGTGATACATTTGTTGTTAGAGTAGCCAGTGGCGTATTGAGTGCTGGCGACCAATTGATAGCAAGTTATATAGCTACGACTGAAATAAACGATCCAGAATTCTTCACGGATATGGATGCGATAACTGCAAAACATGGTCTTGTAAGTACTACGAATACACTTTCGTTGGGCTGTCAACTTGCATTCGCCAACGGTACTGCCGGAGTATTGTGCTGCCAGGCAGCTCCTCCAATTCCAAGACGTATAACCTATGAAGTAGTAGAACAAGCCACTGGCGGTTCTACAGAAGAAGATATGACATTCCCTCTTCCGATTGGCGTGGTTCCTGCAACAAATACAGAAGTAACATTTTTTGTAGTAAATACCGTTACAAATGTAGAGACACAAATCATACCTAATAAGGTTACTTTTTATAATGCCGGATATACCACAGCTCCGACCACCTTTATAACAGGGGCAGATCCTTATTCTTATACCGTTATAATGCAAGGTGGCTTGAAGCGTGAGGGAGACGACCTTGTCATCACTCCAGCTGGAGGCAATACTGCAGTTGTTTCGTCCGAAATTACAACTTTTGATCTTACAGATGTCACTGTAAATACATCGCTTACAATATTTGGCGCAACCAACGCAAACAACAACGGCGATTTTACAATTGTTTCAGTAAGTGAAGGCGAATTGACAATTTCCGGATCAGCTCCTTTTGTATCAGAAACTGGTCTTGACTTCAGGTTGATCGACGCGTCAGAACAAAGTGCCGCAATACTATGGACTCAAGATCTAGCTCTGACAAGTACACAAGGACTTAAAGTTGGCGTCATTGATACAGATGATGCTACTTTCTTCGATGCCGGATGGATCAACGCACTTGAAGAACTGGAAAGTTGGGAACTCGATATACTTGTTCCTCTACCAACACAAACAATAAGCGCAATCTTCCAAACATCAATGCAACATGTTCTTGCAATGTCCAGAATGCAAAACAGCAAAGAACGAATGTTGTTCATCGGAGCGATAAATGGACTGCTTCCAGCAAATGTAATCGGAACAAATCCAGCAGCTGTTGAAAACATAGGCGTTCTGGAAGGTATTCAAGGAGATAGCCCTACAGAAATACTCGCAGGAACAATAGAAGATCTCACAAATTATTCTGTTGAGGATGCTTTCGGTAATACATTCCGTTGTATGTATTTCTATCCTGATCGTATAGTCGTCAATATAACCGGTACGAATACTTTCATTGACGGCTTCTATCTAGCTGCTGCTGCCGGTGGATATTTCTCTGGAGTAGGAAATGTCGCTATTCCGTTGACAAACAAGACACTGGCTGGTTTCAGTATATTGAATGATAGACAGTTCAACAATACTGTTGCAGAAAACATCACTAGAGCCGGTATCTGCCTTGTTGAACCCGTCCTCGGCGGTGGTCGCGTTATCTGGGGTAAAACAACTTCTCAATCTGGTTATCCAGAAGATGAAGAAGCCAGCATAATTTTCATAAGAGATAAAATAGCCAAGAACATGCGCCTTGGTACCCGTGGATTCATTGGTGTCGTAGAAACGCCTTCGTTCCCGATCTCGTTGAAAACAAGAGTTGGATCCCTTATCAATAGTTTCATGTCGCAACAACTCATTACAGCATATGGATCAATTATTGTAAAGAGAGACACTGTAGAACCAAGGCAATGGAATATAAGTTTTGCCGTTCAACCTTCATATGCAGTAAATTGGATCTATATAAGATTTGAAGTCGGAGTATTATAATTTAAAATAATCCGCATGGGTTTTCTTATGCGGATTGACACTATCATATACAATTCAAGAAAAATTATCATATTATAAACCGGATATGCATCATTCATATAATCTTGTCTGAATTATACAATAATTACAATCCATCAATGTTCACTCCAAACTACTGATTTTAATAGTGTTTTGTTGATCAAAAATAGTAATAATGATGTATTGTAATTGAAGATATAGACACTCAGGAGAAAAAATGGCTTCACCAACACCAACACAACAGACACCATATCCACAAACAGGCAGTTATACAGAAAATGGATCAGCCGGTTCTACAGCGAATAGAACTGGCGTTGCTTTAAGCACGATGATTCTGATAAAGGTCGGACTTACAAATGTAGGTGCCGTACAAAGCCTTACCATAAGTGAAGAACGAACAATCACACCTATAGATGAGGTAGGAACTGATGGACATATAGATTCAGCTCCAACAAAATCATCAAATGTGAGTGGTACGTGCAAGAGAACCAGATTTGATAGATTGCGTATATCAGAAGCTTTCTCAAGAGGATTTTTGCATGTCAAATCACAGCGCATTCCTTTTGATATTGAAATAATCGATCAATACAATGGCGAAGCTAATTCCGATTCTGTTGTTGTCACAGTGATATCCAATGTATGGATAAAGAGCCTGGCATATTCATATACTTCAGATAACTGGATTATCAGTGATGATATGGGTTGGGATGCTGAAACAATCTATTCATATGTTGGTTCACCAAACAATCCTGCAGCTCAAGGCGGCGAACGAAATGTTCCACTGCAATACGATCCTTATGAGTTGGCTGCAGATGTAGGTATGAGAAGAGGCTCAATGGATGCTCCAGGCTTGATAAGCGCAGCATTCTCCGCAGCCTGAGTCAGTTATATATAACTGCATTGTGTCAGTTCATATAGGAAGGTGAAAATGGTAACTACAAAAAGTTCAATAGGAGAAGTTTCGTCTACAACCCAACCAATTAGAAGGTTTGTAGTAGATGACCCATTTGTCGATAATGTTGATAATCGTAGGGATAATCATGTAGATAATCGTACGGTTGAAAGACCGGTTGAAGATTTCCAACAAGAGATGGAACAATTAAAAGAGAAAACAGAATGTAACTCGTCTGTGTTGGAAGAAATGCAAGAACGACGTAAGAAGGTGTCATCTATAAGCAAGGAAGGCAAAAAGAAATTGGAATTGCTTCTTGGTTTGAAGAAAGATGTAAAATATACCATGATAGATAATGTCAAGATTGGATTGCAGAATTTATCGAGTGGTGATACAAAGAAGATGTATGAAAGAATATACAAGCATGAAGATGTTCTTCCTGTGGAGATGATGTTCATAATAAGAAATCTAGCATTGGCTTTCACTCTTTATTCTGTTGATGGAGAATTGATGTCGGATGTGTTGGGAGATTTCGACAATATAGACATGAGGTTGGATCTTGTAGAAAACATGAATGAGATTGCTATAAAAGAATTATATGAATTCTATGAAAAGGAGATAGCTGTAGCCATTCCTGCTACTATGAAGGAGCATGAGGAGGTGGCTGCCCAGATAAAAAAATAGTAAAGGAGCCAGACCACAGGTTCCTGCATCATTTGAGTAAATTGTTTGGAGTGGAGATAACGCATCCGAAGATAATGGACATGGATACAACAACGATGAATTGGTATTTTTACAGTTGGATAGAAGACCAGAATGAAGAAGTTGAAAAAATGAAGAATTTCGGCTGTTTCGTAGGTGCGTTCCATAATCCGGACATGGCTCGGAAGATACAAGAAGAAAAGACCATCTCGTCTGACGAGGAAGGTATGAACAGGGCGATGGAATTGATAAAGAGTGATGAAAAAGAAAAGCCGACAGGTGCAAGACGAAGAAGAAGAGTTGACAAACGTAAAATCAAGTTGAGATAATGAACGGGATGAAATGTCGCCAGAACCATTAATAAATTCTATAATAAATACTCCAGAATTGATTTCAAAATTGGAATCAATGTTCATCAAGCTTACACAAGCAATTGAAAAATTGAGTACTGATTCTGGTAAAGCTGGAGCCGCAGTCAATACCTTGAAAAAAGCCACAGGAGAAGTTGGAGTATCGTTGAAAACCGCCGCAGAAAGTACGGATTATTTTTCTGTTGGACTTGGCGGGTTGCAAAAATTGGTTTCTGATGGTTCAAAACATGTTGCAAAATTTGCATCAGACAACAAGGATCTTGTTAGTTCCGCTGCCAGTTCCATGGTTGCTTTGGGCATGTTTTCAAAAAGTGCTGGAGATGGTGTTTCTGCTTTAAAGGATTTAGGCAAAGGTTTTGAAGAAGTAAACAAGACAAGTGAAGGATTTGCAAAAAGACTTACGGGAGCTATGGGAACTAGTGAAACCGCTGAAAAAATGAAACAATTCACCATACAGTATTATAATATCATAGGAAGCGTCAAGAGATACGAAAGTGCTCTTTTCAGTGCGGCACAACAAGGTGGAAACTTCTACCGCATAACTGAGGAGGGAGGTAAAGGACTTGTTGGAAACATGGATACGAATCTTGCCGCGATCTCGCAAAAAGCTGCAGAAAGTGCCGCGTTGCTTGGTATAAGTTTTGATGAAAGCTTGAAGCGTATAATCAAGGTCACACGAGAACTTCCTGGAGAGTTCAACAGGACATTCAATGATATTAAAATAAATGGTCAACAGGTCATAATGACTTCGGATCAGGTATTGTCAACTGTAGCGGTTGGTGTGGGTATTTCTTTTGACGAAGCCAGCGAAATAGCCAAAGAAATGCTTGGAACATTCGGGGAATCAGCCAGGGGCGCAGCGACGAGGATGGGAGTCTTGTTGAAAGCAAGTCATGAAACAAAGATCGGGTTCAAAGACATCAAAGAACTTGTCACAGGTTTAGACAAAGAATTTGCTATGTATGGAAACCAGATGAATGGTGTTGTCACGATATTGAAAAACGTATCAAAAGCATTGGATGGTACCAACGTAGGTTTCAAGGGGCAAATAGAGATCGCCAGGGCTTTGGGTAATGCAATAGCCAAAATGGAATTTCCTATGAGGGCTTTTATAGGATTGTCTTCTGGAATGAGGTCCGCTGGTGGAGCGATTGGTGTTGGGTTGAATGTCGAGAGAATGCTTCAGGAAGGAAAAACTGGCGAAATAATGAGCATGATGCAGGAAACATTGGTCAAGAAATCAGGACGCGGAGCAATCACGTTGCAAGAAGCCTCTGAAGATCCCAGACAACAAAGAGCATTCATGCTGCAGAGAGGTTTGTTGGGACAAATGGGTATTACTGGTACAGGAGCGCAGAATCGTGTATTGGAAAGCATGTCCAAAGCGGATCTAGGCGAGGGCACCATGGATGCGGAAGCAGCGTTGTCTGATGCTTTACAAGGCGGTACCGACATGGCAAAAAGGCAAACAAACGTACAAGAACATCTTGTAGAGGTGTCTTGGGAGTTGGCAAAGACACTGAAAGCAACAACTTTGTACAAAGGAGAACGTGAGCGTCCTGGATATGACGCTTCGGGGCGTTCTTTGTTCACAGCTGATCAGCTTTCTGAACAGAGAGGAAGCCAAGCAAAAGCTGCAGCTGCTCCAAATTTTCAAGTAGTTGCAAAAGACGTCGATGCGGATGTGGCTGCAAAGGAAGCTGCCAGTAGGGCTGTAAAAGGGATGCTGGCAAGCACTATCGGAATGAAAGATGTGGTGTCCAACACGGCAAAAACAATTACTGGTGGAACGTTGAAAGAATTAAGCAAATTAAGCCCGGCATTTGGTAGTTTGATTAAGATTGTAGATGATGTTACAAAATCTATGGGAAAACTCAGCGATGCATTCGGCGGTGGATTGAGCTCGCTTGATATATCTGGAGATAAAGGAGTACCGTTTAGTCCATTGAGCTCAAAAGAGAATGGTGCTGCTGACTTTAAAATTCCACCAAATACATATAGAGGATTATCAGCGAACAGTTTCGGAACATTGCCATATCCTGGAAACCAACAGCCTGTAACCGTGAAAATTGATCCTGTCACCATGAATATAAATATAATAGAAAATGGTTCTATTACGGCAAATCAAACTTTTGAGATTGTTGCGTCGCGCTGTATTACAGACAAAGGATTGCCAGGGTAAGTTTAGGAGTTAAATGAGTAGAGTATCTCAATATTTCGGGCAGAAAGATCCAAATGTTCAACTTGGCAATCCTTACGTTTCCGCGCCGGTTTCTGGTTCTTTGAACAATCCTATCGCGTTGAATCAATATTATCAACTTGCAAATCAGAATATACCATCAAGCAAGGCACAATATGGTGTAAGAAGAATGATGAAATGGATGGTGCCGGAACGTGGTATTGTCGAGATGTATATAAATCCACAAAACATCGTGATAACCAAGAAAAAGCAAATAACATCTAAAAGGACAAAAGGTGGATTCATCATACAATATTGGGGTGAGGAACTTCTAGACATATCGATAACCGGGCATACGGGAACATCCGGGATAGAGGGCATAAATGTTCTTGATGATATATATCGTGGAGAGCAGATTGCTTTTGACATAATAGCGTTGGAAGAAGCCACTAAATTGAAGAATGAGGAAGAACAGTTCATAAGCGTTGCACTTCCTGGATTGAGTGATGTAATGGATAGTCTAAAATTGTATGGAGAAGAGCCGAAGACAGGTGGAATGGCTGGTTTGAGCATACCAAGACCGACACTTGGATATTACGCCGCTTCAATTGAGATGTATTGGATGGGAGAAGTATATAGAGGATTTTTCAATAGTTTTACAGTTACAGAAGGAGTAGATATGTTGGGGATATTCAGATACGATATAAAATTCACGGCGACACAGCGTCGTGGAATCAGAAGGAACTATCTTGCATGGCACAAGACACCAACTGCTGGACCTTCAAATCATGATACTATTCCTTTTACATATCAAACCAACGCGTTGCCTGTTTCAAACGGAAGTAGGAAAAGAGAAAAATTGAGATCAGCGGAAGCAGCTAAAGAAGCTATGAGCTTGGTGAGATAAATATGAGTGTTTTTGGCGACGTTGTTGACGGGGTACAAGATATATCGAATTCGATAGCTGGTGTTCTACCTCAAAGTTTTCTTGGTAAGGAAAATACCAACAGGGCTCTTTCAGCTGCTGCTTGGAGATTAGCTGGTACATTGGATCAAACAGCAAGACGGACTTATATCCTTGATGGGTTTGCGAACAAGGACAATACAAAGCCGAACGTAAGACGTGTGACGACACATACTCCAGAAATGATTGTGTTGATCAAAAAAAGCATGTTCAATTCACTTTCGGACAATTACCGATCTGAATTCATGGACAAGGAAGAAAAACATTTCATCCGTGCCGCCAAAAAATTATTCGAGAACAAATGCGCTGAAATATCGGCATATGAACAACTTACAAAATTGAACAACATCATAAGGGAAACCGGAGTCGTCACATCTCCTGTTGTCAGGATGATTTACGATACAATAAACAAACTTGATACAAATTCATTGTTTTCAGGTTTTTCTGGTGATGCGAGTGATAATTTCTTGAGTTCGAGTTTGAATAGTTATACAAAATTCATTGGTGAGAACAAAGATGGTGTGGCAACACTCAGGCAAGCTCTTAGATTGAATGGTTTCAGTCCAACGACAAACTGGATAACCGACAAGACTTTTGAAAAAGCTGATTCTCTTGGGGCGGGTACTGGAGTGATAGAATTCACTATGGTAGATAGATTCGATTGTACCGTTTCGGTCAAATTAGGACAAGGTGGAGGTAATTTATCATTATTGAGTCCAAATAGATTGTTGTTGATCACTGAAGACGACATAGAGAAGGCGATATATCAAAGTGCCAATACAAAGTTCTCTATAATAGATACTTTGACGATGGAACTGGAATCGCAAAATGAACAAGATCTGCAAGATTTGAATCATTCAAGACTTGCGAGGGGAGCATCTGTCGTTACCGTGTTGACAAATCTGAGAACCAGGATATACAACAAGATTACCGTTATTTTGGAAAAAGTAGGTATAGAACTTACATCATCAGCCGGAACCGGTCTCGATTATGACAAGATAATACATAATCCAGATGTTCCAGATTACGAACAATTCACACAAGATGAAATGGATTTGTTGAACAGGCTGTATGCCAACATGTTCAAAGTAATAAAAGGCAAAATACAACAATTTTCAGATTTCAGGAATTATAATTTTGAATCCAACCATGTAAGGAAATTGATGTATCTGCAATTCAAAGGAAGGCAATTGATACAAAGCATGGACAGTGTGACTGTATTCATCGATTCGAAGAGGGTTGATGACGAGATGCTTTCTTCCATCGTGAACAATTCATTGAATCCTGATTTGGCTTACAGTGCTGCTACCGGGTCACAGTCTACAAATTTCACACAAAATGCTTCATCTTTCTTTGGAACTTCAAATTTCCTGCAAGCGGCAGATGCTTTGCTTGGAGATGAAAATTTCAGCAGGGAAGAAGCTGAAAAAAACATACTTGCTGGACCTGATTTTCCCATGTGGTTGTATAGTGAGCTACGTTCTGTGTTCACTTCTGAAAATCTCGGTACTTGCGTATTCAGCGGCGTTGTTGAAAGTGCTAAAGAAAATTATTCTAATGATGGCTCATATGTTGTAACTGCTACTTTGAAAGATAATTCTTTCTATTTCGATCAAAGCTTGATAAACACGAAACCCGGCTTGGATCAGTTCAACGGATATCTATATGATCCCGTCACTCCTTTTGATTTCGAGTTCGATTCCGCCACCGGGTTGCTTCCAAGCGTATCAAAATTCAAATTGCTTGAAGAAAATGAAAAATTCATTGCTTCAAACTTGTTCAAGTTTCAAGATGGCAAATATGCCGGTCAGAAAATGACAATCGACAAATTCAAAAATCCTGATATTGAACCTACCGAAGCATTGACCAAGTTGACCGGAACATATTCCGAAACTTCAAAAAAGATTTTCGATGCTCCAGATGGTTTTGTATATAGATGGAAAAAAGGCATAGGATCTGCCATAATAAATCAAAGTGGAACAAATGATGGTGTGATAGGTTCACAATTGTTGAGCAACAAGCTTGCTCTAGTAAATGTAACAGATCCTTTCAGTGGTCAAGATGTTGTCAATATGATTTCAATATTGATAACCGGAGAACCATATAATTTCAATACATTCATGAAATCCGCCATACGAATGGGCACTACCAACATAGACGGCGGTTTTTCTCCAGATACTGATTATTTCGCGGGTTTGTCTCGTATAATAAAGAAACAAAACAAGGTTTGGGGTAATTTCATTCCATTCAAGAAAATGACAACGGATCCGAATTTGTTCGCTCAGGCAATGGCTCTGCAAACCATGGCTTTATCCCATAGCACACTTATAAAGAAAAAGCAAAATCAACGGGTTCAATTATTGAACAAATTGATGCAATTTGAAGGTGACACTTTCCAATTTGATATAAATAAATATGATATCAACCTTTCACATCCCGGAGCAACATTAAAAATAAATACTTCCGACCAGATGGTATCATATCCAATAATAAAAAAGATAGTACAACTTGGAGCAGAAATACAATTACATGAAGAATCGATAAGATATTCTTTAGATTCAAGCGAAATAAAAAAATCATTGTTGATGATAGGCAGCAACGTGCTTTTTGATGACATGAACATACTTTCCAAGAAAGAACTCGACAAAAATTTCGAGACGTTGGTACATAATCAAAATGCGATAACACAAAGAAGGTTGTGGCAGGTCAAAGCAAATGTAGACAACAATCTTTTCATAGTAGATTCGGAATATGATACTGATTATGACATACAAGTGATCGCTCAACAATTGACATCGAACAATTTCGATGTGGTGAACATGGCTTGGTCCAAAGTAAGTGCAAAACTTACAAATGCCATAAAAACAATTGGAATGGAGCTTTTTGCAAATTCGCAAGGACATATAGAATTGAGGGTTCCCAAATACAACAGGATGCCAAGCAGCGTGTTGTTTGAAATGATCAAAAAGAAGAGGGAACATGGTGTACAGATATTCCCTGATTTTATTGAAAAAAGCTTCAAAAACAGAGTAGAAGCAACTTTCAATGAAATTGAGATATTGGAAGATCAAATAAGATTGTATTGTGTTGCTTTAGGAGCACAGTATCCAGCTAAAACAGGAGACGATCCTGATAGTCAAATTTCTTCGTTGTTGAAAGGTGGTCTTGCTTTTAAAGGATACAACAGAAATGAATTCTTCTTCACAACAGATCAGGACGGCACGCTTTTAAGTATAAGAAAGGCGGTGGGATCAATAACAGATGCCGATCATAGCCAACAAAACAACAGCACCACTATAATTCCAGGATTTTTAAGCGTTGAAAACTCAACCGATCCATTCTTTGAACGGTCCTTCGGTAACGATGAAACAACCCAAAAATATGTAAAGACATTTTCAAGAGCTGCAAATACATACAACAACTTCGATATTTTAAAGCAAAACAAGAATTTCAAGGACATATATACAAAATTTGCAGCAAACAATGCATCTTTTTTGAACGATCAAGTAGATGGCGCAAATAAAATACGTCCCAGGCTTGCCAGGAAACTCGGTGTTTCTACAGACAGTCCGATGATAAAGACGATTTCTCAATTATTGCCGAATTCAAAAAACGGAAAGATTTCACCAATAGATATCAACAGCATACAAAACAAGCTCGATGGTTTGTTGTCTTCAAGGCATGAAGCGATGATCACGGCGGTTAATTTGATAAAAAGCCTAGATGAAGCCGCAAGATTCAATTCAGACAACACCGAGATATTGTCAAAATTGTTGATGCCGAACCTATATGGAAGAAAAGACATACCGACATTTTTAAAAGGCATGATCGAAGATGAGAATGTTGATGATTTCGGTCCCGGTTCCGCGAAAAGATATATCATAAAAGAATCTGATATATTGTCGATGACTTATAGTGAAAATCCACCAAATTTCACTCAAGTGGAAGTAAGCGGTGCCGAATTGGGTGGTTTGGTCGGTGGACAAGGCTTTCCTATCGGCGGAAGCAATGATTTCAAAATGGCAAATGTATGGAGTGTTGATTATGACTTGTGGCGGAAGTATGGATACAAAGAAAGTGAAACGGCATACGTTCCATTCTTGAACAATCCAGAATTGCAATTAGCACCATATGCCTTGTTCTTGTTGAACCGTGAACGTAAAAACATCTTGAGAGCCAATATAACAATGATAGGTGATGAATATAAACAACCGGGCGAAGTATATTATGTAGAAGATATGGGAATGTTGTTCTATTCTGAAACCATAACTCATAATTTTTCGTATGGTGAAGATTTCACAACAACAATGACGTTGAATTATGGGCATGTTCCCGGGGAATACATACCCACACCTTTAGATGTGATCGGCAAGAACCTGTACAAAGGAACCAATACGAACGTAGGTAATTATTATGTATCTCGCTCTGGGACAACAGCTTCCGACAAGGGAGATGCTCTTGGAGTCATACATTTTCCGAACTATAGAAAATCAGGAACTCCATCAAGCAAGACAAATTTAAGCGTGGCTCAAGAGATACTTGATGGCTCGATTGGAGAACAAAACAAGAAAACAATAAATGATATATTGGGTAAAGCCACTTTCTTGCTTGAAGCAAACATTCCGCAGGAAAATCGTGGATATAGAGCCCTGACGGTCAGGATATACCATCTTAGTGGCGATATAGATACAAGATTGGAAGATGCTGCAAAACAGGTGATATCCAAACTTGTTTCAAAAGGTATTCCAAAGAGCAAGATTGTAGGCAGAAGAGTGGGAAGTGATACGTTGGTTGCTGGAGAGCCTTTCTTCATAGATTTGAATTCTGAAGAGGGCGCCAGGAATCCATCCAATGCTGTTATAAGCATGTCAAAAGAATTTGAAACATCATCAGATTCCATACCATCGATATCATCGACATTGGCCAATTTGATACCCGTGGACGCAAATTTCTTTATATTATACAATGCAATAGATGTTTGGTTCGAATCAAGTATCACTCCAACAACGGAGATACTCAATATGCTTGATTCTCCAGCAAAAAACACAAGTACCAATTACAGTACAGGCACGAACCCCAAAACAACCATTTCAGACAATAGATTGGATGGAATGAGAAAATTCTATAATAGTTTGAACACCAATTTCAAAAGCAACGTAACTGTTACGACTGTTACAAAGACACAATAAGGAAAGATGGCAAGAGACGATTACAATACAAACCCGGTAAATGAATTAACTTTTAATTTTGGTAAAAAAAGTTCAAACGTAGATGTGTTGGATGCGATCAACTCAACAACACCACAAGATTCATTTATTGAAAGATTGCGCATAGCGCAGGTGATTGATATCGACAGGTCTGCCAAAACAATGAGCATACTTGTTTTCGCAGATCAAACAACAAGAATCGTTCCATATTTCGGCATGATGAGCAATTCTGGAAACGAAACCGGTATCTGGTATGGTTTTTCTCCTGGTGACGTTGTAATATGTTCAATAGGTCCAGACAATAGATATTATATATTGAACAAGATAGGTAGTGGTGTGTCGTCGTTACAGAAAACCGGTATAGATGAAGACAATATGGATGAGATATTCTATTCTTCACCGTTTCAAGCGAAACAAAGAGATATAGATACATTGCCGAATGGTGGATTTCTAATAAAAAGTGAAAACGACACCAAATTGAGGTTGTATCCCGAAGAAGCTTTTATCGGAAGAAAGGGATCAAGTTCTTTTTATATAGATACAACAAGCAAGAACAATGCAATGGGCGGTTCATCGACGTTTGAAACGAATCAATCATATAGTTTCACGTATGGTGGTTTCAGTCTTGAAGGAATCGCACTCAGGGATACAAGACAAACAGATATAGATGCGGACAGCGATCCCGATATAAATGAAAGACTGATATCACAATGGTACAAGAATCTTTCTCCCGTCAATTTCGACAATACATTGAAGGCTGCCGAGGAATCCGGCGGAACACGTAGAAGAAATCCAAGTCTTATAGAAAAACGACAGATAACATATGAATTTGCAGATTATCCTTACGATAATCCCATACAATCAGATTTGAAAGAATCAAAAAAACAAGATCCGAATTATCAAAAGATATCCACAGACAAAACACAATCCAGAAGGATAAGAAGCGGAGATGTTTTCAGTTTGAGCCTTGTTTCGCCAAATTATCTGATAGAAGAAATAAAAGGTACCGGAATAGATGTCTATGGCAACATACTGGATATAAACAGGACAGTGCTCCCGATTGGTGAGGAAGATGGTTCTGTGACCCTGAAAGGAACAGAAGAAAGTTATATGGAAGTCCGCAGCCTGCACCGTAGAGGCTTGGCATATCATTGGGAATTGAATGCCAGGAAAGATCCGGAGGACCTCGATATAGAAAAAGGTACCGGAGATGACTATGCTTTGGTTGAAGGTATATACAAGAGGAACAGAAGTCGTATGTTTTTCGATATAGACAAGGAAGGACAGTTCAAGATAAACATTCCTTCATCAAGCGAGACCGGCAACGTACCTGTTCTTGCAAGATATGAAAATTATACTACAATAAACCCCCTGGAAGAAGGTGGTGTTGTTGATTATGATTATTTCAAAAGAGAAAAGGATGTAAAATCTGATATATTGTTGGATGCTTTCGGTAAAGGTGTCGTTGCTTTGTCGGGAAACGAAAAAGCTCTTCCAAAAGACAGGACTGATGGCGGGATAATAAAACTAGGAACTGCTTTCCATGATATTTCAATGACATGTGTCGCTCCGTTACCTACTGAAAATCGTCAAAATCCCACAGGGATATTATCCGGTCCAGATACAGAAATTGATGACAAAGGATATAAAAGAGATATATTAAACCATACAGGTGGCGATTCAATCGTTACAAAAGAAATAATAACATCTGGAGAAAATGCAAATGCCGGTGGAAGATCTGGAACCATCGTGACAGATGGTATGATCAACATGAGTATAGGAGCGAATACCGTAGATAGACAATCTTTGTGGCTTGACACTGCTGGAGGTATAGTACAAAGAATCGGAGCGGATTTGAATGGTATAAGCCTCGCAACACAAACAGATGGAGATGTCTACCTACAGATAGGAGGACAATTGCTTGGTCCGGACAACGACGGGATAGATCCCGACAAGAGATTTGATAATGAAGAGTCCGCGCTTGTAGATAGTCCAACCAAGACAAATAGATTCGAACTCAGGGTGATGCAAGGAAATGGTCCTACTTTTACAAGGATATTGTTCGATAATGAAGGCATTATAATATGTAGTCCTAAAAATATCGAATTCAGAGCAGAAGAAGATATATTATTTACAAACAACGGAAACATTTCGTTCAATGGAGAAAAATGTGTTTTCTATGGACATACAGTTGATGATGATACAGTGAGACTTACAAGACAATCAAGAAAATTCGAAGATGTCTACGTGCCAGACCTTGGTGCAAGACTTGTGGGGAGAGGGGGCGAAAGGAGAACGGTATGATGGCTCAAAAACCAAAAGCAGCACAAAATCCAAAATGCGATCCACTTCAAAATAAAGTAAATGTACCATTTTTACCTCCTCTTCCTGGTCTTCCCGGATATACGTTGGATGTCAACTTTCCTACATTGGACATAAAACTTCCAGAAGGTATACCGGAAGATTTACTTGATTGGCTTAGAAGATTGAAGTTCACACTTCCTGGTGGTGGTTTGTTGCAAGACATAATCAAAAGCCTACAAGATACAATTGCAAGTATAATCTCTCATCTTCTTTCATATCTGAATATGTTCCTTGGAATCTATAATTTCATTGTTGCGGTTATAGAAATAATAATTTGCATAATAAATGTATTGACAGCTTATCCAAATGTCTGGAAGATGATAAAAAGAATCAAATGTCTAATCAGGAAATGTTTCCCGATTTTCATAAACATAGTTCTTCCATTCTTTGCTCTTCTTGCGCTTCTGTTGGACCTTCTTGCCCTTTTGTTGGCATTGATAGAGTATATCATAGAACTATTGAAAAGATTGCTTGAACAGCTTCTGAGGAATTTAAGAAAATTAAAGCGGATGATAGAGCATGGCAACGTGAATGCTTCTTTGGCGATTGTGGCGAAGTTGGCAGACTTGATGTGTTTGTTTGAACATATATTCGTACTTTTGACCGTCATTGATTTGATGATTCAAGTGATAAAAGGTAAATGGAGCAAAGGTTTCAAGACATGTAATGGAGGGGCAGAA
>Ga0307380_10004999_pt1 | contig 17703 bp, 14 predicted proteins | sample UN3MG_FD_202239 | JGI IMG/M metagenome (GOLD analysis project Ga0307380, IMG submission 202239) | Soil microbial communities from Risofladan, Vaasa, Finland - UN-3 | ecosystem: Environmental > Terrestrial > Soil > Coastal area > Acid sulfate soil | place: Finland: Risofladan, Vaasa | collected...
CGACCTTGCCACGCATTGGATTGGAAATGCTACGAGGCGAAAGACCATCTTGGGGAATGCGAGTGCCCATACGCCAATAAATACCACAACGTTGAACGGAAGTGAATGTCCCGAGGCGAAATGCTTCTTGTAGAATTTCAGCATCGAATCGTAGAAACAGAACAGGGAAAACATGGGCCTGCGGCGCATCGAGACTCCCTTTTGGTGGATAACAGACGCAGATGGCACAAACCAGACAGATTCTCCTAATCTTGAGGCGCGAAGGCAGAAGTCGAGGTCCTCCCCGAACAAGAAGAACTGCTCGTCGAACGGCACCCTCTGTGCTAATTCCCTCGGGAACATGCAGAAGCTGCCGGAGACCGCGCCGACCTTGTGGGCTCTCTCGTTCGTGCTGTCCGGGAGATTGTATAGCGGTAACTTGCGGGAATTGGGAAAGAGCAGCGAGATGCCGGTCAGGCGCATGATGGCGGATGTGGGAGTTGGGATTGTTCTTCGGCAAGCCTTCTCTTGTGAGCCGTCCTGGTTTATGACCTTTCCGCCGACAACGCCTCGTCTGCCGTGTTGTTCCATGAAATCGACAAGTGGTGAGACGAAGTCAGACCGTGCCTCTGTATCGGGATTCAAGAGCAACACGAACTCGCCCGAGCAGGTCTCAACTGCGGCGTTAACTGCCCTTGCGAAACCGACGTTCTGCCGCGATCGAATCAGCCGGATGCTCTGTTGCATCGGATACTTCAGGACCAGACTGTCGTCGCTCGAGGCATTATCCCAGATGACAGTCTCGACGTCTGGGGCAAAGTTCAGGATCGACGCGATACATCGGCGAAGGTAGCTGCCTGTGTTATAGTTGATAATGACGATGGAGACTCTTGGCCGGATATGAGTTCGAGCGTCGGGCGTGAATGCTGTTGTACTTTTAGTTTCTCGGCGTTTGACTGAACTCATGGCCTAGGCTATTTTTCCTGTTGTGATTGGTGCGAGGCAGAAGTTGGGCTCTAAGGTGCAGACGAATCTATCAGATCGCCCAGAGGGCGGAAGTAGATTGTGTGCACGCACGCTTTGGGCCGCGGCGCTCCTTATGGGCGGAATTGTCTTTGGCGTGCTTACGGCCATAAAGCCACTTTTGCTGAAGCTGAACACTCTGCTGCCGGTCCTCTGCTATCTCTTAGCCGCCACTGCCTCGGCATTACTCCTGAGGGGCGTCTGGTCAATTACTGCATTCAGGCCGGAAGGCCGGACCAAACTGTCCCGCGCTCTGCGGAGGGTCATCATCAGGCTTTTGGTTCCTGTTGCCATCTTAATTGGACAGGTAATTGGCATCTCCAAACAGCGGTTAATGTTATCCTTCGTGCAAATGAACAACGACCTCACGATGAACAAGCACTTGGCAATCAAGCCGGAGGAGATTCTTATCCTGCTTCCGCAGTGCTTGCAAGCTCCGGAGTGCGACCGCAGGCTGACCAGCGACATACATAACTGCAGGCGGTGCGGTAAGTGCGACATTGCGGCGCTGTTGGAGATTTTCGATAAGCGTTGTGTTCAGGCGTGGGTTGTTCCGGGTGGGACACTGGCAAGAGAAATGGTCAAGACCCATCGGCCAAGGGTCATTCTGGCCGTTGCGTGCGAGAGGGAGCTTTCGTCCGGGATATTGGACACACATCCGATACCGGTCGTGTCAATAATCAACGATAGGCCAAATGGTCCGTGCGTGGGGACGCGGGTATCGTGCGCGTCGGTCGATGAGATGTTGCAGCGCTTGCTTGGCAAGACCTATTGTGCTAAGGATAGCAAACTAGTAACTGCCGTGGGTCAACATCGAACTGAGAGGAAAGGTCAACGTGAGAGCGAGGCGAGCCGTCGTGCAAGCTGAGTTCGACATTTCCGGCGAAGTAGAGCGCATTCAAGACCAGCTCAACAGGCTGATCGAGCGCGTTACGGCCTATGGTTGGGACAAGTCTTGGGAGAGGGAGCGGTTCCAGCCGCACGTCGATGTATATGAAAACCGGAGTTCCTTAGTAATCGTGGCCGAACTACCGGGCGTGAGTACCTCGTCGATCCAGGTTTATGGTTTTCAGGGTGCGATACACATAGAGGGTGTGAAAGAGGCGAACTACCCTCCTGCTGGGGATGCGATGTTCCACACCTTCGAGCGGAGTTTCGGCAAGTTCGAGATCAGGGTGATCATCCCTTGCCCTGTCCAGTTTCGCGAGGCCAAAGCGAGTTATTCGGACGGTTTGGTTACGGTGAATTTGCCCAAAATCAACGAGCGGCGTTGCAGGAAGTGTGTCATCCCCGTGGAGATCGGATGAGAGCCGGCGAACCAATGACTGAGCGCAAACGCCCGGGAGAATCAGCGCCAGTCGTTGCGGTCGTTGCGGTCGTCGCGGGCAGCAGGTCTGACAGCAAGCTCATAGACGAGGCGGCGCGAACGCTCTCTGAGTTTGACGTCCCTTGCGAAAAGCGAATAATCTCGGCCCATAGAACACCTGAGCAAGCGCTCGAGTTTGCCCGTAACGCAAGGTCAAGAGGTCTGAAGGTGATCATTGCGATAGCTGGAAAGGCGGCTCACCTCGCCGGGGTCATCTCGTCAGCAACAACGCTGCCGGTCATTGGTGTCCCAGCAAAGACCCCTGACCTGGGCGGGCTGGACTCGCTTCTGTCAACTGTTCAGATGCCGTCCGGCGTCCCGGTCGCAACCGTTGGCATCGGAAGCGCCGAGAACGCCGCACTGCTGGCGGTTGCGGTATTGGCGCTTTCCGACGAGGCGCTTGCCTCAAGGTGGCGCGACTACAAGGCCAAGCTTGCTGAGAGGGTGCAGGCAGACGATCTCGCTGTTAAAAAAGGCGACTGACGGTCGAGCGAGGTAAATCGATCTCGCAGTGCTTGGCGATGCTCACGGCGAGCTTGTTGAAATCCTTAAGGCAATCCTGGACAGCATATACGTGAGCGCCGATAGCCCCATCAGCCGGCTTAAGTGCAAAGATGGGCTTGTGGGCCTCCATTGCCATCGGCATTAGACTGCGATAGTGCTTGAGCATGGCAAGGCAGTTCGGGTCATCCTGCGGCTGGTCTGTGAAAACTTCGGGCTGTTTATTCAGGACTGAGACCCGGTACTCGCCGGGTATGCGGTTCATCCATCTGCCATAAGCCCTCGCGGGCCTGTCGCTTCGGATTGCGTGCTGCATGATAATGTAGCCAATGGGCTCCATTTCGCCGGCCGGCAATTCCAAATCGTCTCTGGGGCTTCGAGTGAGTCTGTCCTTCCATTCGGATCGCCAGCGACGCAATGTCGGGCCCAGGTTCCGCAGGCCTTGAAGCGAATAGAGGTCTGGAGCCAGCGGGACGGCCACGTAACGAGATGCGATCATTGCCGCTCGGTTGATCGCGCCCAAGTTGGGACCAACATCGATCAACACCAAATCGGCCTTCCTGGCAACTGCTGCCAACTGGATGATGCGAAATAGAGCCGCCTCAATTCTAAACGCCCGCGGCTTTGCACCTAAGCAGTGCGGCCAGTTCTCGGAGAGATCATCTTCGAAGCTGGACAAGGCCAGGTCCCCAATGAGAAGGCCCAGACTATCCGAGATACTCTCCACGTGAGGCTGATTGATTGGCCCCGTTCCCTCAATTAAGGGCAGAAGCGCGCCCAGAATGCTCTGCGGATGCTCGCCGTCCGGCCAAACCTCCTCGAGGCGCTCCTCTTTCAGGAACATCGATGTCAAGTTTGCCTGCGGATCGAGGTCGGCGGCGATTACTTTCAGGCCGAGTTCCGCGAACATATATGCTAGGTGATAGACTAGCGAGGTTTTGCCCACGCCTCCCTTGTTGTTGAAGAATGCAATCGTCTTCACAGTAGCCTCGGGACCTTGACCAGAAAGAAATGCGGCTCGTCTGTAGTAAACTCGGGCGGCTGATTCCCGTTTCTTTCGATCGCTTCTTGTGCTTTCAGCACGCCGCTTGCGAACGTGTGGACGTAACCCAGCACCTTCATAGCACTGGCCACCACTGGATTGCGGTATGCATTCTGCTTCGGAAAATTCTCCGGCGTCGCCTCGCCGTAAAGGCCCCCAGGATTCTGGATCTCGACCCTGTCATCGAACCAGTAGAACCGGACCGGCGCATTGGATTGATACGACCTATGCATGATTGCATTCATTAGGAATTCGCGAAGCGCGAACAAGGGATAATCATAGATTTGCTCGTCGCGCAAGACGGAGACAGGGACTGGCCTCGAACGTATCTGGCCAGGTAGGAAAGCGTCCAGTTCACGCAGCACAGTCAGAAGGTCCCCGGCAAACTGGTGCTCGTCTATCGGTTCGTCCGTGATATTGACTCCGTCGAATCTCACGAACTGCACGTATGCTCCGGGCAGCCAATGCCGAGCGTATTTGGCGAATAACAAGGCCCCCGCAAACGTCGCGCAGTTCCTCTGAAGATCGTAGAAGCTCAGCGATGACATTTGCTCGCGGACGTCGCGCCTATTCTCCTTTATGATCTCGGGCGCGACCGCATTAGGCAAGTATGTAATGGAGAAAAGGTCCGGAACCAGGTCCTCGAATCGGCATTCGAAACACGGTGTGGCGTCAAAAGTTGCTGAGAAGGCTGTGCGCCGTTCCCAGAGTATCCTCTCTTCAGACTCGCTGGCAATTGCCCGTCTTGGCCCGACTCGAATCCATACCTGACCTTTGTATCGCACGGGAGGTATATCTGAAGGCAGAACCGCCACAAGCGCAAGCTCTCCCCCCGGGACATCATCACGCTTCTGCACAGTCATCGCTGGCAACGGTAAGATGTTGCCGTCAGACCTTATACCTCCAAGGTTCTGCAGCAGCTGGTCCGTTACCTTCAATCCCGAAAGGGAGCCATCATCGTTGGCGCCGATGATCAAGTAGCCCGGCTTGCGGTGATTCGGCAGATCGTTCGCAAACGCGCAGACCGCCTGACAGAACTTGTCAGTGTCCTTGATGGAGGTCGTCCTCTCTACTCGATCCGACTCGATGTCATGGAGTATAGAGACTAATTCATCCTTAGTCAGCATGGCGCCTCAACTAGCACTAGGATTATCGGCGAGCTAAGCTTAAGGCCCTACTCGCCGGAGGGCCCGACGAGCTTTTTCGTGAATAAGGTCACCCTCATCTCAACCTTATCGGTCGGGTTGCCCCGCGCATCCGTCTTCACACCTGCTATCTTATCGACTACGTCCATCCCCTCGATGACCCTGCCGAACGCAGTGTACTTGTGGTCGAGGCTAGGCAACCTCGCAAGACAGATAAAAAACTGGCTGCCGGCGCTGTCGGGGGCACTGCTTCTGGCCATGGAGACCACGCCGCGTTCGTGCTTGATGTCGTTGAACTCGGCCTGAATCATCCATCCCGGCCCTCCCGACCCATCGTTGGAACGGTCATCATCCTTGGAATAGGGGTCACCACCCTGAATCACGAAGCGCGGGATTACCCTATGGAAAGTGGTCCCGTCATAGAATCCCGAGCTAGCAAGTTTCTTGAAGTTAGCCACCGTCTTAGGAGCGACATCGGGGTAAAACTCTATGTAAATATCGCCGAACTTCGTTTGGACCTTGGCGATCTCCTGAATCAATTCAGACCGCAAAACCTCCCCGGGCTGCGGCTCTTCGGCCTCCTTCCTTCTCATCGGTGCAATCTCAGGCCGGAGGTTCCGTTGCAGTTCAGTTGGCTCCCTGCCGGGCGCGGTCTGAAGGGCCGGCCGCTCCTTCAGGGCGAGCTTTGTCATCTCGTTAATGCGCCGCATCTCATCCTCTTTCGTCTTGTCGCGTATCGCCGGGGCATTGGTCTTGGCCTCCCCGCCCTCCAGTGTCTGGAGCTTCGCGGTCTTTTGTGCCGTCTGCGACTCTTCAGATTGGCTCTCCTTCTCATCACTGCAACCAGTGAAGACCGCAAGCGCGCCGATCAGCAAGAATGCGACCCAAACAATACCTTGCAGCCTCAATTCAGTTCTGGACATAGTTGTTCTCCCTTCTCATTTGGGGTTGTCGAATTGGTGTTACCAGAGAGTATAACAGCTGAAAGGCAAATAGCAGTCAGAAAAATATACTCCTATTCTCCCCCGCTTACGCCCGCGCACCGGCCCGTTCGTCGCCTCCCCTAAAACATGATTGCTGTGAGAAAGTAGTCGGCAACGATGATAAGCATCGCGGAGGCAACGACGGCAGTTGTAGTCGCCTTCCCGACTCCCTCTGCCCCTCCTTTAGCATAAAATCCAGTGAAACAGCTGACGAGGGAGAGAATCAGCCCAAAGGCCGCAGCCTTAATCAGTCCGTTTCCCAGATCGGCTATCTCAGAGTAGCGCACCGCGTTACGTGTGAACAAAATCGGGTTCACACTCAATAAGTGGACAGAGACAACATAGCCGCCCAGAATCCCGAAGAAATCAGCGATCCCAGTCAGAAGCGGCACCATGATGATGCTTGCCCAAATCCTCGGCACGACGAGGTACTTTATAGGCTCCACCGCTAGCGCATGGAGCGCATCTATCTGTTCAGTTACGCGCATCGACGCGAGCTCGGCTGCCATGCTCGAGCCGGCGCGGGCGGCGACCATCAGGCTTGTGAGAACCGGCCCTAGCTCCCTGAACATGCTGAGCGTTACCACGATGCCGATATAGGCCTCAGCGCCCACAGGCCTCAGCCCGTGGTCAGTCTGAAGAGCCAGCACCATGCCGGTGAATGCGCCAGTTAGAACTACCACGGCCGTTGACTTAACGCCGACGAACTCCATCTGCTTCAGCAGAAGCCCCCAACGGAATGGTGGAACGAATGACCAAGCGACGAACTTGGCGAACATGAGTAGGACACTGCCTACACTCTCGAGCGACCTCAGTGTCCAAGACCCGAGCAGTTCAAATGGATACAGAATGCCAAAGCCCTTCGCGAGAGCTCTCATCGCCTCGGTCAAACCTAACCTATTGCCCGTTAATGCAGAAAAGCGAATAGCCTGAGACCATCACTCTACGCTTTTGCGCTTAAACTTCAACCCAAAGGCTTCTTACGGGTCTGACTCAGGATTGTAAGCAATGCTGCGTTCATGCCATGGGGCGTGCGAAAGATGCGCCGCCGCTGCGATCTCCAACGTGCGATGAGCTGATGAGTCCCTCATCGCCCGGCACAAGCGCATTCTGGCTTCAGAAGGACATAGTAGGGGTGCTGCTTGGAGGTTGGGTCATAATTCGCTTTGTGTAGTATATTGTGAAAGGCCCTCATCGTGGAATCATCAACCTCCGCAGCCAAGATTTGTGGGGCAAAAACAGTGGAGGGGGAAGGACTCGGGTCCTTCCCCCATGTAGAAAGGAGGAGACAACTTTTGCCTCCCCCCCATAATCACAATGGAGGAGGAGATGTCTAATCGGCGATCGGTATGATCTGTGCTCATCATCCTGATCGCTTTCAGTTATAGTATTACTGATTTTGTCATGGCTGTCAAGTTTTTCACCAGCAGCCCCAAGCCCTCGGCCGGGCGGCGCCTGAAACTAATGGCCGGTTTGGGATGTTTTCTCTCAGGGATTGGGCGGAAATGCAACGACGTGTGCAGGAAACTACAACAGAATGCTATTGAGGTGAGCGTTGAAAGCGAAAGACGGAACAGATAAGGCCCAGGGCGGCAGGTTAATGGGCCCCATCGCGCAGAGACTCCTGGAATACATAGAGGTCGGCGCCATAGCAATACTTCTGGCTTTTTTTCTCAGGACGTTCGTTGTAGAGGCGTTCATGATACCGACCGGCTCCATGGAGGACACTCTTCTTCGAGGCGATCACATTCTCGTCAACAGGATGATCTACAACACGAAGGGGCTGGGTCCGCTGGAGAAGATTCTGCCGGTCCGTGAACCCGAGCGCCACGACGTCATGGTTTTCAAGAACCCGCAAAACATGAAATTGGACTACATTAAGCGCATGGTGGGCATGCCGGAGGACACAGTATCGTGCCGGTCGAAGCTGCTCTCGATCAACGGCAAGGAGGCGTCATATAGTTTTGAGCGGCACGCGAGCCCGTGGGTCATCCCGCGCCAGCGAAACGTGAGGGATAATTTCGGGCCGATCAAGGTGCCCCGCGACAACTACTTCATGATGGGAGACAATCGCGACAACAGTCTGGACTCGCGCTACTGGGGCACACTTGATGGGCGTCTGATAAAGGGGCAGGCTTTTCTGGTCTATTTCTCTTGGGCGCCGTTTAAGGATGTATTTGAGAACAAGGGCTATGCTGAGAGGCCGCATTCTTTGGCTGAACTGTTATGGTTCAACATAACCCACCTTGGCGACCGGCTGCGCTTCCAGCGGTTCCTGCAGCTCATAAGGTAGCGGGAAGGCGAGCTCATCGAGCCTTTCGGAGGGGGCGACCTGCGGGCTGAAGTCGGGGATGACTTCCCTGATTATCTCCACGATCTCCTTCTTGCTTCCCCAATGGATTGCCCACCAAAGCCTGTCCATGGCCGAATCGAGATTGACATCGACTGGCATTTTCGACGCGGCCACGTTGATCTTAGGGTGAAGCGTAACTCTGACTGCCTCGTCCTGAGACCAGAGGCTCTCCGAGAGCTTCTCCCCGTGTCTAAGCCCGGTGTATCTGATCTGGATTCTGCGCTGCCGCCGCGCAGAATGAAGGCTGATCAGGTCGTCGGCGAGCTCCTTGATCCTGATGGGTTTGCCCATGTCAAGGACAAGCACCTCGCCGTTTTTGGCCAGCACAGTCGCCTGCGTTATGAGCTGAACCGCCTCGTATATGGTCATGAAGTAACGTCTTGCCTCGGGATGAGTTACCGTGACAGGCCCGCCGTTTCTTATCTGCTCCTCGAATATCGGGACCACGCTCCCCTGGCTGCCCAGAACATTCCCGAACCTTACAGCAACGAAGCGGCCCTTCTCGCCCACGCCAAACTTCCGCGTCAGTATCTCGCACAGTCTTTTCGAGGCGCCCATGAAGTTCACGGGCTCAACCGCCTTGTCGCTTGAGATCAGCACGAAGTTCTGGACGCCGAGTCTCTTGGCCTCGCGCAGCAGATTGAGCGTTCCAAACACGTTGTTCCTAATCGCGCGCCTGTAGTTGACGTCCATCAACGGCGCGTGTTTGTGCGCCGCGGCGTGGAAGACCATGTCAGGCCTCTGCCGTGCGAACAACGCCTTTATCGCCGGGGTGTTGCATATATCCTCAACTACGGGGCAGATGGCACAGGACAGGTGCTTGCCCACGAGCTCGCGATGCAGGTTGAAGACCGCCGTCTCGTCGATGTCCAATAATATCAGTTTCTCCGGGCGGTAGCTTCCTATCTGGCGAGCTAGCTCCGAGCCGATCGACCCGCCGGCCCCTGTTATCAACACCCGCTTGCAGAAGAGGCTCTTCTTTACCGTGGTGAGGTCAATTTCCACCGGCGCCCTGTGCAGCAGGTCCTCCACACGAACAGGGCGGATCTGTTCCAACTGCACAGTCCCATCGATTATCTCCTTCAGGGCCGGGACAATCTGGACATCAACGTCGAAACTGCGACAGCAATCGACGATGCCCCTTATCCTGTCGCCGGACGTCGATGGAATGGCGATGATGATGTGGCCGACTCGCTCCCGCTCTATCACTTCCGGGATCGCATGCCTATCACCCATCACCCGCAGGCCCCTCACGCGCATGCCGATCTTATCCAGGTCGTCATCGATAAAGCCCACGACCCTAAGCCCCAGTTCCGGGTGCTTGAATATCTCCTCGCAGACCATCTCACCCGCCTCGCCCGCGCCTACGATAAGTGTAGCAGTTGCGCTCACTCTCTTTGAAGACTTCCCATTGCGCAGAGAGACGACAAGTCTGAAGAGCGCAAGGACAAAAATGAGGAACAGAGTGTCAACGATGCCGAGCCTCAACGCGAACGTGTCCCTCAAGGTCACAAAGAACGAAGTGTAGAATAGCAGCGAACCGAACATCACAGCATTGCCCAAACGCTGCACATCCCGAAGCGTGAAAACGCTCCACCTCTGCCGCTCCACGCCCATGATCGCGAACGAGGCGGCGCGAACGAGGAGCACACCTCCCAACAGCGGCAGGAACTTACTCCACACGAGCCGGAAGCTCGCGTCCGGAACAACAAGCAGCACCGAGATGGAGAAACTCACCGCTGCCAGGCAAAGATCGGCAATGAACTTCGCGATCGCTCTCGACATATTCGACGAGTTCACTAAGAAGGCCCCTTTTGCAAAGCGTCACCAAGTATTCGACTGCGCACGCGCGGCTACAGCAATTCTCTAATCGGAAATCCTACTTCCCGGCTTTAGCGGATGTGTGGCGAGCCTGCACTGAAAAGGGCCGGGCGCCGCACAGAAAAAGAGCGCCCCAAGACTGCGATTGCGAGCCCAGGTCCGTCCATGCCGACTGCTTTTTCGCGCGCTCTTGCCCCCTCGGGCCAAGATAGGTTCAAGGTCAATCTTATTCTCCGTAAGAAGCAGGTGAGACTCTAGCCTGTGGGCAGAGTTCTGTGGTCACCTCGACCGCGTTCAAAGCGGTTATGTAAATGGCTCTAGAAGATTGAACCTCTGAAAACCGAGATTGTGCTTCAAATGCCCAAGATTGTGCTCGACGAGCCTCCGCCGCAACAGCCGACGTTAATATTCAGGCTCGACAACCCTCTGACGATGCTGAAACAGCCACGGATAATCAGCGATACGCTCCAGCTGATGACCTGCCTCGCTCCGTCGGCGTCCAGCAGGTCGAGGTCTTTTGACCTCCCGCCCGCTAGTTCCACAAAGGTGTTTGACAGCACCGGTCAAGCGGCGAAGTGAACGACCTCAAGCTCTAGCGTCTCGTCAACGGAGGCCAGTATCTTATCAACCTTCTCCATGATGGGGTCTTCCAGGACGAACTCCTGGCATCTTGTGCAAGATTGAACCGGAAGCTCCTTGATGATGACAATCGCGGATTGCCCCACCTTGAATGGAAGGTCAGTCTTGGTGCTGACCATCTCAGACCCACAAACAGTGCATCTCACCGTGATTTCCTCCTTATCTTAAAAGAAGGCTCCCACTCATGCGGGCCCGGCTCATAAGCGGTAACGATGCGGACATTATCGCCGGACACATCGACAGCCACGACGACGTGGATCGCCTTTTCCTCACGTTGAGCAAAAAGCAAGTAACACGGTAGAAACCTGTCTTGCGGATATGCTTCGATGATCTCCATGGATTCTGTCGAAGCAATAATATCCTCTCGCGTGACGCGACGCTTCTCTAGCCGCATATTAACATGGTATGTCCACATGATCTGCCGTTGCCGAAAGCACCTCTTTATGAACTCCAGAACACCCTCATTTGCTGATTCCCCTGCCATGCTTTGAAAGAATATGAATGCTGGACACAATCTTGTCAATAACGAGCGCTGGTCGCCTTCGGGTCAGGACTCCTCAAGATTCACCGGCTCCTGCATCATCCGCACGGCGTCTCGCAGGTTGTCCCGCGCCTCCTCCAGCGTCTCGCCCTGCGTCAGGGTATCCGCCCCACCTTCGCCGCCGCTGCGATGTAACAGATGTGGTGGCTGTTGAGGCTTGTCGAGGCTTCATCTAACGGCCTGAGCTGGTCGGCCCGAACCCGAACGACAGCGTCCTGCTCAGGCAGCCACACGCGACAGACCGTCTCTCCCCACGACGTCTCCGCCTCGATCACCCGACAGACCTGACGGTGGTCCGGTGCTGTAAAGCAAGTCGCCGGACTACGGAATCACTCAGATAGCATCCTCCTCTTTCCTCAGCATCGGGGCCGAATAAATCGTCAAGAGCAGTTCGGCATCATCAATCAGGCAATAGATGGGCTCCCGTCCCGAAAGCCGCCGGCTTTCTTCCAGAATGATGGGTACACCATCGCCTCGTTTCTCCATCAAGAAGCGGCGCTTTAGCTGCCCTGACGGGTCCTCTATCGGACACTTCGCGAGTAGCGTCGTAATAAGCTCGTTCCGGGTTGATTGGCGCAGCGCCATGCTTTCGATCGTCACGGTGTTGGGAAGCGTTCCCGGTGAGTAGAGCTCAAGACGATCGTCGAACATGAACAATCTGATCTTCGATCCATAGACAGAGTAATCGCGATGAGCGACGGCGTTCACGACCCCTTCGAATATCGCCCTAATGCTAAATTGTGGTGTCTCAATTCGCTCCGGCTCTTTTCGCGCCCTTACTGTCATGTTTCTGCCCACAAAAGCGAGAGCCGTCTTTACCTGCTTGTCTAGTGGTCCCGTGATTTCCGATGCATCCATCTGATAGTTCGAGTCCTGCCGTATCCCGCGGTAACGGACGGCCTGAATGAATGCCCCTGGGTGCCATTTTTCAGGGTGACTCGCGCACATCAGAACGCCCGCAACACTTGCGCGATCATGACCTGAGTCATCCGTGGTAAGAAGTCGCAGTTTCCGTAGCGTAACGGCCTCTTCGTCAGGTGTCGTGCCTAAGAATCGTTGTCGAAGCTCTGCGTTCAGATCGCTGAGCGTGGTTTCAGGAACGGACCGCTCCTCGAAACGAATGATACTGGCCTGACTTCTCTGTTGAGAGAGACGGAAAAGGAGATCGGTCGGGAGTTCTCGCTTCGAGCTCCCTTGTCTATGGAAGTAACCACCGGGGCCCTTATGCACAAATAAGCTGCGCGGAATCTCCACCTTGAGAATGGCCCTGAGCGTTCCCATGCTGTCGGGCAGCTCCATGCGGAATGCGCTAAATACGACTGGAGGTTTGATCGTATCATTACAAATCTCTGATATGAATCTCTCGAGGAGGTCCAGTCGTTCCAAGGGGATGCCAAGGATCTCCTTGGACTTGTCATCCACGCCGAGGACTAACACGCCATCCGCTGTGTTCGCCATGGCTGCAATCTCGTCCGCTAGGTCATCCCGTTTTGGACCTCTGATTTTCCCGCCCTGGAATTGAACAGTCTTGTACTCCAGGGAAGTATCCTCGCCGAGGCGAATCTTCCGCAGTAGCTCTTCCGGGCTGTCAAACATGGCGATCCTCAGAAGTCATTCGGCGATATCGCTTTTCAAAGGCTGCCTTTCCACCCTCCATCACGTCGCAGATCGTGTCTCTGACCTTCTTCTCCTGCAGAATGCCGCAGCACTCTCGATGGGTCTGCCCACCCTTTGCCTCTAGAGCGATCACGAGCTCCGCGTCCCCATTAACGACGATGTTGGCGTTATGTGTCACCACTATCACCTGACGGCGACGCTTGATCTCCCGCAGTTGTGTGACGATCAGATCATAAATGACATGATTATCCAGGTCGTCTTCAGGTTGGTCCAGAACAAGAGGTTCATCTCCATAGGAGAGCAAAAACCACAGAAGCGCAGCGGACTTCTGCCCGGGAGACCCCTGGTCAATCGAAGTGGGTCTCGATCCACCGGCTTCCCTGTAGTATTCAACCTTAAGGCTGTCCTCCGGGAACCACAGGTCGAAGCGGTCCAGCAGTTCCGGCGGAAGCTTGGCGAGATGAGCGGCGAAGCGTCTGTCCTGGAGACTCCCCGGGTCAGTGTTCCCTTCCGCAATGTCGCGGACTTTGCGTTTGATCCCTCCAAGCTTAGCCTCGAGGTCCCTTACGTCCAGCTTGTCCGAATACAAGCTCCTTAAAAGCCCGTCGATATCATACTTGAATCGCCCGTCTTCTCGCTGGATGATCTCACGGAACTTGCTTTCGACCTCCTCGCGAGCCTGGTATGGCAGTACCTGAATGTGGACGTATTGACTCCCCTTAAGGGTCTGTGAAAGGAAGTCGGCTCTCTTCTTCGTTAGCAGATGCCGCATCACCACAAGCTGCCCGAGACAAGCATCTGCCTGGCTCCTCAGTGAATGCGACTCCCTTCGCCGGTCGTCTAAGGCCTTGAGGCGAGACTCAATACTCTGCTTTCGTTGTACGAGTTCCCCGTAAATACGAGGATCCTCAACACCCTCGTCAGCCAGCTTACGCACCAGAACAGCATACGATTGAATCGTTGACGCCAGAGCTTGATGCCACTGCGATTGCACCTTCTCTTCTTTCCAACGCTTAACCGCATTATCAGCATCTTCGGCGATGGTGTTGAGCTTCTGAGCGATTCCCGCAATCTGCTCCGCTGAATCGGTCGATGCCTTGAGAATGGAAGAATCTGCCGGGTCGGCGGATTCGAATGCCTGGGCGTCAAGCGGCGCAAGCGCCAAGTCTTGAGCCAACTCCCGGATCCGATCTCCGCTTGCGCGCCAGCTGTCTTCCCACTCATCGACCACCTTCTGTTGTCCGTCACGGTACCGGTAGTCCTTCAAAATCTGCGCGTGACCAGCTTGCTCGAATACCACCAACTTCCGCTTCACGTCCTCCAGTTCTCCGCGCAATGTGTCCTCTTCTGACAATCCAGATTCAATCTCTCTAGCCTTTGCTCTGAGCGAAAGAAACTTCGTCTCCAGCTCGCGCCATGCTCGGTCCAAGTTGAGCCGATCGACTTTGGGCGCCTCATCCACGATCTTTAGAAGGCCAAGTGGATTATCCGCCAAAGCATATATCTGCTTCTGACTAAAGATGCGAATCGGAAACCTCCGGTCGATATCGCCCTGTGCCGGTTCCCAGACATCTGGCCCTGTCTCGACCTCGATGGGAACGGCGTCCCCCGCTTGGCTCCATTGTATGCGATACCTCACGTCATCTTTGCGATAGGTCACCGTGAAGTGGGTCGCGTCTGTTAGTAAGCCCGTATCATTCCGTGTCCCATAAACAGCGTTGTACTTCTCGATACTCTTCTCCACAGCTTCCGGCAATCCGTCCGTTCGGCGCAGCGCGATGCGTAAGAACTCCACGAGCGTGGATTTGCCTGTGCCGCGACCGCCGATTACAGCGTTGAGCCACGGGTTAAGTGGAACCTTGAATGCTCGTTCGCACCCCATGTAACGAGCGTCGGATACCTCAATAGACTCAATCACGCAGGAGGCGTGTGTATTCGGGTCCTCGTTTGACTGGTCCGAGCGACGGACTGACAACGGCCCATCGAGAAGCGCCAGTCTAAGCCCCTCCAGGCATGGTTCACCCATCTTCACCCATGTAAATCGACTCCCAGGATAGTTTTGGCCTAGTGCTCCCGAGGGATGACGGGCGTCCGAGCCCACGACCTCCGTCCAGTTGGGAGCTTCTTCTTGATAGATCTGCGGCTTCGGATAGGCCGGATCAATCAACTCCATCGCCAAGATATTCTGGCAGCTCAGTATGTTCCTCAATGTCCGGTTAGGCTCAACCCTCAAGAGCCCATTTTCTTTATCGACGTGTGCAGGAATCGCAATGCCACCTCTTCCATCGATAGCAGCAACCACATCTTCAAATGGTTTACTGGTTTCATCATCACATTTTCCCTGGTCTCCCGTGTATCCTACGAGCCCCAATAGGACAGTCATATCTTCCGTAATTGCAGATCCATCGAAAATCGCCAGGAGGTGAATCCCGGCATTGACCGAAATCTCCATGCCAGGGAAGAGATAAAGCGGACGATAGCCTTGAGGCTTTTCGCTTTCCAGTTTGGCAAGAGCTGATTTGAGTTCGTCGATCCAGGCGCCGGTGTTATGGTCAGTTATGGCAACGCAGTCGATCCCGGCTTGCATATAATCGAGAAGCCACTCCCGCGGTGTGCGCTTCATAAGCTCTTCCCGGTCCCGCCCCATCCCGTAATCGCCCTTCGATGCGGGAGTATGCGTGTGGAAATCGAACCTCCACCACTGCGCGCCCTTCCAGTTCCACCTAGTCATAATCTCTCCCATGTTCTAATAACCGCGTAATTATACCACACCTTCTGGGAAGCGGGCAAGGGCGGATCACCCACTGAGCCATTTGCTTGCGTTCTGGATCGATGCGGTCGAATCTACTATACATCAATCGTCATTTTGGACAACACCGGGCGATAATGCAGGAAGTCGTAGAGATGATGCGCGGTGGGTTTGTCGAGAGAGTTGGACGTCTCCAGGTCGGCGAGCGAGGCGGCGCGGAGGGCGCGGAGGCTGCCAAACTCACGCAGGAGTCGCTTGAGGCGCTTTTCGCCGATGCCGGGCACGTTGAGGAGGCTGGACTTGAGAGTCGATTTGAGGCGTTTTGACCTGTGGAACGCGATGGCGAAGCGGTGCGCCTCGTCCCGCAGTTTTTTCAGGAATAGGAGCGCCTCGCATCCGGGCTTGAGGTCGAGCGGCTCAGGCTGGCCGTGGACGTAGATTATGTCGTCAGGGACCTCTTCCCTACCCCGCGCCTTGGCGATGCCGAGCACTTTCACCTGCTCGAGTTCGAGGTCTTCGAGGACCTTTGCTGCAACGTTCACCTGCGCCTTGCCGCCGTCGATCAGAGCGATCTCGGGGAGGCGCAGGTTCTCGTTCTTTGCGCGGGAGTACCTGCGGGTCAAGACCTCGCTCATCATGCCGACGTCATCGACGACGCCTTCGGACCTGATCGTATAGCGGCGATACTCGCTCTTGGCAAATGCGCCGTCCTGCCAGACGATCATCGCCCCAACGCCCCAGGAGCCAAAGAGCGTCGAGTTATCGAAGACATCTACCCTGGATATCTTGCGGTCGAGGCCCAGCTTTCGGCCCAGGTCGATGGCGCCAACCGGCACGGCACGGCCTGAACCCGTCGCCACTTGCTCCAATTGGGAATCAAGAAACAGCTTGGCGTTGCGCATCGCCATCTGCATAAGGCTGCGCCTCGCCCCTCGCTTTGGCACGTTTAGACTTATCTTCTTTCCCTGCTTTTTGCTCAGCGACTCCGACAGCAGCTCGTGATCCAGAAGGCCAAACGGCACCAGAATCTCCTCCGGCGCTGGCGCAGGACGGTTGAGGTAGTACTGCTTGACGAAGCCGGAGACGATCTCCTCTTTTGAGAGCTCGATGAGGCGATTGAAGAGAAACTCCTCGCGGCCCTTGAGCAGCCCGCCACGCAGGAAAAAGACGACGACAGCAGCGGAGTTCTCACGAATCGCGACTCCGATGATGTCTTTGTCGCCGTATTCAGGGATAGTGATTTTCTGTTTGACCCGCATCTGTTGGATGGCATCAATCTGGTCCCGAAGAACTACCGCTTGCTCATACTCAAGGTGCGCAGACGCCTGCCGCATCTTCGCCGTCAGGTCCTCGACCAGCTCATTGCTTTTGCCATCCAGAAACATGACAACCTGTTCTATGACCGAGGCGTAATCCTCCGCCGAGACCTTGCCGATGCACGGGGCGAGGCACCGACGCATCTGATAGTTGAGGCAGGGCACGTCCTTGCGCTTCGTGGGTAGTTCCCTCTTGCAGCTTCTGACCTTGAATATCTTGTAGATTAGCTTGAGTGTTGTTCGGATTGGACGGGTCGGGACGAACGGCCCGAAATAGCGAGCGCCGTCCTTTTTGAACCGGCGGACGACCTGAAGCCTCGGGAATGTCTCGTTGGCGATCTTCAGATAGGGATACTGCTTATCGTCCTTCAGGTCAATGTTGTAGCGCGGCTTTTTCTCCTTGACAAGGTTGCTCTCAAGGATGAGCGCCTCGAGTTCGTTGGACGTCACAATGCACTCCACGTCGCAGACCTTAGCGACTAGGGCCTTTACCTTAGCATCAGCGCGCTCGGGATGAAGATAGCTCCTGAGGCGGCGCCTGAGGTTAATGGCCTTCCCAATGTAGATGACGTTGCCCTCGGCGTCCCTCATTATATAGACGCCTGGCTGGGCCGGAAGGGATGTCAGC
>Ga0307380_10005000_pt1 | contig 17701 bp, 16 predicted proteins | sample UN3MG_FD_202239 | JGI IMG/M metagenome (GOLD analysis project Ga0307380, IMG submission 202239) | Soil microbial communities from Risofladan, Vaasa, Finland - UN-3 | ecosystem: Environmental > Terrestrial > Soil > Coastal area > Acid sulfate soil | place: Finland: Risofladan, Vaasa | collected...
ATGATGGCCTGCCGGGCCTTGGGCAGCGGTACCAGGGGAAAGCTCTTTCCCGAGGTCTTGTTGATCACCTGGTCGGTTGTGATCTCCAGCTCGTCGCCCTCGTTGGCCTCGATGGTCGGGCAGATCACCATTTTCAAACCCAGGTTGATGGCGTTCTGCAGGAAGATGCGCGAGAAATTCGGGGCGATCACCACGAAATCGGGGCCCTTGAGGCACGACGCGGCCTGCTCGCGCGAGGAACCGCAACCGAAGTTCTTACCGCCCACGATGATGCTTTGCGGCGGGAACTCGTTCTTCTTTATTTTGGCGTTGAATTCGGGATAATCGATGAAAGCGTACTGCGGCGTCTCGGTCGGCAGTACGGTGGCCATGAAGCGGCCCGGGTAGATGATATCGGTGGAGACATCGTCTCCGACTTTAAAAACGACTTTGGCCATGCTATTTCCCTCCTTTGGTTCTGGGATCGGTGATGACGCCGGTGATGGCGCTGGCGGCGGCCACGGCCGGCGAGCAGAGGTAGACCTCGGCGTTGGGATTGCCCATGCGCCCCTTGAAGTTGCGGTTGGTGGTGGCCAGGGCGACATCGCCGTCGGCCAGGGCGCCCTGGTGAATACCCAAACAGGGACCGCAGCCCGAGTTCATAAACACGGCGCCGGCCTCCATGAAGGTGGCAACATAGCCCTTTTTCAGGGCCTGCATGTAGATGCGCGTGGAAGCCGGGAAGATCAGCATGCGCGTGCCCTTGGCCACTTTCTTCCCTTTCAGGATCTTGGCGGCGATGGCCAGGTCGTCGAGGCGGCCGTTGGTGCAGGAGCCGATGACGATCTGATTGATCCGGGTGCCCAGGACCTGCTTGATCGGCTTGACGTTGTCCACGGTATGCGGGCAGGCGATCTGGGGCTGCAGCTTGGAGACGTTGATGGTGATCACCTGGTCGTACGCCGCGTCGGCATCGGGGCCGAAAATGTCGAGGTCCTCGTTCACCCCGGCCTCTTCCTTCAGGTAGCGCCGCGTCTCGGCATCGGGCGGGACAATGCCCGCTGTGGCGCCGGCTTCGACCGTCATGTTGCATATGACCAGCCGGCCGGAAGTGGGCATGCTTTCGATGGCCGGGCCATGGAACTCGATGACCTTGAAGTTGGCCCCCTCGGCGGTCAGCTTGCCAATCAGGTGCAGGATGAGGTCCTTGGGCGCGACGTGGCGCTTGAATTTGCCCTCGCAGACCACCTTGATGGTCCCGGGCACCTCGACGTTCAACACCTTGCCCAGCGCCCAGACCGCGGCCATCTCGGTAGCGCCGATGCCGAAGGAGAATGCGCCCAGGGCGCCGTGGCTGGTGGTATGGCTGTCGGTGCCGACCACGACCTTCCCCGGCCGCACATAGCCGAACTCGGGCAGGATCTGGTGGCAGATGCCGCCGCCGTCGCCGCGGATATCGTGGAATTTGCCGATTCCCTGCCTGGCTACGAAGTCACGGATTTTCTTCTGGTTGGTCGCCGTTTTCGAGCTCTCGGCCGGCACGCGGTGGTCGAAGATGATGGCGATCCTCGAGGGATCCCACACCTTGGCCTCGAGCCCCGTGTCCTTGTAGATCTCGTTGAACTGGTTGATGACCAGGGCGCCATTCTCATGCGACATGGCCAGGTCTACCCTTGGTTCGAGCACGTCCCCGGCCTTAACCACGGTTTGGTTGCTGGCCTTGGCCAGTATCTTTTCAACCATTGTCATTCCCATGATGGTTCCTCCTTTTTTTTATTGGCGCTCAGATCGCGCCTATTTCCTTCAATTTACTGATCTCGTCTTCCTTGTAGCCCAACCCCTTCAGTATCTCGCCGGTGTGGGCCGACAGCCGCGGCGGCGGCGCGTCGATCTGCGCCGGAGTCTTGGAGAACTTGGCGGTCAGGTTGAACAGCTTGATCTCGCCGATGCCCTCCTCCTTGACCGTCGCGATAACCTGGCGGTGCTGGCTTTGGGGCTGGAGCAGCGCCTTCTCCAGGCCGTAGATGTCGCCGCTGGGGATGCCCTTTTCGTTCAACACGTCCACCCAATGGGAGGTCGGGTGCTGCATCAGCTTTTCTTCCAGAAGCGGGGTGAGCTGCTTGCGGTTGGCCTTGCGCGTGTCGCGCTCCTGGAAGCGCGGGTCGATCTTCAGCTCCGGCACGCCCAGAACATCGGCCAGGTCCTCCCACTGTTTCTGCTGGTTGGCGGCGATATTGATATAGCCGTCCCGGGTGCGAAAGGAGCCCGAGGGGGCGGCGGTGAAGTTGTCATTGCCCATCAATACCGGCTGCTGGCCGCCGATGAGCAGGTTGGCCGCCACCCAGCCCATCAGGGGCATGATCGAATCGAGCATGGCGATATCGATGAACTGTCCCTCGCCGCTGCGCTCGCGATAGAAAAGGGCGGCCATGATGGCGAACGCGGCATTCAATCCCCCGACCGTGTCACAAACCGGAAAGCCGGCGCGCAGAGGATTGAGCCGCTCGTCGCCGTTGACGGCCATGACGCCGCTCAGGCCCTGGATGATCTGGTCGTATGCCGGTTTGAAAGCATCGGGACCGCTTTGGCCAAATCCGGAGATGGCGCAATAGATGATCTTGGGGTTGATCTGGCAGATCTTTTCGTACGAAAAGCCGAGCTTGGCCATGACCCCGGGGCGGAAATTTTCGACCACGATGTCGGCCGTCTCGAGGAGCTTGCGGAAAATCTCCTTGCCTTCCTCGAACTTCAGGTTTAGTGTCAAGGATTTTTTATTGGCGTTCTGGGCCAGGAAGCTGGTTCCCATCAGCTGTTTGTTGAGCGCGTTGACGTTCCCCAGCTTGCGGGCCAGGTCACCACCGTTTGGATTCTCGATCTTGATCACCTCGGCCCCGAGCAGTGCCAGATGCACGGTGGCGAAGGGGCCGGAAAGAACATTGGTCAGGTCGAGGACCCGGACATTCTCCAATAATTTCATCTTATTCTCCTTTATTGCGCCTTCCTGAAATTCACGATGGAACCCGCTTTCAGGATGAAACCGGGCAACTCGCGGTCAAAGAAACGGCCGAGGTCTCGGGCGGTTTCCAGCAGTTTTTCCAGGTCGATCTCCAAGGCCAGTCCCTGGCGCTGCAACGAGTGGACCAGGTCTTCCGTACAGACGTTCCCGGCCGCCACCTTGGTGAAAGGGCAGCCGCCCAGGCCGCCCAGGGCCGATTCGAAATATTTCACCCCGGTCTTTAGGGCAGCATAGCAGTTGGCAAGGCCCAGACCGTAGGTGTTATGAAAATGGCAGGCCAGCTCGACCTTGCCGTCGCGTTTCAAGATATCGGCGTACAGGGATTCGACTCGGGGCGGGGTCGCATGTCCGGCTGTATCGGCCAGGCTGATATTGCGAATGCCGGCGGCCAGGTACTTGTCCACGATCGACAGGACCCGCTCCGCCGGGATGGGGCCTTCAAAACCACAGCCGAACGCCGACTGGATGGAGACCTGGGTTCGCTTGTGCGCTTTCAGGGCCGCCTGGGCCATGGCGATGATCTGGCCGACGGCATCCTCGGTGCTCTTGCCGGTGTTCTTGCGGCTGTGGGTGTCGCTGGCCGAGACCCCCATGCAGAACATGTCCACGCCGCAAGCCATGCCCCGCTCTAGCCCCTTTTCGTTGAGCACCAGCCCCGACAACACGGCCGAGGCCGTTTTCTTGCCCTTTTCGTTGAAATGAGCGAAAAGCTTGTCGGTGTCTGCCATCTGGGGCACTCTTTCGGGATTGACGAAAGATCCAAGCTGGATCATCTCTATGCCGGCTTCCAGCAGGCTTTCGACCCAGGCGATCTTTTTTTCCAGGGGCACGGTCTGCTTCTCTATCTGCAGCCCATCCCGGAGCCCCACTTCATGTATTTTTATTTCGGTCATATTTTATTCTCCAAGACTTCACTCCGGCTTGTCAGAGCAAAGTGCGCTTACAGTTTCTCGGCGATGGCCTCGGCCATTTCCAGGGTCTTGCTGCCGCCGCCCATGTCGTATGTGCGCACCTTGCCCTCGGCGATCACCTCGGCCACGGCCTTTTCGATCCTGGCGCCCATCTCTTTCTCGCCCAGCCAGTCCAGCATCATCTTGGCCGCCAGGATAGTGGCGATGGGGTTGGTCTTGTACTGGCCGGCGTGCTTGGGCGCCGAACCGTGGGTGGGCTCGAAAACGGCCAGTTTTTCGCCGATGTTGCCTGAACAGCCGAAGCCCAGGCCGCCGACCATCTGGGCGCAGAGGTCGGAGACGATGTCGCCGAACATGTTGGTCGCCACCAGCACCGAGTAATTCTTGGGGTTCTTCAGCAGCCACATGCAAATGGCGTCGATGTTGGCGTCGTCCATTTGGATGCCCGGGAAGTCCTTGGCCACTTCCTTGCCGATCTCGAGGAACAGCCCCTCGGTGGCGCGCACGACATTGGCCTTATGGACAACGGTGACCTTGGGGTAGCCGTGCTTCTTGGCGTACTCGAAGGCGCCGCGAATGATGCGCTCCGAACCCTTGCGGGTGTTGATCTTGCAGGTGATGGCATATTGGTCCAGGGGCACGTCCTTGAAGGCGGCGAAAGCCTTGGCGTTCTTCAGCAGCACGTCTTTGACCTCCTGAGGAACGGGGTTGAATTCCACCCCCGAGTAGAGGTCCTCGGTGTTTTCGCGGAAGATCACCAGGTCGATTCCCTCCTTGTAATTTATGGGATTGCCCGGATAAGCCTTGCAGGGGCGCAGGCAGGTGTAGAGGTCGAACATTTGGCGCATGCGCACGATCGGCGAACGGTAGACCAGCCCCTGGCCCTTCAGCTCAGGCACCAGCTCGGCTTCGGCCGCCTTGACCGGCTTGGAGGTGATGGCGCCGAACATGGCCGCGTCGACGCTATTCAGCAGGTCGATGGTGCGCTGTGGGAAGGATTCGCCCTCCTTGCACCAGAACTCCCAACCGATATCGCCGTGGATGTACTCGGCGTTGAACTGCAGCTTGTCGAGGACGATCCTGGCCGCCTCCATCACTTCCTTGCCGATGCCGTCGCCGGGAAGCCAGGCGATCTTATACTTTTTCCCGTCTGCTTTGTGGCCTGAAACACTCATATATGCCTCCTTTTTATACAACAATGCACAATTTTTATATCATAGAAAAATGGCTCCGTCAATTAAATAAAATGCTGGCTTAAACAAATAAAAAAGCTTGCAGATTTACCGAATTTCAGATACTCAGTATTAATTTTTTTTTTATTTAGAAATAGTTAAAAAAAATTTTTTTAATGAGATTATTTTCTTTTTTTTTTATTTATAATATTATTGGAAAGCAAAAAGGAAAGAAATTATATTTTTTCCACAAGGGGGAGAAATGAAATTCGTGAATATTCACCACAAACCGATTTCCATGTTCGTGATCATCGCCTTCACGATCATGCTGTGCTTCTGGGCCAACCAGACACCCGCGGCGCCGACCAATTCGGCACCCGAAAAGAGTTCAACCGCAGCGCTGGAAAACAGCAAGGGTGAAGACACCGGGTTCATTGAACAGGACGCGCCCACCCACGCCATCAAAAAAGGAAAGAAATTCCCCTGGTTGATCGTGGCCCTGGTCGTCGTGGCCGGGGGAGCGGCAGTCTACTTCCTGGTGCTGAAAAAAAAGAAATACACCCTGACGGTAACCGTCGGTGAGGGTGTCAGCGGGTCTCCCGCTGCCGGGACATCGACCAATGAAAAGGGGACGGTGGTCAATTACAATTATTCCCTGCAAAGCGGCTACAGTGACCTGTCGGTGACCCTGGACGGCGCCCCGGTCGCCGCCAGCGGCAGCGTGACCATGAACGCCAACCATACCCTGGAAGCCAAAGCCACCAAAACCTTTGTCCTGACGGTCAGCAAGGGGGCGCATGTGAACGGGACCCCGAACAACGGCACCTACACCTACGCCCGCGGCACCAATGTTCCCTACAACTTCGCACCCCAGAGCGGCTATGCCAACCTGGAAGTGAAGGTGGACAGCGTGTCCGTGGCCAATTCCGGAACCATCGCCATGGACGCCAACCACACCCTGACGGCAAACCTGCACGGGGCGAACCTCGTGGTCAACTCGACCCCGGCCGGAGCGCGCATCTACATGGATAACACTGACACCGGCTTTACCACTCCCCACTCTTTCTTTTTCACCACGGCCGTGATCAACAAGAACGTGCACGTGCGCGCCGCCACTTGCGGCTACCAGGAATACCACCAGACGGTCAGCGTCAACGTCGGCCAGACCGTCACCGTCAATCCTACCCTGGCCATCGGCATCCGGGAAGATTTCGGCATCCCGGCCTCAACATGCTGGTCACCCTATTACACGACCGGGTGGAGCATCTTCGCTGGCAGTTACCGCTACACTGGAGCCCCATCCGGAGGGTCGCCCAATGTTTTCCTGCATTCCTTCAGCGGCGACTACACGGTATCTTCGGAAATGAACCGCAAAAAGGGGGGCACCGGCGCCAACGCCATTTTCCTGGGCACCAGCTCCAGCAAAACCAGCGCCTACGGCTATTTCTTCGCATATTACAGAACAGGCCTCTACCAAATTTTTCGCTTTCATCCATTCAATTTTGTAAGTTGGACCGGCACCTATACATTAATCAAATCCAGCACATCGAGCGCCATCCAGGCGGGCCTCGACAGGTGGAACACGCTTAAAATTGTCAAGGTGGGCAGCAATTATACGTTTTACATAAACAATACCAATCTGCATTCGTTTACCGATTCGACCTACAATCCGACCTACCTATCGTTGGTTTTCCACGGTGGCGGTTTGACAACCGAAACGCGCACCGATTATGTATATCTGATCCCCAGCTCATGACCGGCGAACAGGAGGGCTGAAAGACAAGCAGGTACAGCGGCACAATATGTAGCATTGTATTGGATTTGTTGCCAAGGTAATTTTAATTTTTCAATAGATTTGCAGTTGCCCGACGGAAATTCTTTTGCTACAATGGGCTTTGGACCAGGATAAAACCTTTCCCATGAAAAAAAAACTAGAACCTGAGCACCGCAGTGCGTCATTTGTCAGTCTGGGCTGCTTCAAGAACACGGTGGACAGCGAAGTGCTGGCCGGGATGTTGCAGGAAAGGGGAATGACGATCGTTTCCGAATACGAAGATCCAGACTGGCTGGTCATCAACACTTGCGGCTTCATCCGCGACGCCAAGGAGGAGAGCATAGAGGAGATCCTGACCGCGCTGGAAAAAAAGGAAAAAGGCGAGATCAAAAAGCTGGTCGTTTTCGGTTGTCTGATCCAGCGCTATTATATGGAATTGCAAACCACCTTTGACAAGGTCGATATCCTCTGGGGCGTCAATGATATAGAGGAATTGGCCGACGCCATCGCCGGCGCCGGGCCCGGCGGCTATCCCGACCAAAAACTGTTTCTTTACTCGGATCGGCACCAGCGCCCGCTATTCACCACCGCCAATTCCAGCTTCATCAAAATCTCCGAAGGCTGCAACATGACCTGCAGTTTCTGCTCCATCCCGCAGATCCGCGGCCCTTTCCGCTCCAGAACGATCCCTTCCATATTGCATGAAGCCGAAATCTTGAAAAAAAGAGGCCTGGAAGAATTGAATCTCATATCCCAGAACTCCACCTATTTCGGCAAGGACAGGGGCCAGCTTTCGCAGCTGCCGGCCCTGTTGAAGGAAATATCCGGGCTGGGCTTCCGTTGGCTGCGCGTACTATACCTGATGCCTGAAGAGGTGACCGAGGCAATCCTGGACGGATTTGCCCGGCCATCGCTCCTGCCCTATTTCGACCTTCCCTTTCAACACGTTTCAGCCCGAGTTCTGAAAAAAATGAACCGCGGCGGCAGCTACAAGAAAAACCTGCGCCTGGTGCGGGAGATCCGCAAAAGGTTCCCAGATGCCGTCCTGCGCAGCACCTTTATCGTCGGTTTCCCGGGTGAAAGCGAAGATGACTTCAGGCAACTTCTCGATTTTGCCGGCGAAGCCGAATTGGAGCGGATCGGGGCTTTCGCCTTTTCACCTGAAGAGAACACGGCCGCTTTCAAGCTGCCCAACCGCAAAAACCCGCAGAGCCTCGAAGACCGGAAAAATATACTGCTGGATGTTTCGGACCGGAACATGCAGAAGTTCAACCAAGGCCTGGTCGGGCAAACCTTGGAGTTTTTGCCGCTGGCCCCCTGGACCCACAACAGCACCATCGGCCGCATCTGGGCCCAAGCGCCTGAAGTCGACGGACATTGTGAGGTGAAAGGCAAATTTATTGAAGGCAGCTCGATGTTTTCCGTTAAGATCAGCGGTTTCCAGAACGAAATGCTGCAAGGAGAAAAATCATGAAGAAAATCGCAATCTTGGTTGCCACCTTTTTCGGAGCCGGCCACTTGCCCGTGGCCCCGGGTACATGGGCTTCTCTGCTGACCGCCCTGATTGTCTTTTTTACCCCGCTTTCGACGCTGCCCTTTGTGTTCCTGGCCCTGATCACGGCATTTGTATACGCCATCGGCATCCCGGCTGCCGGTATTTGCGAAAAGTATTATCAAAAACATGATCCGCGCCAATGCGTCATCGATGAAGTGGCCGGCCAACTGGTCAGCCTCTGGTTTCTGCCCCGGCAAGCCGGATTTTATATCGCCGCCTTTTTACTCTTTCGGATTCTCGACATTTTAAAACCTTATCCGATCAACAAAAGCGAAGCGCTACCCCGAGGCATCGGCATCATGACCGATGACGTGCTGGCCGGATTCTACACCCTGGCTATCCTGCAGGCGATCCGTTACTTTTTTTTCAACTAAGCATTTCTCGGAACAAAGCCATTTTTTTCATCCTGGACATCAGTTAGCCGCTGACAACAGGGACAAGGTTTATATTCAACAATTGCTTTTGTCGGTGAAAAAGTGTAAAATAGGAGCCACATTCGAAAGGAGGATTTTGCTATGGCAAAAGTGTGTGAAATATGCGGAAAAAAGCCTGTATACGGCCACAATGTCAGCCATTCTCATAAAATGACCAATCGCCGCTGGGAACCCAACCTGCAAAAAATCAAAGTCGTGGTTGACGGGGCAAACAAATCCTTACGGGTTTGCACCGCTTGCATCCGCTCCGGCAAAATTAAAAAAGCCGTTTAACGCATTCAATCAGTTTGAAACCGCAAACTGGCAGCGAGTTTGCTCTAAAAAAAAGAATTGGCCTTATCGGTGGCAATTCTCCGGCTGTCAGACATCTGCAAATCGCCGAAACCATGGGACAGTTGATAGCTGAAAACGGCTTTTTGCTGGTTAATGGTGGTTTAAAGGGGGTCATGGAAGCCTCGGCCAGGGGAGCCAAGGCCCATGGGGGATGGGTCATTGGCATTTTACCGGGAAAATCGACGCAGGAGACCAACCCCTTCACCGACATTGCCATTCCCACCGGATTGGGCTACCTGCGCAATGCGCTGGTGGTATTGAATTCCGATGTCCTGGTAGCAATTGACGGCGCCTACGGCACCCTTTCCGAGATCGCCTATACCCAGGTATATGGCAAGAAGGTTTTTGGCATCGAAACCTGGGATATTCCCGGCGTGATCGCTGTGGAGTCTCCGCAGGCGGCCATGCAACAGATCATTGCCTATTTTCAGCGGCTGAAATAAAGGATAAACTGTTATATGACCAACAACTACCGTGTGGTTGTCCATTTCGACGGTACGGAATATTACGGCTGGCAATTCCAGCGTCCTGAATACCGGACCATTCAGGCCGAATTGATCCGGGTCCTGAAAATAATCGCCAAAAAACAGGTCTTGGTCACTGGCAGCTCCAGGACCGACGCCGGTGTTCACTCCAGCGGACTGACCGCCAACTTTCACCTGCCCATCACCATCGAACCCGAATCCTTGCAGCGGGCGATGAATTCACTACTGCCCAAAGATATCCGCATCATGGAGTGCCAGCTCATGGACAAGGCGTTCAATGCCCGCTTTGGCGCCCACAGCAAAACCTATGTGTACCGGATATTCACCGGCCAGGTGCAATCGCCGTTCAGCCAGCGTTTCGCCCTGCATATCCCCTTCCCCTTGGATGTGAAGGCCATGCGCAAAGCCGCCAGATATTTTGTCGGCGCCAAGGATTTCTCTTCATTCACATCGGATGAACCCGGGAAAAAAAGAGCGCGCGAAATAGACATGTTCAAAATGCAGCTCAAGAACGAGGAGATCACCTTCAGCGTACGCGGCAAAAGTTTTTTGCGCTACATGGTGCGCAACATGGTCGGAACGCTCATCGATGTCGGCAAGGGCAAGATCAAAGCCGACGAAATTCCGGCCATATTCGCGGCCAAAGACCGCCGCCGGGCCGGACAGACCGCCCCGGCCAAAGGCCTGACTCTGGTCAGGGTCGATTATAAGCCGGCACAAAACAAAGAATAAAATGGCCTTCCGCCCACTATCTACTTCCTGAGATCCTTATATGTCCGCTTGGAAGCAGAATGGAATTTCCGGAAATCGCTTTTGGATTTATTGGCCGCAGTATTTGAGAATGAGCAGAGTCTGGTCGTCTTCGCGACGGGCTTCGCCCCTGAAATGCTGGACCGCTTCCAGGATGAGCACCCCCAAATCCGTTGGCTGAATATCTGGCCGCTCCCTGAGCAGGGAAAAAAGCCGGTCGTTCCCGAAGCATTCCCCCTGCGGGTTGCAGCTTTCATTGATCCCATCGGAATAGACCAATAGAACATCGCCCTTTTGCATGACCGTTTCGATCACATTGTAAGGGGTATCGGCCATGAGCCCCAGGGCCGGGTTGCCTTTGGCGGTTGGAAGTGGAATTCCGCCGCGGATGAATACGGGGGCCGTATGACCGGCGTTCAGCATTTTGATTTTTCCCGAATCGCTACGGATATCCAGAACGACCAAGGTGGCAAAACTGCAGGTGATGCCATCGCGGTGAAAAATCTGGTTAATTTGAAAACCCAGGTCCGCAAGCCGGGTCGATTCGGTGAGCAGGGCGCGAATGGTCGCCTGCAGCTTGACCATAAGCAGCGCAGCCGGCAGACCTTTTCCGGAAACGTCGCCAAGGACCAGGATATGATGGTCGTCGTTGAATCGGATGCAGTCGATCAGGTCACCGCCCACATCATTGGCCGGCTTGGAATAAAGCCAAGCATCCCATCCGGCAATCTCGGGATTGGGGTCCGGAAGCAGCCGCATCTGGATCGCCCGGCCTTCCTCAAGCTCATTGCGGGCCAGCAGCTTGTCTTTCAATTCGAGCATTAAAATGAAAACCAGGATCAGGCCTCCCAGCTCTCCAAAATTAAGGTTGACTCCAAGCGAACCAAACTGAATCCTGGAGTTTTGCAGGAACAAAATGAATATGGCGATGAGCAGCAAGAGGCGGCGGATCGGTGTCAGCTTCAAAAAAAGACTTTTCAACAGCCAGCCGGCCAGATAGAACCCGCGGGCGATTGGCCGCATGCTTTCCAGGCGGTTCTTTTGCTCTTCTTCGAGATAGAACTCCTTGAGTTCCCTGAAATCACGAAAGATCGTATGCCAAAAATTGCGCGGCGGAATTTTCCTGAAAAAACCACCATGAATGTTGTTTTTTGGTTTTTCTTCTTTATTATTGCCCATGCATAAGTTTACTATACAATTTATTTTTTTTGTTGCAGATAGTCATGCAAAGACTCCGCCGCTTTTTTGCCGTCGCCCATGGCCAGAATGACGGTCGCCCCGCCCCGGACGATGTCACCGCCGGCAAAAATTTCCGGCAGCGCCGTTTGCATGGTCTCCTCATTGACCACGATGGTTCCCCACTTCGTCACTTCAAGTCCCTGGATCGTCCGGGGAATCAGGGGATTGGGGTCCGTTCCCACCCCGACCACCACGGTATCCACATCAATCGTGTATTCGGAACCGGGGATCACGACCGGACGTTTGCGTCCCGAGTCGTCCGCGGCCCCCAAACCCATTTTTTGAACCTTCATCTGCCTGACCCGTCCATCGGCATCGCTGATATATTCAACGGGATTTGTCAAGGTCAAAAATTCGACACCCTCTTCCTTGGCATGGTGAATTTCCTCGATTCGGGCCGGCATTTCCTGTTCAGAGCGGCGGTATACGATCATCGCCTTTTCGGCACCCAAGCGGATAGCAACCCTGACCGAATCCATTGCCGTGTTGCCGCCGCCGATCACCGCCACTCTTTTCCCCAGCACGATAGGGGTATCATAATGGGGAAATTGATACGCTTTCATGAGATTGACCCGGGTGAGGTATTCATTGGATGAATATACACCTATAGCGTTTTCACCGGGGATGTGCATGAATTTGGGCAGTCCGGCCCCGCTGCCGATAAAAAACCCCTGAAATCCCTGTTTTTTCATATCCTCGATGGTCAGGGTTTTCCCGACGATCACATTTTTTTCAAACACCACTCCCAGCTTTTCCAGATAGGCGATTTCCGATCTGACGATGCTTTTGGGCAAGCGAAACTCGGGTATGCCGTAACTCAAAACACCGGCAAGCTCATGCAGGGCCTCAAAGACGGTCACCCGGTAGCCGCTTTTCGCCATTTCACCGGCAAAAGTCAAACTGGCCGGCCCGGAACCGATGGCCGCCACCTTGATCTGGTTCCCTGTTTTCATAGGCGGGATGGAAATGTTTCCGGCCAAGCGTTCGCAATCCGAGGCGAACCGTTCCAAGTAACCAATGGCCACCGGGGCTTTTTTCATTTTGTGATAGATGCATTGGGCCTCGCACTGAATCTCCTGGGGACAGACCCGGCCGCATACAGCCGGCAGGGCATTGGTTTCTTTTAATTTTCTGGCCGCCGCCAAAAAATCCTTTTTTTCTATCAATTTGATGAACCCCGGAATATTGATGTTCACCGGGCAGCCGGATATACAAGAAGGCGTGGAACAATCCAGGCAACGCTGCGATTCCAGCACGGCCGCATCTTCATTTAAGCCCACATTGACTTCCATGAAACCCAGGATCCTCTCCATGGGCCCCATTTCGGGCATTTTTACACGGGGCAAGTTGCTTCTTTCCTTGGCACTGAGCCTGGTTCTCATTTCATTTCGCCATTCCTGATTTCTGTCGGCGCCCAATTCCTGGAAATTAACCGCCATGCTGCTTCTCCTTCAGGGCAATGATTTCAAATAACCGTCATAAGAAACCTGCTCTTCTTTTTTATAGGTATTCAACCGTTTGAGCATCTCATCGTAGTCTATTTCGTGGGCATCGAATTCCGGCCCGTCCACGCATACAAACTTGGTCTTGCCGCCCACCGTGACCCGGCAGGCCCCGCACATCCCGGTCCCGTCGACCATTATGGTATTCAAGCTGGCGATGGTGGGAATATCATATTTCTTTGTCAGCAAAGCGACGAATTTCATCATTACCGCCGGACCGATGGCCACCGCCAGATGGACCGGTTCGCGCAGCAACACCTTTTCAATCCCGACCGTGATCAATCCTTTTTCCCCGTATGAACCGTCATCGGTCATGACGATCATTTCATCGGCAAACACGGCCATCTCCTTTTCCAGGATCAGCAGCTCCCGGTTGCGGGCGCCGAGAACAGTGATCAGTTTGTTGCCGATCTCTTTGAAAGCCCTGGCAATGGGATAAAGAGGGGCAATGCCCACACCGCCGCCGCAAGCAACAACGGTCCCGACTTTTTCAATGTGCGTGGGTTTGCCTAGAGGGCCGGATATGTCCAGCAGGGAATCACCCGGGTCCAGGTTCGCCATTTTGTGAGAAGAGGTACCGACTTTTTGAATGATCAGGGTGATGGTCATTTTTTCCTTGTCGGCATCGGCAATGGTCAGCGGGATGCGCTCCCCCCTGTCATCGGTGCGGACAATGACGAATTGGCCGGGGCTTTGTTTTTGGGAAATTTGCGGAGCTTCCACTACCAGCTTCACCACATTTTCCGACAGCATTTCTTTGGCAACAATTTTGTTCATTGGGTCATCCTCCCAAGTTTGCCTTACAGTAACAAACTGCGTTTTAAAATGCAATTTATCATGTCCGGCCACTGCATTTTTCTCTATCAATGAAGAAATCTCCTAAAATAAGGATTGATTGTAATATAAAACGCAACATTATTATACAGACAGAAATTTGATAGCGAAAAATCATCTGCTATGGCTGATATGTGCAATATCGTTAAGTGTCAATATATTTAACACAACCTGAAAAACCCGTCTGGCAGGCCCTTTCAAGGCTCAACCGTAAATAAATCATACAGTCCGTTTCAAGGGAAAGGTGAACATTATTCCAAAACCCTTGTCCAGGCAGGCTTTTCTATTTGGCATGACTATTGCTTATCAATTGTTGGGTGAAACAAACACCTGCGAAATATAAAAAAAGGAGAATAAAATGAATGAAAAGAAAGTATTGCTGATCGATGACGAGGCCTCCCTGCGGCGCAGCCTGACTTTGGGGCTGCAGCAAAAAGGATATGAAACCGAATCCTGCGAAAACGGCATGAACGGCTTGAAAGCTTTGGAGCGGTTCAAACAAAAAAAAACACTTTTGCATTATGTGGTCATTGATGTCCGCCTGCCAGATATCGACGGCATCAAGTTGCTCAAGGTAATCAAATTCAATTATCCGGAATTGCCTGTAGTCGTTATCACCGGCTATGGCAGCGAAAGCATTGCCGCGGATGCCAAGTCGGAAAAAGCCGACGCTTACCTGGAAAAGCCGTTCAGCGCAGATGAACTGGCAAAAATTTTTGCTGAAATTCCCCAAAAAGACCAAGCCATCGCCCCTGCGGAAGCGCAAAGCGAAGAGACAGGCGAGGGCAAGGCCGTTAGCGCCTACGTTATGATGAATTTTTCAGAGACCGCCAATTTGGCAGACGTGTATCAGGAAATGTATTTCATGGATCATGTTTTATACTGCGATGCCATCAAAGGTGATTTCGACATGGCCGTGCTGCTGCAAGCGGAAAAATTGAGCGAACTGCATGACATGGTTGAAAACAAAATCAAAAAACTGCCCGGGGTAAAGGATATCTGCTTCATGCCCGTGGAATCTCCGCTTTTACCCGAAAGCGTCAACAACATCATCGGCACGGTGGACAAGGCCCTGGGCCGGGAAAAAGGAAATCCCGAAATCATCAACAACGCGAATTTCTGGAAAAGCGCTTCCTCCTACGTATTCTTGGAGATCGAAAAAGAAAAACTGGAAAACATCTATCCCACCCTTTATGTAAATGAGCAGGTTGTTTCCTGCGACTTCACCAAGGGGAAGTACGACATTGTTTTGCTCATGCAGGGCACCAGCTTTGCCGAGATCGACCGCAACATCCAAAATAAAATCAAGCCTCTGAACGGTGTGCTGAGGATCAAGGAAGCACCGATCATCAAACTATTTGAAATGTAAGCCAAATTATACGATAATGGGGGCATGGAAGCCCACGACAAACAGAAAGCGCAACAGACAAAAAACGGCCTCGCCGGTTTCAAGGTAGAACTGTGGAACTATGAGGGGGAAAAGGGAGCCCTGATTCCCCTTTTGCAGGCCGCCCAGGACACCTACAGCTACATCCCGGTTGCAGCCATCGACCAGATCAGCGAAATTGTCGGCATCCCGGCCGCCGAGATTTACGGGGTCATCACTTTTTACTCACAATTCCGTCTCAAACCACTGGGAAAATATCTGATCAAGGCCTGCGACGGCACGGCCTGCCACGTCAACGGTTCGGAACGGATCGCCGGGACCATTGAAGATGAACTGCCGATCGTCGGCAACGACACCACGCCGGACGGGTTGTTCACCCTGCAAAAAGTGGCCTGCATCGGCTGCTGCTCTCTCTCGCCCGTCATCATGATCAACGATGAAACCTACGGCCGCTTGACACCGAAAAAAGTCCAGCTGCTGCTGAAAGAATACAAAGAAAAAGAAAAAAAACCCCAGACTCCCTGAAGCGGAAAGGAGAAGATCCATGAAGACCATCAAAATCGGGCTTGGCACATGCGGTGTTTCGGCTGGAGGGGAAAAGGTCTATGCCGCCCTGAAAAACGAGATTGCCAAGGAAAACATTTCGGTTAACTTGCTGGAAACAGGCTGCATGGGCAACTGTTACCAGGAAGTCCTTCTCGAAATAATAGACGAAAAGGGCAACGACTTTTTTTACGGCAACGTCACGCCGGAAAAAGTCAAAAGGATCCTGGACGAACAGATCCGCCAGGACAAACCCATCGAAGAATGGATCGTCAAAGGATTGAAAGCCGACAGCGACGATACTTTTTTCGCCAAGCAAAAACGCATCGTTCTGCGCAATTGCGGCATCATTGACCCCAATTCCATAGAAGAATACATTGCCTGCGGCGGCTATCAGGCCATTCAAAAGGTATTGAAGGAATACACCCCCGAACAGGTCATTGAGGTCGTATTGAATTCAGGATTGCGCGGCCGCGGCGGGGCCGGATTCCTGACCGGCATGAAATGGCGTTTCTGCCGCCAGGCCAAGGGAGACAAAAAATACATCATCTGCAATGCCGATGAAGGCGACCCCGGCGCCTTTATGGATCGCAGCACCCTGGAGAGCGATCCACACCAGGTGTTGGAAGGAATGATGATCTGCGCCTTTGCCTGCGGTGCCGACGAAGCGGTCATTTATGTCCGCGCTGAATATCCCATGGCGGTCAAACGTTTGCACTATTCCATTAAAAAGGCCCTGGAAAAAGGCTATCTGGGGAAACACATCTTCGGATCGGAAATGAACCTGAAAATCAAGATCAAGGAGGGGGCCGGCGCTTTCGTCTGCGGCGAAGAGACCGCCCTGATCGCCTCGATCGAGGGCAAGCGCGGCATGCCCCGTTTCCGCCCCCCTTTTCCCGCCCAAAAGGGCTTGTGGGGCAAGCCGACCAACATCAACAATGTGGAGACCTACGCCAATATCCCCTGGATCATCATGCACGGCGCCGATGCTTTCGCCGCCATGGGCACTGAGAACAGCAAAGGGACTAAAGTGTTCGCCCTGGCCGGGAAGATCGCCCGCGGCGGCCTGGTGGAGGTCCCCATGGGGTTGACCATCAACGAGATCATCTACGACATCGGCGGCGGCATTCGCGACGGAAAAAAATTCAAGGCAGTGCAGATGGGCGGCCCATCGGGCGGCTGTATACCCGCCTCCATGGGCGACCTGCAGATCGATTACCAGAAGATCAACCAGACCGGGGCGATCATGGGCTCGGGCGGCATGGTGGTCATGGACGAGACGACCTGCATGGTGGAAATGGCCAAGTTCTTCCTGCGCTTCACCCAGGATGAAAGCTGCGGCAAATGCACTTTTTGCCGCATCGGCACCAAGCGCATGCTGGAGATCCTGGAGCGCATCACCGACGGCAATGGGCAAGAGGGGGACATTGAATTGCTGGAGGACTTGGCCGACAAGATCCGCAACAACACCATCTGCGGACTGGGACAGACCGCCCCCAACCCCGTTCTGACCACCTTGAAATATTTCCGCGAGGAATACGAGATCCATATCCGTGATAAAAAATGCCCGGCCCACAGCTGCGCACCGCTCTTGACCTTCACCATCCTGGAAGACAAGTGCACCGGCTGCACGCTGTGCGCCAGGGTGTGCCCGTCCGCGGCCATAAGCGGCGAAAAAAAGAAAATTCACAAGATCGACCAAACCCTCTGCATCAAGTGCGGAAAATGTTTCGAGAGCTGTAATTTTAAAGCCATCATCAAGGATTGAAGAGGAACCCAGCCATGGA
>Ga0307380_10005001_pt1 | contig 17700 bp, 10 predicted proteins | sample UN3MG_FD_202239 | JGI IMG/M metagenome (GOLD analysis project Ga0307380, IMG submission 202239) | Soil microbial communities from Risofladan, Vaasa, Finland - UN-3 | ecosystem: Environmental > Terrestrial > Soil > Coastal area > Acid sulfate soil | place: Finland: Risofladan, Vaasa | collected...
AACAGATAGTGAAATAATATCTAATTTAATCAAAACAAATCCCGAAGAGAGTATTGAAAAAAATATTAAAATGGTGGCTGCCCAATTAAAAGGGGCTTTCTCTTTAGTGATTATGACTGAAAATAAATTAATCGGATTAAAAGATCCTTTCGGTTTTCATCCCCTTGCCTTGGGGAAATTAGGGGATTCTTACCTTTTTGCTTCTGAAACCTGTGCCTTTAATCTTATCGGCGCTGAGTTTGTTCGGGAAGTGGAACCGGGGGAGATGGTCGTCATTGATAAAGAAGGAGTAAAGTCTACCAGAATATTACCAGATAACCGGAAAGCTCTTTGTATTTTTGAGTTTGTTTATTTCGCTCGTCCGGATAGCACTATATACGGAACAAATGTAGCTTTAAGCCGGCAAAAAATGGGCCGAAGATTAGCCCGGGAATATCCGGTGCAAGCAGATATAGTAGTTCCTGTTCCGGATTCCGGCATTTCTGCAGCCATCGGTTATACAGCCCAATCAGGTATTCCTTACGAAGAAGGTTTGATCAAGAACCGTTATATCGGGAGAACTTTTATTCAACCTGAACAATTAATTCGGGATTTTGGAGTGAAAATAAAACTATCTCCTATTAAAGAAATAATAAAGGGTAAGAGAGTGATACTGATAGATGATTCCATCGTCCGGGGAACTACCAGCCAAAAAATTGTAAAGTTGGTAAGAGATGCAGGAGCCAGGGAAATTCATGTTCGAATAAGTTCTCCACCTATTTTCTTCCCTTGTTTTTACGGGATAGATACACCAAATAGGGAATATTTAAGAGCTGCCAATCATAGCCTGGAGGAAACCAGAAAATGGCTGGGAGCAGATAGCCTGGGTTATTTGAGTATAGAAGGGCTATGCAGTGTTTTTGATAAGATCCCTGCTGATAATTTTTGTTTAGCTTGTTTTGATGGAAAATACCCAATATAGAAAATCAGTATATAGTGTATAGTAGATAGTATGTAACACAAAATAAAAAGCGCAAAACGCAAAACTAGATTCGTATCACGCCTTTGCATTCTAATCTCCTCCCCCTTGAGGGGGGAGGATTAAGGTGGGGGGTGTTAGGCTAATAACTAACAACTATTTACTATCGACTATATTGATCGATAGATTAAAAAAAAGAAAGTGAATTAATTAAATGGGAAAATCTTATAAAGAAGCCGGCGTAGATATTAGCCTGGCCAATCAGATAGTTGAAAAAATAAAACCATTAATCAGTAAAACTTCTATTCCCGGAGTATTGGGTGGCATCGGCGGATTTGGCGGATTATTTTCTTTAGCAGAACAGAAATATAAAGAACCGGTGTTGGTTTCGGGAACTGACGGAGTGGGGACTAAATTAAAGGTCGCCTTTGCTCTAAATAAACATGATACTATTGGTATAGATTTAGTGGCCATGTCGGTGAATGATATCATTACCTGTGGGGCAAAACCTTTATTTTTTCTGGATTATATTTCTATTGGTAAACTATCAGAAAAAGTGGTTGTTGAGATTGTAAAAGGAGTTACCGAAGGTTGTAAAATGGCAGATTGTGCCTTATTGGGCGGAGAAACTGCAGAGATGCCCGGATTTTATGCTGAAGGTGAATATGATTTAGCCGGTTTTGCCGTAGGAGTTGTAGAGAAAAGTCAAATAATCGATGGCAAAAAGATTAAAGAAGGAGATGCGGTAATAGGCATTGCTTCTAATGGATTACACAGTAACGGTTTTTCCCTGGTGAGGAAGGTTTTGTTTGAATCTAAAAAATATAAAGTAGACGATAAAGTCCCTTCTTTCGAGAAATCTTTGGGTGAAGAATTGCTTAAACCTACTCGAATTTACGTTTCCCCGATTTTACATTTATTGGAAAAATATAAAATATTAGGAATAGCTCACATCACCGGAGGAGGAATAGTAGAAAATATTCCCCGTATTTTACCTGAAGAAGTTTCAATTCGAATAGACCAAAAAAGCTGGCCTAAACCTTTTATTTTTACTTTCATTCAAAAGGAAGGAGAAATTTCCGATGGAGAGATGTATCGGACTTTTAATATGGGGATAGGAATGGTATTAATTGTTTCCCAGAATGACGCTTCAAAGGTGATGAACGAACTTAAAATGGCAAGATACGATTCTTACCTTATCGGTAAAGTGATAAAAGGGGATAAACAGATAGTTATTCGATAATGACCAGTTTGATGCTAGGCAGCAAATGGGTCATCAAGGAGAAAATTATGATAAATATCGGAGTGTTGGCTTCAGGAAGAGGGACAAATTTACAGGCTATCATTGAGGCTATCGAAGAAGGTAAAATTGAGGGAGAAATTAAAGTTGTGGTTAGCGATCATCCGGATGCTTGTGCCCTAAAAAGAGCCCAACAGTATCATATCGATACTCGGTATATTAATTTTAAGGAATTTAAAAACAGAGAAGATTATGATAAAGAGATAATTAAAACCCTAAAAGAGAAAAAAATTGAACTGGTAGTTCTGGCCGGGTATATGAGAATTTTGAGCCCCTATTTTATCAGAACCTATAAAAATAAGATAATAAATATTCATCCTGCCCTGCTCCCTTCTTTCCTGGGATTACATGCCCAGGAGCAAGCCGTAGTACATGGAGTAAAAATTTCCGGATGTACCGTTCACTTTGTGGATGAAGGAGTAGATTCCGGTCCTATTATCCTGCAAAAGGCAGTAGAAGTGAGCGATGATGATACTGAGGAATCTTTAGCAGCGAAAATCTTAAAAGAAGAACACCAAATTTATCCCCGGGCAATTCAGTTATTTTCTGAAGGTAGATTGATTATTAAAGGAAGAAAAGTCTTTATTAAATAATCATTTATAAAAAAGAAAATAAGTAGGGGCTTGATTCCTGTCTGCGTGCGGGAACGCACAGGCAGGCATCGAGCCCGCAATCTCCATAGGACTGGCGTCTTGCCTGTCTATTAAAATGTAGGGGTTCGATTCATCGAACCCGTCTTTTCGGGTCAGATAAATCTGACCCCTACAAAATATATTTAAGAATAGAGTAACCTTTATTTTTTTATGGAAGATAACCAAGATAAAGAGGCAGTTGATTAGAATTATTAGAAGAGAGGTTAAACTTAAGATGAAAGTATTGGTCATTGGCAGCGGAGGAAGAGAGCATGCTCTGGTGTGGAAAATTACTCAAAGTCCGAAAGTATCTCAGGTTTATTGTGCACCGGGCAATGCAGGAATTTCCAGGTTAGCCCAATGTGTAAATATTGATGCAGACAGCATAGAAAAATTAGTTGATTTTGCCCAAAAAGAAAAGATTGATTTAACGGTAGTGGGACCGGAATTGCCTTTATCCCAAGGAATAGTCAATGAATTTAATAAACAGGGTTTAAGGATATTCGGTCCGAGCAAAGAGGCTGCTGAAATTGAATCAAGTAAAGTTTTTTCCAAATATTTATTAAAAAAATACAATATCCCTACAGCAAATTATGAGGTCTTTCAAAATAGCGAAAAGGCACTCGATTATATAAAAAAACAAACTTTTCCTTTGGTAATAAAGGCAGATGGATTGGCAGCCGGCAAAGGAGTATTTATTGTAAAAAATTTGGTCCAAGCGAAAGATGCTTTAGATGCACTGATGGAGGAAAAAAAATTTGGAGAAGCAGGCAGGCAGGTCATAATAGAGGAATTTTTAGAAGGAGAAGAGGTATCCATTTTAGCTTTTTGTGATGGGAAGACTGTTATACCCATGGTTTCCTCCCAGGACCATAAAAAGATATTTGATAATGACCAGGGGCCAAATACCGGGGGGATGGGGGCTTATTCTCCGGTTCCCTTTTATCCTGATGAGTTTGAAAAGAGAGTTTTAGAAGAGATTTTAAAACCTACCATAAAAGGTTTACGGAGAGAGGGAAAAGAGTATAAAGGAGTACTTTATGCCGGATTGATATTAACCAAAGAAGGCCCTAAAGTTTTAGAATTTAATGCCCGCTTTGGTGACCCGGAGACTCAAGTCATATTGCCGAGATTGAAAACAGATTTAATCGATATATTGAATGCAGTCATCGAGGATACGCTTCATAAAATCAATATCCAATGGGAAAAAAATGCTGCAGTATGTGTGGTGGTGGCTTCCGGAGGATATCCGGGGAAGTATCAGAAAGGAAAACCGATTAGCGGTTTGGAAAGATTGGAAAAAATGAAAGATATGATAGCTTTTCATGCCGGTACCAAATTTCAAGATAATCAGGTGATTACTTCGGGAGGAAGAGTCCTGGGGATAACCGCCTGGGATGACACTATTTCTAAAGCAAAAGAAAAGGCCTATAAGGTAGTAAAAGAAATTTATTTTGAAGATATGTATTACCGAAAAGATATTGCCGACAAGGGCATAAAGGAGAAAAATAAATGACCAAAATAAAACGCGCTTTAATCAGCGTATCCGATAAAGAAGGACTTATTGATTTTGCTAAAGGTCTGGAAAAATCAGGAATCGAAATTATTTCTACCGGAGGAACAGCCCGGCTATTAAAAGATGCCCAGATTAAAGTGAAATTAATTTCCGAAGTAACCAATTTCCCGGAGATATTGGATGGCAGGGTCAAGACTCTTCATCCTTTGATTTTCGGAGGGTTATTAGCGAAAAGTGATAATTCCCTGCATCAAGAGCAGATAGCGGCTCAGCAGATAGAACCAATAGGCCTGGTAGTGGTAAATTTATATCCTTTTCAAAAGACAATTTCTAAAGAAGAGGTAAAATTAGAAGAAGCCATTGAGAATATTGATATTGGCGGACCTTCACTTTTAAGGGCATCAGCCAAGAACTATCAAGATGTCGCTGTAGTCATAAATCCCCGGGATTATCCTATCATTTTAGAAGAATTAGAGAAAAATCAGGGAGAAATATCTTTAGAGGTTAAAAAGAGATTAGCGACCGAGGTATTTGAGCATACTTCATTTTATGATAGTATCATTTCTCAATATTTAAGAAAAAATTTGCTGAAAGATTCAACTTCTTTCCCCCATACTCTTAATTTACTGGGTGAAAAAGTTTCAGACCTGCGTTATGGAGAAAATCCCCATCAATCTGCTTCTTTCTACAAAGAAGTATTGGTAAAAGAGGCCAATCTGGGAGACGCAGTACAATTAGGTGGTAAAGAATTATCTTTTAATAATTTAGTAGATTTAGGAGCGGTCCTGGAGATGGTTAAAGATTTTCAGGAACCTACCGTTGTCTTTGTAAAACACACCAATCCCTGTGGTTTGGCCAGTGCATCTACCATTGAAGAAGCCTATCGAAAAGCTTACCGGGGAGATCCTCTTTCTGCTTATGGCAGCATTATTGGTATCAATAGGGTAGTGGAGGCAAGTTTGGCCGATTTGATTGATGAAACTCCTTTTGTGGAGGCAGTTCTGGCTCCTGATTTTGAAGGTGAAGCTCTAACTATCTTAAGACAGAAACAGAATCGCCGGTTAATAAAAGTGGGAGATTTAAAAAATAGAGATGTTCAGGTAAAAGATATTAAAAAAATACCCGGTGGATTTCTGGTCCAAGATAGAAACATAAAGGAAATCACTATAGAAGACCTGAAAGTAGTAACCAATAGAAAACCAAATCAAAAAGAATTGGAAGAGCTCTTATTTGCCTGGAAGGCAGTCAAACAGGTTAAATCAAATGCCATTGTTTTGACTAAAGATAAACAGACCGTAGGTGTTGGTGCCGGACAGATGAGTCGGGTAGATTCGGTTCTCATTGCCATTAGAAAATCAGAAGGTCGTTCCAAGGGTTCATATCTGGGATCTGACGCCTTCTTTCCCTTTAGAGATGGGGTAGACGAGGCGGCCAAAGCGGGAGTTACCGCCATTATTCAACCCGGTGGGTCGAAGCGAGATGAGGAAGTGATCGTTGCTGCCAACGAACATAATCTGGCTATGGTCTTTACCGGGGCAAGATGTTTTAAACATTAATTTTAACTAACTAACTTTTTGATTGAATTTATTGGTAAGGGTAGACCTTGTGTCTACCCTTACTTTTTTTATATCATTCCCGCTCCTTTGTTCCCTCCCCCTTGAGGGGGGAGGACTAAGGACTTTTACCTACAAAATAAAACTTCCCTTAAAAAGAAGGATTTCTAGAATAAGTGTAGTATATATAATATATAAACTAAATATCATAACCTGTATGAAGGTAACAGGAGAGACCTTTTCTTTTTTACAAAAAGAGAAAAAGAGCCGAAGAGGTAAGATACCAAAAGTATTTAAACTTTCAGGCCAAAGTACTTAGCAGGAGAGTAATATAATTGTTTCCTTATTTTGTTTTATTATTTTTATAAAATCATTTAGAAGGGCGAACAGAAAAAAGGTTTAATATATAGGATTAGGTATGTCAAATGTGAAGACCTGACACAGTTTATTTTTTTATTGAAACAGGAAAATAAATATTTAAAATAGTAGGTATAAATATATTATATGCATAAAAATAGCAAAAATAAAGAAGAAAATTTTATAAAAAAAACTAAAGAAGAAAGAGAAATTTCTATTGCTTATATAGCAGATGAAGTTATAAAAAAACGTTTAACAATATTTGTGGGTGCAGGATGTTCTATTTCTGCAGGGTTACCTTCTTGGGGTGACTTAATTAATGAGATTAGGAAAGAATCTAAAATAAAGACTTTCGAAAAAGATTTGCTGATAATCGCAAGTCTTCTTGAAAAGAAGATAGGATATTTACCATTTAGGGAAGAAATTATATCGAGATTAAAAAAACTTCCTTCCTCTACAACCCTTCATAAATCATTAGTAAAATTTGATGTTAATTTATTTATAACCACAAATTATGATCATTTGCTTGAAGATGCTTTTCGCGATGAAGGCATTATCCCAGGGGTTATTATTCACGACAAAGATATCCCCACCATTAATCCTACGGATAAAACTATTGTAAAGTTACATGGGGATATTGATTCTGCCACTTCTATTATAATTTCTTCAATAGATTACAATAAATATGCCTTACAGCATTCTTCATTTATTGATTGGTTAAATTCAAAAGTTGTACAAAATACAATCTTTTTTATTGGAACAAGTTTTACCGATCAACGTTTAAAAGATGCTGATAACTATGTACTAAAAAGATTCGGGGAATTCCGAAGACCTCCTTGTGTAATTTTAAAGATGCCTACCTACAAAGAAGTTATTTCTAAAGAAGATTGTGAGAATTATAAAGTTGAGTTTGAAGATTTTGAAATATTATATGAGGAATTTAGTAGTAGAGGATTTCATATTATTGTGGTCAAAAATTATGAGGAAATTTGTGAAGTATTAGAGAAAATAAATGATTTAGTTCTTAAAAAACAGCTTCAAGAAAATCCTGAAGATTTTCATGCTCAACTTACCTTAAAGTCAATATATGCAGAACATCTGCAAAAAGAACTTTACAAAGAGTGTGATGAAAAAATAAAAATTTTATGTAATAAAATATGGGGAGATGGTCATTTACCTACAAAAGAAATAATAAAAAAGAATGTTGAAGAATTAGTAAACTACTTAAATGAAAAACAAGATATACTAAACGATGAATCCAAATTAGAGGGATTTCTTACGCTTATTGATGCATTTTTAAATTTGGGCGAGAAAAAATATATTAATGAAGCAGAAAAATATTTTAATAAAACAAATGTGATTTATCAGAAAATGAAGCAAAAATCAAAGTTGAAAGAACGTATCTCAAGAATAACGGCAAAATTTTATTTTTTTCAAGGAAAAGTGAACGAAGCAATAGAAATTGTTTCAAACTCGAAAGATGAAAAGACAATTTCTATTTGGCTCACCCTGTTAATAGCTTCTAAAAAGTTTGATGAAGCATATCGTTTTATTTCTTCGAATGAGATTAAAGAAATTTGGTTGCCAGAAGCATTATATATTTTAATTATTAAAGGTCGCATTGACGAAGCAGAAGAAAAATATCAAGAATTTACAATAGATATTCAAGAAAAAATTCAAAGCGGCACTATAAATGATTCTCCTTATAAAAAAAAGGATTATCATGATAAAATTTGTACACTAATTGCAGATGCCTTTTTATATAAAGCAATTAAAAGTGCAGTTAAAAATAAAAAAGATATCTATGTGTCAGAGTTAAAGATCGAGGGGAAAAATCTATGTAAAAAAGTGGTGGAGTATGTAGATATAATTTTTAATAAACCAGATGGTAATAAAATTATAAATAATTTAGAAAGATATTACTTTGCTTATCGTGCACTACTTATCAAAATGCAAGCTTTGTATTTTTTAGAAGAATTTAGAGATGCTGATAAAATAGTAGAAAAACTTATTTCAGTAATCCCTTTGGCCCCAGAAATTGCTGAATATGTGAGAACTCGCGCCGGATTTATCCAAAAAAGTATTGTTATTAAAGTAATTGATGCGCTTTTAAGAGATTATTCTGAAAAATCGTGGGCATTATTATTAATTTCTACTTTAAAAATAAATGGACTCAAAGAGTATGATAGTGCTTGGGAATATGCATTAAGGGTCTTAAAATATAGTTCGCAAAAAGAGGAGAAAGAAAGTGCAGCGGGAAATATTTTTGACATTGGATTCAGAATAAAAAAAATAGCAGAATCTAGAAAAATAATTAATGAATATCTTCCTTCTGATAGTTTATGGAAAAAATACTTAGAGGCGGTTTATCAATATTCTATTGCTAATACAGTTGAAGCGTCTAGGATGTTTATCGATATTGAAAACGAGAATCCTCCTTCCCAGATAAAAGCTCTCTGTTTATACATGAGAGCACTCATAGTAATAGAACAGGACAATTATCAAAAAGCACAGTTACTTCTTGAAGAAAGCAATAGAATATTTTTTGGTTATCCTGCTTTGCAAAAACTTTTAGAAGTTCAGGTAAGATTACAAGACGATACCGCTGTAATTAAAACAGTGGAAAAACTTGAAAGATTTGATTCGAATAATGAAGAAGTGATACGTATAAAAGCACAAGCGGCTAGAAATATTGGAGATTTTAAGATGTCGGAACAAGCTTTCGAATATTTAACGGAAAAACATCCTGATAATTCAGAATTAACTTTTGAATATGCTCAAATACTAGTATTGCAAGAAAAATTTCATGACGCATTAAAAAAATTAGAACCATTTACAAATTGCGATCAAAATATGAATCCAAAATGCCTAATGTTAGCCGCCGAAATCTATTGTATTTTAGAAAAAGAAGAGCATGCCTTTGAAATATTAGAAAAATGTTGGAACCATTTTAAAGATACACCAGAGTTGTTAACAAGACATGTTGATCTGGGTTTCCGTATTGGAGAAGAAAAAAAAGCCAACCGATCACTTATGCGGCTGGAGCAGCTTCGACAAGAAGGTAAAGTACCTGAACAAATATTCGATATAAAGAAAATTGATGATCTTAAGGAGTTTATCAAAAAACGCAAGGAATCGATAGAAGAATTGCTTAAAAAATATCAATCAGGGCAAATACCGCGGCATTTTTTATGCAGCTATTACAACCTTCCCTTATATATTGACTGGGCTTATAGAACCCAACCTTTAGAATTAGAATTATTACCAACTTGGCAAGCAAAGACTGAGTTTACGACATATGTTACAAATGGTTTTAAGATAAAATTTACAAAAGGTAATCAATTAGAACTTATGACATTCCCGGAAGACGCAGAAGAAATTATTATTGATTATACTGCTTTAATAACACTACATAGACTTGGGCTTTTGCCTAAATTAGCTTTAAGGTTTAAAACTATTTATTACCCAAAAATCTTAAACACTATTTGGCTTATTGATAGAGGAAAATACAAATACCATCAAGCCTCACAAGAAAAGGTGTATCGAGCTTTAAGTGAAAAATTTGAATTAAATTCATCAATAAAAGTAATAGAATCTCTTTTATCACATGAAAGAAAGCATAGTAATTTAACAGAGAAATGTATTAACTTAGCACAAACTGAAAATATCCCCATGGTTTCTGCTTATCTTGAAAAAAAAGAAATTCCTAAAAATTCATCTCTTATTGTATTAAGGTTTAATCAGATATTAACACACCTATACAAGAGAGGAAGAATAAGCGAAAACCGCTATACTGAGTTAAAGCAATTGATAAAAGATAGAGATGATATTATTGAAAAAGGAGTAAGCAAAATACTGGATAATACATCGCGTTTGATTTTTGATGAAATTACATTAGAATTGGCTGAACAAAATAAATTAATAGAAGATATTAATAATTCTGGTTTTCAGATTGTTGTGGAAAAAGCTACTTGTCAAAATATTCAATACGCAGTTCGTTCAATTGAATTTTCAAAGGGAGTAGGAGCTTGGCAGAAAGATTTGGAGTATCAGATTAAAAATATTGAATTATCAAATAAAGAAAAACTTTTTAAGGTATTACCCGTTACTTTGTCTAGAAAGAATAAAAGTAGAAACTTCCATCATTATGAAGAACTTGTTATTGAGACCCTTCAACATGCAGAAAATAAAAAATTACCCATTTTAACCGATGACCGTTTTAGCCAAACGGTAAGGACTCAGAATTTTGCAGATAAACAATTTGGTTCAGATTTATTAATTAGAGATTTATATGATAGAAAAATTATCTCTATTAAAGAATATGCAGATTCCTTCTTGAAAATGTGTGAATGGCGTTATCGTTTTTTAGTTCCAAAAGTGGATATAATAACTTATTTTTTAGAACAATATGAAAATAATCCTTTAGGTAAACCCATTGAAATTCTCATTAAATATTGCAACGAATGTATGGAAGATAAAGGGCTTCTGTTAGGTTGGGAGGCAACAGAACCCCCAACGATTTGTGGTGTAAAATATTATATGAAATGGATAGATGTATGGATTGAAGCATTGATAAATGTATGGACAAATTCGGCTTTCACCAATAAAGAAGAAATTACCCTGCAAATATTTTTAAGAGCATTTCCTAAATGTCCCGAAGGATTAAATTCAGATATTAGAAAAAATGTAACCGCTATGAATGAACGGTTTATTGTAAATAAATTATTTTTAGGAACGATGAATTATGATAAAACAGAAATATTTCAAAAATTGTTCAAAATTACTTTTGATAGTTTAGGATTTGATTATGATAAAAGAATTAATGAATTGATTTTTTACCTTAAAAGCGTAAAGGGAAATACAGAAAAATTAAGGAAAAAAGACAAAAATAATAAAGTGGGAAGGTTAATCGCAATAAGAGCACTAAAAGCTTTTTATGGGGAAAGTTTCCTTAAAAACGAAGGAAGAATTGTTGAGGAATTAATTCCTATCTTAATTGAAATAGGAGTAAAGATAGAGAAAAAGAGATTCCAAGACAACATTACTATGTCCAAAGATGAAGAACAAAAAATAATAGATTTATTTTTAGAAAAACCCGATACCGAAAGACAAAATATAACCGAATATAGTCCAGGTCCTATTATTTTTATTACATCATCCAAAGAAAAAGGTGGGGAATTTACACTTTGTCATGATGCAATTATGTCAGATTCTTTAGAAATACGCAAAGGGCTTATAAATAAATTGTTACAAGCAGATTATGTTTCTGAGTATACTAAAACTTTTATTCAAAACAGATTAAATGAAGTACTTTCCGATAAACATTTTATTTGGCAAACTCCTACTAAAGAACTCCATAATACTTTGCTTGGAGATTTCTTATATATTCAAGATTGGTTTCGACAATTAGGTAAAGCATCTATTTCTGATAAAAATAAACAAGAATTTTTAAATATTGCAATTAATAGGGCACTTGAGCCAAATTTAAAAACTATTTACAGTAATTTACCTTTATTGTTAGAAGACCCTTTTAAGATGAAAGATATTGAAGCAAGGATTAAAAGGGAATTGGAAAAATTAAATAGCCTAGACGAGTTTCTTGATTGGTATTTAGAAAATGTTTATTTTATCCCTTATGTTGCAGACAATGAAGTCTATAGTATGTTTAAAGATATAGAAATGAAAAAATCAAATATATTAATAAAAGAAAACATCGAGGATTATAATTTAGAAATTATTAAAAAATGGTTAAACAAAGTAAAGGAAGATCATTTTGCACGGCTCCTTATATTAGAACTTGTACTTAGTATGCGATCAGGAATAAAAGGTATCGAAGAAAAGTTTACCGATGCTGATTTCTATGAGTTTCTTGATAGTAATTTTAAAATATTATTATCGTCATCTGAAGCACAAGATAAGTCAAGTAATTCAGAAATTGTCTTTATGCGGTTAATATGGCAACTGCGGGTAGACCTTGTCCGTTATTACCTTAGATATATCGATATTGATTCACAAAGAATTGATTCACAAAGAGATTTTGATACTGAACGAAATATTGGAATTGCATGGTGGATGGCAAAAAAAACTACTTATAGCATTCTCGAAATTGTAAAGAAAGAGAATTTTACAACAGAAGAAAAATCTGATTATTTAAAAAGAGTTTTAGACTCTTTAGAAGAAAAATTTGAAATTACACGGCTTAGGCATTATTTTTTTGATATCAATAAGCCTTTTTCTCCCTCACGATATCTTGTGTTTAATGCGAACGATTTATTATGTTACGCTACCACTGCATTATTTTCTATCAGAAAAAGAAAAAAAAATAATATACTAAAAGGTCTTATGTATCCTGCTAAAGCTTTGTCCGAAGAAATCAGGGGCATGATAATCAAGAAGCTAATTAATGACATATTATCAGGTAACGGTCAACTTTCAATTAATTCGGAAACCTTACAGCTCCTATGGAATAAATCTTCATGCAACACGATTCCAATTTTACTAGAAAAGTATTATGGTGAAGCTCTCTCATACTTAGGACAAAAGATTAACGATAAGATTGAAAAAGCAAAAGAAATTAATTCACTTGCCTATACTGTTTCAGCAAAAAAATTCTTAAATAAAGAATTACCTAATCTTCCAAAGTATATTAATGATGAAAATCAGTCTGGTTGCCTACTGGTTATTAATTCCCTAAAAGTGTTTATGTTATCCCATAAAGAAAGTGAATTTCCAGATGAATTAAAAATATTTAAAAAAGATAATTCGATTTTAGAAAAACTAAGTCAATTTGAGAATCCCTTGGCACATTATTCGTGTTTGGCATTTTCGCAAATTTTATTAAATCTTCAATCAAGAAGATGCAAGCCATGGCTTATATTTTTTTCTGAACAATTTAAAAAAATCAAATATCAGTCTTGTGATATAGAGACAACTAACCTGATAGCAGAATATTTAATAATCACTGTCTTGATTGGTGGGGATCGTAATATTTTAAATCCTTTATTAAGCTTGAAACACAAAGATAAGAAGATAAGAGATTTATTGCGCAAAAAAAGGCAAGGTTTAGAATATATTTTTCCTTTTGTGCCATTAGGCAATAGAGATAATTTACGTACATTATTGAACGAGCTTTATAATGTCTAGTAATAAAGGAAATAACATGGTTAATCAAAAAATAAAAATTTATACAATTCATTCTCAAAAAGGTGGAGCAGGAAAGACTTCCATTGCCATAGCTATAGCTGGATTGTCTTGTATTTTACATAAGCAAAAAACGTTGATTATTGATTGTGATTTAACCGGAACAAGTATTGTTGACTTATTTTATAATGTTGATAAAAATAATAAAGCAAAAGAAAATATCAAGTATTTAAACAGCCTTCTCTTAGCCACACCCTCAGTTTTTAATAAATATGAAAATAATAACAAGAACGATCTTGAAAAAGAATATTTTCATAAGATTGGTGATTACAATGATTTATATTATATTCCGTCTAGTCCTATTCTTGAAGATATTTGGGAAATAGCTGGATTAATTTCACAGAAGATAAATTGCATTATTTTCAAAGTAGAATGGAAGACAGTTTAAAATTATTCATAAACAAAGGTATCAAAACAATAATTATAGATTGTCCTCCAGGCCTTTTTGGGCTTTCAAGTGCAATGATAGAGATATCAGATCAAGACAAATATGATAAAAGAAGCTTATTTATTACAAGTTCAGATCCTACGGATTATAGGGCATTAATACCATCATATTCTGATTATTGTTCAAAAATAAGAAATAATAGACAAATTAATAATCCTAAATTTATTTTTAATAAATGTGTAATCAAAAAAAATCGAGATCCTGTGTTTTTGTTGCATAAAATATTTGAAAATTTAAAGCGTGAAAGAACTTTTCCAGATGGCCGGACTATAAAAATTGAAGTGCTTAATGAAATTGAAGAATCTTTAAAGAAGCATGGTCCAAATGTTCTTCCTTTCATCGAGGGATTTGATATGTTTGATATCATTTCTTCCATTCAAGCTTTAGAAAAAAATAAAGGAGAAACTCCTTCTGGTTCTATGAAAAAATGGTGTAACGGAATAAAAGAATTGTTGGATTTATAAAAATATGAAAAAAGAAATCGTACTCTCTAATCAAGAATACTGGGCTTGGATACAAAATATTATAAAAAAAAATGGAGGAAGTAAGCTAGATATTATATCTGATATGATAGATATTAAAAATTGTATGACAAGTAAAGTAAAAGGGGAAAAATATCCTGATAAATTTTCAATTTTCTTCTATCTTAAAAAAGTAATGCCACGGAGCTATTTTCGTGAAATGGAATATTGTGCCCTTGCATATTCAACAATATTTGGGAAATTATTGCCTAATTTAGCTAAAAATATCGAACAACTTGCGTACATAGAATGGTTATGTTATGTTGAGCCAGAGAATCCAAACTATAGGGATCATTTTGTTCACATGCTTAAAGTAGCTTTCGTATATGATGAAATAATTTCTAGAAATAACAAAATAAAAAGTAAATTAATAAAATTGCAATTTAATAAATCTAATCACTTTAGTAGATGGATTACACAAAGGAGATTAGACTTTGATGAATCCCAAAAAAAAAGCATTATTACTGCTGCATACTTTTTAGCATCTATCTTTCATGATTTTGGGTATGGCTATAAATTTTTACGAAATTACGAAGAAAGACTTTTTAAATTAAATATTTTAGGTAGCGATTCTATAGGTATTACTAAGGTACGTTCCGAAATAATAAAACAAAGTCTGTTAGGAGAATTTATTATTAATCTTCATACAGAGTGCGAAAACCGGTCGATTGATAATTTATCCAGCAAACAAAAAGATAATCTAGTTTTTGGTTTTATACGTGATTGTTTGCCATTAAATCATTCGGTTGCTTCGTCATTGTTTATTTTAGATATTGCGGAAGATCTTTACCAAAGACAAATTATCTTGCCGTCATTGTATATTGCATTTCAGTTAGCTGCGGAGACTTGTTTAGTTCATGATTTAACCAATCCAAAGAATTTTCTTCACCTTAAAAACTCATCGATAAACCATAAACATTTTCTTGATTGTAATTGTTGCAATGAAATTCCAATGGCCATTCTGCTGATATTAGCTGATGAATTATCCATGTGGGGAAGACCTCTTATTGAATATGAACAGGATAATAATGATATAGATAAAATAAACATTAATATTGTTAATCACTGGAAATACAGAAATTATAAAGTGACAGAGTATCCCAAAATAATAAAAATAGAATTAATCAATAATTCTCTTAAAATTATTTTTGAAAATGAAGACCAAATTAATAATTTTAAAGAAATTTTAAGTGATTGTAATTGTTTTACAGGAAAATTAAAAAATGAGTTTAAATTATTTAATTATAAAATTGATTTAACTGGGTCCTAGTTGCTTCTATTGCACTTTAGATAATGCTATTTCAAAAAGAACAGGGAACGGTTTTCTGTTCCTCCTTACTCCCTAAAAAACCCTTTATTTATAAGGGTTTCAGACCCCCTTCAGGAATGCCCTAAAAACGCACGGAGAGTGCCTTTAAACGCACTTCAAATTTCGAAAAATCAGCAATTACGACCCCCATTTTTGGCCTATTTTTGCCTCCCCGATTTCCTAAAATCCTTATAAATAGCCACTTTCAGATTTTAAGATGAGGGAATTTTAGTTAAAAAAGTGCCATTTTTGAGGGGTAAAGTATCAGTTAAGGTAAAATTTGCTCGTACAAGCAATCCTCGCATTATTCTCTTAAAACCCTTATTATACAAGGCTTTCAAGAAGTTATTTTCCCACAAGTTTTACACATTTTCTCCAGATATAAGTAAACATTAATAGTTTTAATCCCTTTGTTATTATGGCAGATTCTCCGCACTTGTACCTTGCATCTTGCAACTTTTTTCTCCAAAAAGAAGGATTTTTTAAACCTTTTGTCGTATTAATATTAGGAGTAAAGGGATCAAGGCTTGTAGTATAACAAAGTTAGTAAATGTAACTCTTCCCTTAACAAAATGGGAACACATCACAGTTTCTTGGATAATTACTAATTTACTTTTAAATTAAATAAATAGATGTCTGTCCCTTATATCTGGAGGATGTATTTTGGTAAACTATTCTGAAAATGACCAAATCAAAGTAATCTTGGAAGAATACTTATGAAAGCGATTGTATATGAAAGATATGGATCTCCCGATGTTCTTGAATTAAAAGAGGTAGAAAAACCTGTTCCTAAAGATAATGAAATACTGATAAAAGTTTATGCAGCATCTGTAAATGACTGGGACTGGGGTCTCCTGAGAGGTAAGCCGTTCGTGAACCGCCTGCTATTTGGGCTTCTAAAACCAAAAATCAAGATACTCGGAGTTGACATAGCAGGGCAGGTTGAAGCGGTTGGCAGAAACGTAAAGAAGTTTCAGCCAGGTGATGAGGTATTCGGGGACATATCTGGGTGTGGTTGGGGCGGTTTTGCCGAGTATGTATGTGCTCTTGAAAATGCATTATCGCTGAAACCGGCCAGTATAACATTCGAGGAAGCAGCGGCCGTACCTCAAGCGGCAGTCCTCGCCCTGCAGGGTCTTCGCGATAAAAGACAGATTCAGCCAGGACAAAAGGTTTTGATTAATGGTGCGGGTGGTGGTGCGGGTACGTTTGCGGTGCAGATTGCCAAATCATTCGGGGCTGAAGTGACTGGCGTGGACAGCACGAGTAAATTGGATATGATGCGCTCGATTGGTGCAGACCAGGTCATTGATTACACCAGGGAAGATTTCACCAAAAATGGGCAGCGTTATGACCTTATTCTTGATTTTGCGGCATATCATTCGATTTTCGATTACAAGCGTGCATTAAGTCCCAAGGGAATTTATGTCATGGTCGGAGGTTCCTCGGCTCGAATATTCCAAGTTATGTTCCTGGGACCATGGATTTCAATGACCGGGAGTAAGAAAATGGGTATCCTGATGCATAAACCAAACAAGGATCTGGCTTTTATGAAAGAGCTTTTTGAGGCCGGCAAAGTAGTACCTATTATAGATAGACGCTATCCGTTGAATGAGACGGCTGAAGCTCTCCGGTATTTTGGAGAAGGACACGCCCGAGGAAAAGTTGTCATCACTATGTGAAGATTGGTATAAACGTCAACCGCCCGGCAGCTGACTCAAATTGTTAGCCGCACCAGACAGGAAGAAGAACTCGTCCAAGAGCGCAAGCTGTTTAAAAGAACAGGGGACAGTTCTCCGTTCCTATTTACTATCTTTAAAACCCTTTATTTGTAAGGGTTTCAGACCCCCTTCAGGGATACCCTAAAAACGCACGGAGAGTGCCTTTAAACGCACTTCAAATTTCG
>Ga0307380_10005007_pt1 | contig 17689 bp, 18 predicted proteins | sample UN3MG_FD_202239 | JGI IMG/M metagenome (GOLD analysis project Ga0307380, IMG submission 202239) | Soil microbial communities from Risofladan, Vaasa, Finland - UN-3 | ecosystem: Environmental > Terrestrial > Soil > Coastal area > Acid sulfate soil | place: Finland: Risofladan, Vaasa | collected...
GGGCCCGTCACCGGGAACGGATGGTTGGCGAGGAAAAATCTAGCGCACCCGCCCGAACCGGGGATTCGCGGTCCGACGGTCGGCTGCGTGGTCGGGCCCACGGACCGGGGCAGATCGGCCGTTTCGAGCGCGTAGCATCAGCGCTTACCCGAATCCGGGCCCCAAACAGTGGCGGGGAGGTCGTGCCATGGCGCAGTTCCAAACTCGCCGACCGATACTGCTCGAAGTGAACCTCATTCACAATCCCGAGGGCGACTCCGAACATGACGCCGCGCCGGTCTCGGAGACGGTGGTCGACTGTGCGGTGTACTGCGACGGCGAGCGGTTGCCGGGGGACTTCACCCCCGCGACGGCCCTGACCAAGGTGCGCGAACTCGAACAGGGTGGCCTGCGGCCGTTCGTCTGGGTCGGCCTGCACGAACCGGATGCGAACCAAATGCAATCGGTCGCCGACGTCTATGGGCTGCATCCGCTCTCGGTTGAGGACGCGGTGAACGCCCACCAGCGGCCCAAGGTCGAACGGTACGACGACATCCTGTTCCTGGTTCTCAAGACGGTGAAGTACGTCCCGCACGAGTCGATGGCGCTGGCCCGAGAGATCGTCGAGACCGGTGAAATCATGGTGTTCATCGGGCCCGACTTCGCTGTCACGGTCCGGCACGGTGACCACACCGGGTTGGCGGTAGTACGACATCAGTTGGAAGCCAACCCCGACCGCTTGAGGCTGGGCCCGCCCGCGGTGATGCACGCCATCGCCGACCATGTTGTCGACTCCTACCGGTCGGTGACCGAGGCGATGGAGGCCGACGTCGACGCCATCGAGGAGGAGACCTTCTCGCCGGGGCGCAAGACCGACATCGAGCCCATCTACCTGCTCAAGCGTGAGGTCGTGGAGTTGCGCAGGGCGGTCTGGCCGCTCACCGATGCGCTGGCACGAATGCAAACCGACTACCAGGACCTGTTGCCCAAGGAGATCCGACGCTATCTGCGCGACGTCGCCGACCACCAGACGTTGGCGGCCGACCTCATCGCCAGCCATGACGAGATGCTGACCTCACTGGTACACGCCGCTCTTGCCCGAGTCGAACTCCAGCAGAACCTCGATGTGCGCAAGATCTCGGCGTGGGTGGCGATCGCCGCCGTGCCGACCATGATCGCGGGAATTTACGGGATGAACTTCGAGAACATGCCGGAGTTGGCGTGGCAGTGGGGATATCCGGCGGTGTTACTGCTCATGGCCACGGTGTGCGGAAGCTTGTACTTCACCTTCCGGCGCAACCACTGGCTGTAGGGGTTCGGGTTCGGGTTCTGGTTCAACCTTCAGCCCAACTCTTCAGTCCGGCGACGACGCCGACCGCAGCGGGTCCAGCACGTCCACGCGATCGTCGGCCCACGCCTGACGCATCGCCTCGGCACCCTTGAGTCGCACCCACGCCCCCTCAGTCTGGGTGATCGGTACCGCCGACAGGAAGCGCACCGGATCACGCGGCGACTCCAGTGGCAAATCGGGAATATCCGAAATCCCCAGCAGCACAGCCGTGAACGGGGCCGTCGCCCACAACGGAGCAGACAGGTCAACCAGGGCGCCGGCGTCGAGCACCACACCTTCGACGGCCGGGGTCGCCGCGACGACCGCCAGGCTGCGGGCCAGACCGGTTGTCGGGGCACCGGCACGCAGACTCATCGCGATCTCGGCCCGCGGGCCCCGGATCGGATCGGTCACCGCCACGGAGCCGTCAGCCATCGGGTAACGCGAACAGCCGAGGGTCACGTAGTGAAATGCCCCCGCTGAGCCGGGGCGCCGGTCAGGACCGAATCTCAGCACGTCGATGCGTTCCACCCCGAGAAAGGTCACGGTGGCGACATCCGGCGCGGAATCGATTCCCACGCGGGTGAAGTAGGCCCGAAGATGCTCGCTCACCGTGGCCGGCGAGTCGGTCACCGTGCCGGTGCGCTGAGATTGACTCCGGTGCCGGCGTCGAAGACGTGCAGTTTGCTCGTGTCCAGCGCCAACTGCACTGTCTCACCGGTCGCGACCCGGGAATCGGCGGACACCCTCGCGACGTAGTGCTGCGCACCGCCGGTGTCGGCGGCAAGTTCAGACAACTGATCGGACCGGGCCGGGCTTACACCGGTCGAGAAATACACGTACTTATCGGCACCGAGGGACTCGACCAGATCTGCCCGAACGCCGAAGTTCAGCATCCGACCACGTTCATGGGGTTCGAGCAACGATGCGTCCTCGAAGTGCTCCGGGCGCACGCCGACAATGACCTCGGCCGACAGCGCGTGACCGACGCGCCCGGAGAGCTCACCGAACGGTAGTCGCAGCCCCGCCGGGGTCGGGGTTGCCGGGAAGAAGTTCATCGCCGGCGAGCCGATGAAACCCGCCACAAACAGGTTCGCCGGTGTGTTGTACAACTCCTCGGGAGTGCCGATCTGCTGGGCTTGCCCGGCCCGCAGCACCACTACCCGGTCACCGAGAGTCATCGCCTCGGTCTGGTCGTGGGTGACGTACACCGTGGTGGTTCCCAGTCGGTTCTGCAGTCGGGCGATCTCACCGCGCATCTGCACCCGCAGTTTGGCGTCGAGGTTGCTCAACGGCTCATCCATCAGGAAGGCCTTGGGCTTGCGAACGATCGCCCGGCCCATTGCCACCCGTTGGCGCTGCCCGCCGGAAAGCTGCGAGGGCTTGCGGTCCAGCAGTTCGGTCAGATCGAGAACCGTCGCGGTCTCAGCCACCTTCGACTCGATCTCGGAGCGGCTCATCTTGGCCAACGTGAGCGGGAATGCGATGTTCTGCCGAACCGTCATGTGCGGATAGAGCGCGTAGGACTGGAACACCATCGCGATGTCTCGATCGCGCGGTGCCTTCTCGTTGACGCGCTGTCCGCCGATGCGCAACTCTCCCTCAGTGATGTCCTCGAGGCCGGCGATCATGTTGAGCGTGGTGGATTTTCCACACCCCGACGGACCCACCAGGATGACGAACTCACCGTCGCCAATGGTGAGGGTGAGGTCGCGCACCGGCATGGCGCCGTCGGGGTAGCGCTTGCTGACGTGATCCAAAACGATTTCGGCCATAGGACGCCGCTACCCCTTCACCGCACCGGAGGTCAGCCCGGCAACAATTTTTCGTTGGAAGATCAAAACAAAGACGATGATCGGAATGGTGATCACCATTGCACCGGCGGCGATCGAACCGGTGGGCTCCTCAAACTGCGAACTGCCGGTGAAGTTCGCAATGGCTACCGGCGCCGTAATCGCCGCCGTCGTCGCGGTCAGCGACAGCGCCAGCAGCAGGTCGTTCCAGGCGAAGATGAACACCAGGATCGCGGCGGTGACGATTCCCGGCGCGGCCAGCGGAGCGATCACCCGGCGGAACGCCTGGGCCGGGGTGGCACCGTCCATCTTGGCGGCCTTCTCTAGATCTCGCGGGATCTCCCGGAAGAAAGCCGCCAGGGTGTAGATCGCCAGCGGCAGCGCAAAAGTGATGTAGGGAATGATCAGGCCCGGCCAGGTATCGAACAAGCCGAGTTGACGTTCGATGTTGAACAACGGTGTTACCAGGGAGATCTGCGGGAACATGGCGATCAGCAATGCGGCGCCGACGAGCACCGATTTACCGGGGAAGTCCAGTCGCGCCACCGCATAGGCGGCCATCCCGCCGATGAGCACGGCGATAACGGTGGTGATCAGTCCGATACCCAGGGAGTTGAAGAGTGCGGAGGTGAAGACATCCCCTTTGAAGATTCCTCGGTAGTTATCGAACGTGATCGACGACGGAATGAGCCTGCCGTCTTTGACCGTCGAGGTGGGTTTGAGGGAAAGGCTCAGAATCCACAGCACCGGAAGAAGTGCGTAGACGACCACCAGGGTGTTGACCACTGCCCAACCGGTGGCGCGCCGCGGCGTCACACGTAGTGCCATCTCAGTGCACCTCGCCGTCGGATCCGGGGGCGGCTGCGCCGAACAGCCTGATGAAGATGAAGGCGATGATGGCAACTGCGACGAACACCAGAACGCTGATCGCCGAACCCAGTCCGATGTTGAAAGCCTTGAACAGGTTGTTGTAGCCGAGGATCGACACTGAGGAGGTGTCATTCGAGCCGCCGGTCAGTACGTAAATGTTGTCGAAGATTCGGAAGGCGTCCAGCGTGCGGAACAGTAACGCCACCAGGATGGCCGGCTTGATCAGCGGTATGGTCACCCGCCACAGCCGGGTCCAGGCGCCGGCACCGTCCACTTCAGCGGCCTTGAGCAGGTCGTCGGGCACCAGTGCCAGCCCGGCCAGCAGCAGCAGGGCCATGAACGGTGTGGTCTTCCAGACCTCGGCCAGGATTATCACGGCCAGGGAGGGGATCTGCTGGGTCAGGGGGGCGCTGCCATCAGGCAGCAGGTTGGCCAGGTAGCCCGTGCCCGGCGTCCAGGCGTAGTACCAGCTGTAGGAAGCGGCAACGGTGACGATCCCGTATGGGATGAGAATCGAGGTGCGGACCACCCCTCGGGCGAAAATGGTGCGGTGCATGACCAGCGCGAGGCCAAGACCGAGTACAAACTCGATCGCCACCGAGATCACCGTAATGACCAAGGTGACGAAAAAGGCTGTCCACCAGTAGTTGTCGGTGAGGATGGTTTGGTAGTTGGCCAACCCGATGAACTTCGTGTCCGCAGGGCTGGCCAAGTTGTAGCGATGCAGGCTAAGCCAGAAGGCGTAAAGGATCGGGTACCCGGTCACTGCGAGCATCAGAATGACTGCGGGCGCGATCAGCCGATAGGCGAGCCGACGCTGCGAGCGGCGATCATCGCCGCCGACGATAGTCGAACCGATCATGGGATCAGTCCCTTGCCGTCGATGGCTTTTTGGACCTGGATGGCCAGTTCGTCGGCGGTGCGCTCCGGGTCGATGGAGGTGATCGGCGCCAGGGTCGCCGAGATGCGGGTCGACATCGCCTGGTAGTTCGGCGTCGCCGGCCGAACCGCCGCGGTGGTCAGCTGATCACGGATGATTGCATACTGCGGGTATTTCTTCTGGAACCCCGGATCGTCGTAGAGCGATTCGCGCACCGCTGGAAGCCCACCCTCGATCGAGGTGTAGCGCTGGTTGCTCTCGCTGCGGATGCATCGAATGGCCTCGAAGGCCTCGGCCGGGTGCCGACTGGTACTGGCCACCGCGAAATTGAGTCCGCCGAGGGTGACGCGGGCGGGTTGGCCGGGCGTCACGGAAGGATACGGGGCGAAGGCGAACACTTCCCGGCTGGCATCGAGGGCGAACTCGAACTGCTCATCGGTGGGCGCAAAGGTGCCCGCGTCGTTGATACTGCCGGCCAATTCAGGTTTGTCGGCCAACGGAAGGAACGGCACCCCGCCCTTCACCGCGTTCTCCAACATCGAGGCGAAGACGAACGGCCAGTTGACCTCCAGCGCAGCGTTTCCCGCTTCGAGAGCCAGTCGCGCGGTGCCTTCGTCGGTCTGAGTCACGGAGGGATCAGCTCCGGGAGCAGTGGCCACCGACTTGATGATCTGCAATGCCTTGACGGTGGCGGCCCGGTGCTCGGGAGTGTCGACGAGGGTGACGGTCTTGCCGTCTTCGGACAGCACCCGTCCGCCCGCACTCTCCAGCAACGTGTTGAACCAGACCACCAGTCCCTCGTACTGCTTTGCCTGCACCGCAATCCAACTGGGTTTCCCCTCAGCGTGCAGCCGGGTCGCTTCAGCGATCATCTGGTCCCAGGTTGGTGGCGGCGGTGCCACGAGATCTGGCCGGTACCAGAGTAATTGGGTGTTTGTTGTGATGGGTGCGGCGTACAGTTCGCCCCGCCACTTGGCCGTCTCAAGCGGTCCGGGCAGGGTGTCGGCAATAGCGTCAGCCTCGGCCAGTCCGGCCGGGTCGCCGGACAGTGGCAGAGCCCACCCAGCCTCGGCGAACTCCGCCGTCCACACCACGTCGAGAGCCATGATGTCGAGCGTGCGGTCATTGCCGGTGATCCGTCGCGCCAGTTGCAGACGCTGATCATCGGCGCCCTTGGGCAGGCTGAACTGCTGAATCCGAAACCGGCCGCCGAGTTCCTCGGTGCACCGCTTCGCCACGGCGGTGAACGTCGCGGTCTCACCGGCCGCGGTGTAGAGACTCACCACTTGGCCGTCTCCACCGGTACCGCACGCCGAGGTCAACGATGCTGCGGCGAACGCGATGAGCGCCGCCGCGGTCGCGCGCCTAGCCTTCGCAACAACGATTCCCACGACATCCGCCTTTCGCCGCTCGCCACCGTGCTGCACGGCATTGGTCACTGTAGCCGGGCTCAGGGCCGTAACCCGGCTATAACCTCAAGCGCCCCAGCATGTCCCGCGCCTTTTCGGCGTTCTGTGGATCGCACAGCACGTCGTAGCGCCCGGCGACCAATTGCATGGTCGAGCTGAAATCCCTTGTGCCTTTTGCCATCGCGTACGGGATCGACGAGGTGATCAAGCCGAAGATCACACCCGCGAGGACACCGATGGCCAGCGACTGGCCGAGGTTGTTGCTGAAAAGCCCCAGCAGAAGACCGATGAAGACGCCCAGCCAGGCGCCGCTGAGGATGCCGCCGCCGATCACCTTGCCCCAACTGAGCCGTCCGATGACGCGTTCGACCTGCATCAGGTCGACCCCGACGATGGTCACCTGCTGCACTGGGAACTGGTTGTCGGACAGGTAGTCGACCGCCTTCTGGGCCTCGGCGTAGGTGGGGTAGGAACCGACCGGCCAGCCCTTGGGCGGCGTCGGCAGACCCAGTGGGCCGCGGCGCGACGAGCCAGGGACGCCGCCGGGGACGGCACCGGGATTCGATGCGGGTTGGAAGGGACTGGTCATCGTGTCGTTCTCCTCCGTCGATCAGCACTGACCTGCAACGCATACGCTAGGTTCAACAGCATGACAGCTGCCGGCGGCGACCCCGGGGAAACGCCCCATAACGAGCATGTGCAGCCCCAGTCGGGCGGCTATGAACCGCCCCCGACCGACCCGAACCCGGCCTACGGCGGATACCCGCCGCCCCAGTACGGCGCACCGCAACCCCAGTACGGCGCACCGCAACCCCAGTACGGCGCACCGCAACCCCAGTACGGGGCTCCCTACCCGCCACCGCCGGGTGGCTACATTCCTCCGCCGGAGTACGGCGCCCCGTATCCGACCGGCTACGGGTATCCCTCGACACCGCCGACCGGCACCAACTCGATGGCGGTGTTCTCGCTGGTGGCCTCGGTGGTCGGTCTGCTGTGCGGAATCGGTTCGATCATTGGCATCGGACTGGGCGCGATCGCGATCAACCAGATCAAGAAAACCGGGCAGGGCGGTTACGGCCTGGCGGTGGCGGGGATCGTCGTCGGCGTGGCATCGCTGGTGATCAGCGTCGTCTGGATGACCTACGCCTGGAACTGAGGTGCCCCAAACCGGGGAGCCCAGACACCGCGGTGCCGTCAACTAAGCCGGCGGCACGAACGGCGCGGCTTGCCGCGTCATTCCGGCGGCCCGACCCTTGCCCGCCACCACCAGCGCCATCTTGCGGCTGGCCTCGTCGATCATCTCCTCGCCCAGCATCACCGCGCCGCGCTCGCCCCCGGCCGCTGACGTATGCCACCCGTAGGCCTCGAGGATGAGTTCGGCGTGGTCGTAGTCCGCCTGGCGGGGGCTGTAGATCTCGTTGCCGGCGGCGATCTGGTCCGGATGTAGCACCCACTTGCCGTCGAAACCCAGCGCGGCCGAGCGCCCGGCCACCAGCCGGAACGCTTCGACGTCCCGAACTTTGAGATACGGCCCGTCGATCGCCGCCACCCCGTGCGCCCGCGCCGCGATCAGGATGGTCATCAGGATGTGGTGGTAGGCGTCGCCAACGTCGTAGCCCGCGGGTTGCTCCCCGACTGCGAGCGTGCGCATGTTGAGGCTGGCGGACAGATCGGCCGGGCCGAGCACCAGTGCCTGCACCCGCGGCGCACCGGCGATCGCGTCGATGTTGCTCAGCCCCCGGGCATCCTCGATCTGGACGTCGATACCGATGCGGCCCACCGGCAGTCCGTGGCTGCGCTCAAGTTGGGTCAGCAACAGATCCAGCGCGTGCACTCCGACGGCGTCGGTCACCTTGGGCAACACGATCACGTCGAGGTGCGCCCCGGCGGCCGACACCACGTCGATGACGTCGGTGTACGTCCACGGTGTCGTCCAGTCGTTGACCCGGACTCCCCGTAACTGGCCGGCCCACCCCGGCGAGGCCAGTGCGGCGCCGACTCGGGTGCGAGCCGCCGACTTGGCATCGGGAGTCACCGCGTCTTCGAGATCGAGGAAAACCTCGTCGGCGGGAAGGCCCTTGGCCTTTTCGATCATCTTCGGGTTACTGCCGGGAACCGACAGACAGGTTCTGCGGGGCCGATAGCGAAAGTCCACGCGCAGACTCCTACTCTTTGTAGTCATGGCGCCGATGAACAGGGTATACGCGGCGCGACTGGCGGGGATGGTCGTGCTGGGTCCCGACGGCGAATCCCTGGGTCGGGTTCGCGATGTGGTGATCAGTATCAGCATCATCCGCCAACAACCGCGAGTGCTAGGACTTGTCGTCGAGATGACAAGCCGTAGAAGTATTTTCGTCCCGATGCTTCGGTTGACCGCGATCGAACCCAATGCCGTCACGCTCAACACCGCCAACCTGTCACTTCGCCAATTCGACCAGCATCCGGGTGAGGTGCTGGTACTGGGCCAGGTGCTCGATACCCGAGTGCGGGTCAGCGACCCCGAACAGAAGCAACTTGCCGACATCGATGTCTCGGTCATTGATCTGGGTATCGAACAGACCCGGACCCGGGACTGGTTGGTGACCCGGGTCGCGGTGCGCAGCCTGCGTCGGCTGGGACGGCGCTCGACCGTGACGGTCGTGGACTGGCACAACGTGCAGGGACTGACGCCCTCGGGTCTGGCGATGCCGGGCCAGGGAGTGGCTCAACTGCTGCACCAGTTCGAGGGCCGCCGACCGGTGGAGGTGGCCGATGCCCTGCGCGATCTGCCGGCCAAACGCCGCGTCGAGGTCATCAACGCCCTCGACGACGAGCGACTGGCTGACGTCCTGCAGGAGTTGCCCGACGACGACCAGACCGAACTGCTCATGGGGTTGGACACCGACCGCGCCGCCGATGTGCTTGAGGCGATGGATCCCGACGACGCCGCCGACCTGCTGGGTGTCCTCAACCCGACCGAGGCCGAACTACTGCTTCGCCGGATGGATCCGGAAGACTCCGAACCGGTGCGCCGACTGCTGAGCCACTCCCCGGACACGGCCGGCGGCCTGATGACCTCCGATCCGGTGGTGCTGGCGCCGGACACCACGGTCGCCGAGGCACTGGCCCGGGTCCGCAATCCTGACCTGACACCGGCACTGGCGTCGGTGGTCTTCGTGGTGCGTCCCCCGACCGCAACCCCGACCGGTCACTACCTCGGGTGTGTGCACCTGCAAGCACTCCTGCGAGAGCCGCCGGCCCACCTGGTCAGCGGCATCGTCGACGTCAACCTGCCCGCCTTACGCCCGGAATCCCCGCTCGGCGCGGTGACCCGGCATCTCGCCGCCTACAACCTCGTCTGCGGACCGGTCGTCGACGAGGAGAACCATCTGCTCGGCGCGGTCACCGTGGACGACGTGCTCGATCATCTGCTCCCCGACGATTGGCGGGAGACCTTCGAGGAGTCCGAAGCAAACGTGATCGGCGAGAACCCGACCGGAAAAAACAACGCCGGGGCCGCGTCATGAGCGATCCGCGCCAGCGACTGGACACCCCGCGCACTTCCCGGCGACCGTCGTTGAACCTTGACTCCGACTCGGTCGGCCGGTTCAGCGAATCCATCGCCCGGTTCCTGGGCACCGGTCGCTACTTGATGTGGCAGACCGTCCTGGTGATCGTGTGGATCACCCTGAACCTATTCGCGGTGGGTCTGCGCTGGGATCCCTATCCGTTCATTTTGCTCAACCTGGCGTTCTCCACGCAGGCCGCCTACGCGGCGCCGCTGATTCTGCTGGCCCAGAACCGCCAGGAGAATCGCGACAAAGTCGCCCTCGACGAGGACCGCCGCCGTGCCCAGCAAACCAAGGCGGACACCGAGTTCCTGGCCCGGGAACTGGCCGCACTGCGGTTGGCGATCGGCGAAGTCGCCACCCGCGACTATCTGCGTCGCGAACTCGATGAAGTGCGCGAGCTCCTCGCGGCGCTGCAACCACCACCGACGACCGGCAAACCGGAGGGCACCGAACGCCGGACGAAGAGGGCGGCGGGCGACAAGCGGTAATTGCGTGCCATCGGCGTCGCAGGCTTATGTATGGTGATCTGGTTCACATGAACGAATCGGTGCTGCTGAATGAGCGGGCCAGACACGAGTGGGGATGAACGGGTGGGACTGAGGCACCGGATCACACGGGTGGTGCGGAACCCGGCTTTTGGTGTCGTGGCGCTTACCCCCGTCGTGTTAGCCGGTGCGGTGGCCGCCTCTCCTGGCCGGTCCGGCGTCCCGGTGAGCGGGATCGACGTCACGCCACTGGTCACAGTCGAGTCCTCCGAACCGGTGTCGCAGGGCCTGACGGTGGTGGCCATGGCCAAACCACCGGCCGACTTCCGGGTCGCCGCCACCGCTGGTTTCTCTTCCCCACCGCCGGCAGCCGTGGTCAACGCCCCGGGCGGAATGCGGATCCCGGGCATGGCACTGTCGGCCTATCGCAAAGCGGAGCAGACCATGGCCACCGCGGTCCCGGGCTGCGGGGTGAGCTGGAACCTGTTGGCCGGCATCGGCCGCATCGAGTCGTCCCACGCCAACGGCGGCGCCACCGACGCACGGGGAACGGCGGTCCGGCCCATCTACGGCCCAGTGCTGGACGGCACGCTGCCCGGCAACGAAATCATCGTTCAGAGCAACGTCGGTGGGCGCGCCACCTACGCGCGGGCGATGGGTCCGATGCAATTCCTGCCCGGCACCTGGTCCCGGTATGCCTCCGACGGCGACGGTGACGGCAAGGCAGACCCACAGAACCTCTTCGATGCCAGCCTCTCGGCCGCTCGCTACCTGTGCAGCGGTGGCCTGAACCTGCGCAACCAGGCCCAGGTGTTCACCGCAATCCTGCGTTACAACAATTCGATGCCCTACGCGCAGAACGTCCTGGGCTGGGCGGCCGCCTACGCCACCGGCGTCGCGCCGTCGGACCTGCCGGCGATCAGCGGCCCGGTCCCGGCTCTGGGGGCCCTGCACTTGGAGAACCCCGAGGGTCTCGGCCCAGGCATGTTGGCCAGTGACCCACTGGCGGAACTGCCGTTGTTCAACCTCGGCAATACCGAGTTGGCCGGTCAGTTGGCTATGCCCGGACCAACCCCCGAAGCGGCCAACAGCGTCCTTCCCGAGCATGGCTGCCAAGTGATCTGCATGGCCTCCCAACTGCCGCCGGCAGCACCGACGCCGAATCTGCCGCCCTGGATGCTGCCGCCGGCACCGGCGCCGTGGATGGCTCCGCCGCCGTTGGACGTCAACCCGCTGGGTACCCCGCCGATGGGGCCCGCGTTGCCGGGGCCCGCACCGGCGGTCCCCGCCCCCGCGGGACCTGCGCCGCTCGGACCCGCACCGCTTCCCGGTCTGCCCGCGCCCCCCGGTTTGCCCGCGCCACTTCCCGGTCTGCCCGCGCCCCCCGTCGCCCCGTGGCTTCCCCCGGCCCCTCTTGGCGCACCGGCACCGCCGGAGGGCGAACCGGCGCCGGTCGGTGCCGTGCTGCCCGGACCCGCCTGACCCAGACCGCATCCAGTCCTGGGGGAGTCGCAACCCCCGCCCCGCCGCCACCTAGACTCTGCGGAGATGTCCGAATACAGCGAGCGCGAGAAGGCGGTCCGCGCCGCCCTGGCAGGCGTCATCGATCCCGAACTACGGCGGCCGATCACTGAGCTCAACATGGTCAAAAGCGTCACCGTCGGCGAGGACGGCACGGTCGGGATCGAGATCTACCTGACAACCGGGGCGTGCCCCAAAAAGGCCGAGATCGTCGACATGGTCACTACAGCGGTGGCCGATGTTCCCGGCACCGGGTCGGTCACGGTGAACCTGGACGTGATGAGCGACGAGCAGCGCACCGCACTGCGCAAGCAGTTGCGTGGGGAACAGGGACTCTCGGCCGAACCGGTCATCCCGTTCGCCCAACCAGGTTCACTGACTCGTGTATATGCCGTTGCTTCCGGCAAGGGTGGGGTCGGAAAGTCAAGCGTCACAGTGAATCTGGCTGCCGCGATGGCTGGGCGCGGTCTTTCGGTGGGCCTGCTGGATGCCGATATCTATGGTCACTCCATTCCGCGGATGATGGGGACAAGCGATCGGCCCACCCAGGTCGAGTCAATGATCCTCCCGCCCATCGCCCACGAAGTGAAGGTCATCTCCATAGCGCAGTTCACCGAGGGCAATGCTCCGGTGGCATGGCGCGGACCAATGCTGCACCGGGCGTTGCAACAGTTCCTCGCCGACGTGTACTGGGGCGATCTCGACGTGCTTCTGCTCGACCTGCCACCGGGCACCGGCGACGTGGCGATCTCGGTCGCCCAGATGCTCCCGAGCGCGGAGATCCTAGTGGTCACCACACCTCAGGTAGCCGCGGCCGAAGTCGCCGAACGCGCCGGCGCGATCGCACTACAGACCCGGCAACGCATCGTCGGTGTGGTGGAGAACATGGCCGGCCTGCTCATGCCGGACGGCACCACGTGGGAGATCTTCGGCGAGGGAGGCGGCCGTCAAGTGGCGGAGCGACTGACCCGAGCGGTCGGGTCCGACGTGCCACTGCTCGGCCGGGTTCCCCTGGACCCCGCACTGGTGGCCGCAGGGGATTGCGGCGTGCCACTGGTGCTGTCGGCGCCGGAATCGGCCGCCGGTACCGAATTGCGCGCCATCGCCGACAAACTGATGGCTCGCCGACGCGGTCTGGCAGGACGGTCCCTGGGACTCGATCCGGCCGGGCGCTAGGCGTTACTGCCGCTTGCCGGGTTCAGGTCGCGTCGGCATCAAATGGTGCTGGCCCACTCGGCGGCGTTGATGGCGCGGCGGTCGACGGCATTGCGGCACTCTGCCCCTTGACCGGCGGAGCGTCGAAGTCACCGGTGATCCAGGAGTCGTCTCCGTCGAGGAGATGCTTGGTCAGCGCCGCCCGCGGGCTCATGCCCCGAAGTTTCTGCAACTCCCCCAGCGGCTCACGCAGGTCCTCGAACTCGGGGCCGAGTTCCTGGCGCAACTGGGTGGTGGCACCGCTGAGGTAGTCGCGCGCCTGCCGCAACGAACCCGACGCCCAACGGATAGCCCCGGGGAGGCGTTACGGCCCGAGAACCACCAATCCGACTACGACAAGGAGGATCATCTCGCCCCACCCGACGTTGGCGAACACCGCGTCAGTTGTCCGGGGCCGGATTCACTGTCAGAGTCACCTTGCGGCCCTCGCGCATGACCTCGATCGGCGCGTCCTGTCCCATCTTGAGTTGTCGGACCGCGACTACGAACTCGTCAGCATCGGCGACCATGCGGTCACCCACCTTGACCACGACGTCGTTCTCCTTCACGCCGGCCTTGTCAGCAGGCCCACCCGACTTCACGTTGGCGATCTGGGCGCCCGATGCCAGGTCGTTACTCACCGAACGGGCCGACAACCCAAGGGTCGGATGCGCGATCTTTCCGTCCTTGATGAGCGTCTCGACGGTGGCTTTGACCTCGTTTACCGGAATCGCGAAACCCAGCCCACTTGCACTGTCGGACAACGATTTTCCTGCCGTGTTGATGCCGATCACCAAGGAGTTCATATCAATGAGCGGACCACCGGAGTTGCCGTGGTTGATCGATGCGTCGGTCTGCACAGCGTCGATGACGGTATCGGTATCGGAGCCCTCTCCGGACAGCGGCACCGGCCGGTTCAACGCGCTAATGATGCCGGAGGTCACGGTGCTGCGCAGGCCCAGTGGAGCACCGGCCGCAATGACCTCTTCGCCCACTCGTAGTTTGTCGGAGTCGCCAAACTTAGCCACCGTCAGGTTGTCGACGTTGTCGACCTTGAGAACCGCGAGGTCGGTCTTCGGGTCTCGGCCGACGAGGTTGGCCGGTACTTCCTTGCCGTCGTTGAAGACCACCGTGAGCTTGAACTTGCTTGGGCTGGCCGCCGCCTCGGAGATGACGTGGTTGTTGGTGACGATGTAGCCGCGACCGTCGACAACCACGCCAGAACCCTGTGCGCCTTCTTCATCGCTCTTGGCCTCGATGGTGACCACCGAGTCGGCCACCGAAGCGGCGACCTGGGCGAATCGACCGGGCGGCAGTTCGCCGGCGTCGGAGGTGGACAACGTGACCGTGGAGGTGGTGAATGCCTCCACGACCTCCGCCGTCTTGCGGCCGACCCAACCGCCGGCGACGCCGATCAGCAATGCCGTGATACCCAGCACCGCCAGTGCCGTGAACGACGCGCGACCGCCGAAGAGCAGATCACGGACGCCGAGTTTGCCCATCGTGGCGACCGGCACGATCGGGGTGGGCGTGGTCAGCGCCGGGGTGCCCAGAGCGGCCGCGGCGGCCGGATCACGCCAGGGATCGACAGGATCGTCGTTGACGTCAGCGCCGGCGGCGAGGGCGCCGGCGTCGGCGGGGTGCCGTTGGAGGGACTCGCCGCCGGGATGCGGACGGCTGAAGGCCTCCTGAAGGATCGGGTCCGACGGCTTCTCGGTAGGGGCGAACTCAGTTGACTGGCGGAATTTAGCGGGTCGCAGTTCTTCGGCGACGAAAGATCCGTCGACACCGCGCGGGCGCCCGAAGGTGCGGGTGGCCGCGGGATCTACGGGGGGACGCGAAACGGGACGGGGCGCCAGACGATGGCCGCCGCCAGCAGTGTCCTTATCGGGGCTCACATCAACCTCTATCCAGGCGTTCGGGGGGTATGCACGTTCGGGTTAGAGCACAGCTCCGGAGCCATCACCCTACCGGCGTTTACGGCGGCTACGCGTGTGCACGGTGTCGTCTGTCAGCTGTTCGGTCAAGCTCGGCGGCGACGGCGGCAACGAGTCATCGTGGGTGGATTGCGGAATCTGGGAAAGCAGACTCATGAGGGTGTTCGGCATGCTGACCGGCCGCGAGTCACGCAGGGCTGCGCGCGCCTGCCCCTGGGCCTCCACCTCGGAGGCGCACTGCGGACATATCCCCAGGTGGTGCCCGGCCCTGAGATGGGCCTTCATCCGCAGTTCACCGTCGACGTACGCGGCGATCGCCTCGGTGGACAGGTGCTCGGTGGAGTTGAACTGGCGCGGGGCACCGACCGGAGCATCGCTTTGGGAGGCGAAGTGCGGCGGCAGCCAGGACAGAGCCCGGCGGAACACATCTCCCGGATCGACCATCGCCGGTACTCCTTTCCACTCACTCAGGATTAATAGCTTAAATGTAGCGCGATCAGCGCCGACGCCGTGACAAGGTGGCGCGGCGCGCGCCGAGGTCAGTCCGATTCGACAGCGACTGCCCGATCGCCGGAGCGCGCGGCCAGGTGGTCCCGCAGGGCCTGGCGACCGCGGTGTATGCGACTGCGCACTGTTCCCAGTTTCACCCCGAGCGTGGCCCCAATCTCCTCGTAGGACAGGCCCTCGATGTCGCAGAGAACCACCGCGGCGCGAAATTCGGCCGGCAGGGAGTCCAAGGCCGCCTGAAGATCGGGACCGAGCCGAGAATCGTGGTAGATCTGTTCGGGCGTGGGCCCGTCGGAAGGCACCCGGTCGTAATCCTCCGGGAGTGCGTCCATGCGGATGCGCCCCCGGCGCCGAACCATGTCGAGGAACAGATTCGTGGTGATCCGGTGCAGCCAACCCTCGAAGGTGCCGGGTTGGTAGTTCTGCAGCGACTTGAACACCCGGATGAACGTTTCCTGGGTGAGGTCCTCGGCGTCATGCTGATTGCCCGACAGCCGGTAGGCCAGCCGATAGACCCGGTCAGCATGCTGACGGACTAATTCGTCCCAGGACGGCATGGCCGCCCGGTCGCCGGTCGCATCGAAGACGGCGGTGCCCTGTAATTCCTCAGACGCCTCAACCCAACCCGACTCGCCGTTGTGGGCCGACCGGGCCATCGCGGCGGGGCCCGCCGAGACAGCGGCGGGGGCCGCCGACGAACCGGGGGCGGGGGCCGTCAGTGTGGTGGTCGTCGGATCCTCCTGGTCAGAAGTGGCCGGCTGCTCTGTGCGGCCGGGTATGTCAACGATCACAACAGCCGCGCCATGCGGGGTATTCCCGGTCCAGTCTTCGCGGCGTGCCATGGAACCCACCATTCCCGATCACGGTATGTAACCCATGTGAGCAAACTAAATGTTATCTGATAAATACCGGCTTAACAGGTCAAACGTAAGGAAATGGTTATTTCTCAGCAAGCTTCTCGGCTGCCCACATCGCAGCCGGTAGCGGGCGCGGCGACCGGCCCTGGCGCGTCCGCACACACACCAGCGGAGTTGATCTACGCTGCTGAGAATGTCCATCAACGACGATCCCGGCAGCGAACCGCGGCCTAGCCGGGCCGAGCGGCTCCTGGCCCACGCTGAGGGGTCGATCACCGAGGACGCCATCGTCTGCGCTGCCCGCGAACGCGCGGTGGACGTCGGCGCCGGCGCGGTCACCCCGGCTGTCGGGGCTCTGTTGGGCCTGCTGGCCAGGCTCAGCGGCGGAAAAGCAGTTGTCGAGGTCGGTACCGGGACCGGAGTCAGCGGATTGTGGTTGCTCTCGGGCATGCGCGACGACGGTGTGCTGACCACGATCGACGTCGAACCGGAGTATCAGCGCCTGGCGAAGCAGGCCTTCGGCGAGACCGGCATCGGGCCGGGACGGACCCGACTCATCGCAGGGCGGGCACAGGAGGTCCTTACCCGCCTCGCCGACGAGTCCTACGATCTGGTGTTTATCGACGCCGAACCGACTGGCCAACCGCACTTCGTCGGCGAGGGGGTCCGACTGCTGCGACCCGGTGGGGTAATCGTGGTGCACCACGCGGCCCTCGATGGTCGGGCCGGCGACCCGAGCGCGCACGACGCCGAGGTGACCGCGGTGCGCGAAGCGGCACGTCTGATCGCCGAGGATGATCGCCTGACCCCCGTCCTGGTGCCACTGGGCGACGGTGTGCTTGTCGCGGTGTGCGACTGAGCGGGGACGGCGGACCCACGTGGAACTCATGACGGGCCTCGGCCTGGCGACCGCCGCGGGCCTGAATGCCTACATCCCGATGTTGTTGATGGGATTGCTCTCGAAATTCACCGGCCTCATCAGCCTGCCGCCAGGTTGGGCGTGGTTGGAGAACGGCTGGGTGATGGCAGTCGTCGCGGTGTTGTTGGCCGTGGAGATCGTCGCGGACAAGATCCCCGCCCTCGACACGATCAACGACACGGTGCAGACCTTCGTGCGGCCGACCGCCGGTGGCATCGTGTTCGGTTCGGGCACCGCCGCTCAGACCGCCGCGGTGACCGACCCCGCCGAGTTCGCTCGCACCGGGCAGTGGGTTCCGGTGGCGATCGGCGTGGTGACAGCACTGGTGGTCCACCTGACCAAGACGGCAGTACGGCCGGCAGCCAACGTCGCCACCGCCGGCGTCGCGGCGCCCGTGTTGAGCACCATCGAAGACGTCACCAGTGTGAGCCTGACGTTCATCGCGATCCTGATCCCG
>Ga0307380_10005008_pt1 | contig 17686 bp, 12 predicted proteins | sample UN3MG_FD_202239 | JGI IMG/M metagenome (GOLD analysis project Ga0307380, IMG submission 202239) | Soil microbial communities from Risofladan, Vaasa, Finland - UN-3 | ecosystem: Environmental > Terrestrial > Soil > Coastal area > Acid sulfate soil | place: Finland: Risofladan, Vaasa | collected...
CGATGCGCAGGCTGTTAGAATCCTGGTGCTCACAATCCAAGGGTCGAGGAGGTCGACAATGGGCAAGATGGAACAGACGCTCAAGTCCGAGATCACGCGGCTGGCCAGGAAGGAGATGCGGGCAACGTATCTTCCTCTGGCGCGGGACGTTCGCCGGCTGAAGCGAACCGTGTCGGCCCTGCGAAAGACGGTCGCGGTCCTGGCCAAACTCAGGGCCGAATTGCAGGCCCAGCGGACGGCGGAACGGGCCAGGCTGGCCGCCGCCCCGGAAGAGGTGAAGGTGGCACGCCTCTCGCCCCTGCTCGTCAAGAAACTCCGCAAGCGGCTCGGCATCACCCAGGGCGAACTGGCCACGCTCGTCGGCGTGTCGACCAGTGCGGTCGGCTTCTGGGAGTACGGGAAGGCCAAGCCCAAAGGCCACAACAGAGAAGCGTTGGTCGCCCTGCGGAAACTGGGCAGGCGCGAGGTGCAGGGAATCCTGGCCGCGAAGGCCGCGGAATCGCCACCGGAACCCAAAGGCAGGGCCAGAGGGCGGAGGAAGCGACGGTAATTTCCCGGAGGTTCCGGTACGCACGCTGTGTCCATGACCTGGTCAGAGAGACTGCCATGCCGCGTTACGATAACATTGAGTTCCGCTGGGTGAACGCGGAGGAGGAGATTCTGCTGGCCGGGCAAGTGCGCGTCGGCAAGAGGGGCCCCGAGATGGTCCTGGACATCAAGGACGCTGGCGATGGTGGCCCATTCCTTCTCGTAGGAAAGCAACCTCGCCGCAAGTCCTTCTTCGTCGCGGAGAACTCGGCCAACGGCCGCGTGAACGACGTGCGCGCCTCGTGGGCGGAAATCGACGACGGATACGCCGGACGCTGGATCGAGGACGGCTACGAGTACCTGTTCACGTTTAAACTTCCAGACAAGCCCCGGAAGAGGTGAAAGCGGCGCGCGTCACTGACGCGAGGGGCAGAGGTGCTGAGGCAGATCCTCGCGCGCGATGCTGCTCGGGGGGCCATGAGCCAATGAAACGCCGCCGACGGCCTTGCAGGAGACGTGCGGGTCGCTGCCGTAGTCGTGAGAATTGCCCTGAGCCTTCGCCCAGAGGAGGGCGCCCGCGTGCGGGCCGAGGCGCACGACGGCCCACTTGATGCCCCGCCCGGCCTCCTTTGCGCTATGCTTGAACACCAGTGGTAGTCCCAGGCCCACCGCGTCAGTTTTTATTTTTTTCTTGCCCCCCACAGTGCTGCTATAATAAAATAAATGGTATGGTCACGAACAGGCTATCGCCGAGAGTTCTGCTTTCCGGGTGCCATTCCGGCCCCAATCCATCTCCTGGCTTGGGGACGGCTCGCTCGCTTCGGTTGGCCTACCCTCACGCTTTGCTCATCGGTAAGGATCATAGTGTTTGCGCTTCTGGCATCCACGACGAATGCTTTCATGATGTTTGGGTCTGTCGCCCGTGGAACGAATTGGACTTGGCCTGTCATGCTGCCCAGATACAAGGGTGGCTGACCGATTCCCGGAGCGTGATGATCTCCGGTCTTGATCTGGAGGTCCGATGGTTGGCCAATCTAGGGATACCGGGAGTCCTCGTGCCGCCTCCGAGAGCCCTTGATCACACGGCGAAACCAGCCACAGCTGTGGCAGCGACACTGGGCCTGCGAGTTCCGGAATTTATCTCCCTCGACGAAGAAGAGACAGATCTTCTGCGCTTCTGCCGGTGGTACGATTGGGACCTTTGGGTGAAAGGCCCCAACTACGAGGCGATCCGAGTCCGGAGATGGGATGATGTGTTGGCTGCTAGGGATATGCTGAGAGACACGTGGGGAGAGAAGGGTTTGTACCTACAGGCTCACGTAGAGGGGCAAGAGGTCGCAGTAGCCTTCGCGGCGTATCGCGGCGAGCTGCTTGATGCTGTCTTTATGGAGAAGAGGTTATTGGTCGAAGGAGGCAAGACGTGGGCTGGGCACGTCAGAGAGTGCCCAGAACTGCTCTGCGAGAAGATTGCCGGGGTTCTCTCTAACATTGGGTGGATGGGAGGAGGCGAAGTTGAGTGCGTGAAAGACTGCCAAGGAGCCCTTTGGCTGATCGACTGGAACCCACGATTCCCAGCATGGATTCACGGAAGCACTCTGGCGGGGCACAACCTGCCTGCTGCTCTGGTAGGCCGAGCGACCGGGCTGGAACCACAACGACCTTGTCAGAGGATAGCCGATCAGTTCATCCGGGTGACGCTGGAGGTGCCAGTACGCGATGGCCTGCCCTTGCCCCCAATCCCCCTGGTACGACACCACAAGGGCGGCCATTCGAAGCACCCATCGGGCATGCCGCTTCTCATGCGCCGCCTGTCAGGCCCAATCCTAGACACGATGTGCCCATCGAAGCGCAAACCTTCCGGCACCCTAGCTGACTGCATTCAGGAGGACTTGCGAGAGGCCCTCCGTGATTCCCATGTCACCCCCCGCCGCGCGTTCCTCCCACGCTCAGCGTCTGCGGCATTCGAGCAGGCGGTTTGTGGCGTGGCAAGTGCGATGGACGAGTTGGGTATCCAGGTTTCTCTATGCTACAGCGTGAAGACGAATCCTGACGCCAAGCTCCTGGCACTAGCCAGGGCGAACGGCTTGCTGGCAGAAGTCATCGGCCCCAACGAAGCGGAGTGGGCTACTGCGTGCGGGTTCGCCCTCCGCGATGTAGTCTACAATGGTCCCCTGACCCCTCCTCTGCGGCGAGACGGGCAACTGTACCGTGCCGTGTTTGCCGACTCCCTGCCATCTTTGCGCCTGCTTATCGATAGAGCGCAGCCTGCAGCGGAGGTATTCGGCGCACGCTTGCGCCCGCCGGGCCTTGACTCCCGGTTCGGCATAGACGTAGGTGAACCTCGCGTGTTCAGCGAGTTGGTTGGGGTTCTTAGGAGGCTTCCCTCTGATGCCCAACTTGGCGTGTCGTTTCATATGCAGAGCAGTACCTGGGGTATCCGCCGTTGGGTCGCCATAGCAGAGGCTGTGGTGGCCTACGCCACGGAGCTCTGCAAGGCTTCTCGCGCACGCCTTGCATTGCTGAACCTCGGAGGCGGCTGGAACCCAGAAGACTTCGGGGCCTTTCTGCGAGACTTCCTTCCCCCGTTCGTCAGGGCCGTCCGGCAACAACAACCCGCCATTCGGACGTTCCTATTGGAGCCAGGGAAAGCCTTGGCTCAGTCGTCCTCAGCGCTCATGACTACTGTCACCGAAATAAGACGGGGCAGTGCGTCCGCCGATGTCGTAGTAGACGCAGGAGTGTGTGATCTTCCAGAGGCCGAGCACTTGCCGCACGTTATTCTTGCCGAGTCGCATGACAGTACCCTCTTCCAGCTACAAGGGGGGGCAGACCGCATCCTCGGCCGGCTTTGCATGGAGAAAGACATCTTGGCGAGGTCCGTGACCGTGCCGGACTTCCTGCGAGAGGGCGATCATCTGGTTTTCCTGGGGGCGGGAGCATATGACACCAGCATGGCCTATAGATTCGGATTGGGAGGCAGCGGTGAAGCGACTAATCAGTAGCTGCAACACGTCGGCCCCTGAATGCCCAGACTCGGGTGAGTGGGCAGACGTCGCGAGGGCACTTGAGGCCCTGGAGCACCAACCACCCAGCCAGTTAGCGGATCATGGCTGTGATTGCTGCAGGGGAGCGCGCGGCTGGTTTCAGGCTACCGCCCGTGCAATGGCTTGTCTTGATAGTGCCACGCCTCGCTGGATTCGGGAGCGGTGGCAATGGGGACCGCAGGAGTGGCCGCTGTGGTGGTGCCAGGCGGTCGAGCGGGACCAAATCGATTGCGGTGCGTTTGCCGCCCTCACACGAGAAGCCTTTGCCGCAACCGGTCAGCGCACAGTATCTGTTCAGCTAATAGAGCGCTTTGATGCAAGGACAGTGGATAACTGGATGGCTCGTTGGTCAGGCGAGGCGCACACATCGTGGTTATTCGGCAAGTTTTGTTACCACGAAGCGGTGGGGTTGGTCACGGTCCTGCAGATCAACTCTCATCGGCAGTCGCTACGCATATGGGACCCGGTGGACACCTGTTGGGTCGAGCACCGCCATGTGGCCGGCTATGGTAGCGTAGTGGCGTGCCGGGTTCTCCCGGCCTCGCCCGCCTGCAGAGACGAGGCTGCAGAATATGATTGGCGCGGGCATATGCTCCAAGTAGGATGCTGGCATGTCCTAGGGTAGTCTGTATGAAGGCTTGGCCCAAGGGGCGCCTGTGCAAGAAAAACCAGATCCATCGACAGCGAATCCCGTCGACAGACCCAGGTGGCCGCTTAGAGTCATCGACTGGGTTGCCTCTGCCTGCAGGAAGAGGCCGATCCTTTATTATGTGTCAGGTGTATTCTGGCTGGCCGGCATTCTTGCTTTGGTGGATTTCAGCCTGTCATCGCTACGGTTGATCCTCGCCCTTCTTGGCAATGCTGGAGGGCTAGTTACGCTGGTGGCCCTCCTGATAAATGAGGGGCACCGCCTGCTTCAGATGAATGTCCACCAAATCGCTGAGCACCTTGAGGCACGCGCCAACCAGATCACTGACGACCTCAAGACGCGAATCATAACACTCGAGCGAGCGTCCCGCGAGGTCGACGCGTTGGCCATGCCTGTTCTTAGGCGTTGTCTGGACCTCCTTTCCGCGGGTTCGGCCCCCCCGGTACTCCGACGCTATGAGAGTGAACTGAAGCTCACCGGCCTCGAAGAAATTGAACTTCGGCCTTCTGTCAAGATGCGGGTCGCCCTTGTCAGGCGAAGCATCGTGTATGAGGTCGTCCCGTCGGTGAGATGCCATGGAAGAGACCTGTTCCTGCCAATCGTTCTGGGAACGGATAAGCTTTTCTTGGACCGGAATCTCTGGCAGCGATTGGAGGCAAGGAGACTGGACTGCCACTTCCCAGTTCCGCATGCCTGGGCCTGCGGCGACGACAACAAGGTAGCGCAGGTGCTAAGGGCCTTTGCCTGGGTGAGGGAGCCGCGGCTTTGGATAGACAACCACGAGTATAAGATCGAGGTACAGCAAGAGAAGGAGCCACTACGGGCCTTGGTGCGGTCAATTGTCGGCAATGCAGACGCCGACGAACTGTTTGAGAAGGTCATGCAAGTCTGCTTCTCTGTAGTGCGGGCGACGGACCCCTTGCAGCAAGGAAATGACCAGTTCCCGCGTGGCGATCTTGGGCAGAGCGTCAAGGTGCGATACGAGGACACCTATTGCGTGGCCATCGACGTGCCAGGCACGAATCGCGTAATGTATCGCTATGATATCCCATTCGCGTTCCCCGCCTACGTGAGCGAGCTTACGTTCGAGCTTGGGCAATCTTTCAGGGACGAGTTCGAACTGCTCCCCCCGATTGTGGCGGCAGCCATCAACCCCACTAATTCCGACGACAACGAGGTGCACGGCAAGCCTGCCTACAGACGGTGCCTCAGGTGGTCGGACGAAGGTGCTCCGTTTCTCCCCGGAAACGCTGTCGTGTTCCTCTGGCACAGGCCATTCCAGACCAGTTAATGCAGACCCAAGGGTATCTGTGCAACCTGCTGTTCATGAAGCGTTGCGTTCAGGCGCCCGAACGTTTTTTTGCCGTTAACTAACTCGGCATGTTAACGAGAGAGCGCGAGAGTTTGAGGCCGTTTCATTCGGGCAACGAGCGCAACCCGGCAGGTTGGGGTCGAAGGCCGAACGCGACGTCTCCGAACCGAGAGCGCGGGCAGCGCGTGGGGGATTTGCCGTAAGCCTTTGACCGGCCGCACTTACGGCGAAAGCCCCGACCCATGACCGGCCGGGGCTTCGCGTTAATGTCCGAGCCGCGAATTGTTCGCGGTTTTGGTCTGGCTCCTCGAACACAATCCTCTTCGTAACCCCTCTCAAAATGGGGCGAAACGCAAGCGCCCGACTACCAGCCGGTTACGGATCAGGCACCGGCAAGCCCGCTGGCCTGTCTCTAGCCGGCACTCTGGACATCATCGTCCAAGCCAAGTTCTCGCAAGGCGGCCTTCGTTTCCTCCACTCGCTGCGGCAACAGGCCGCCCTCCGGTGACGCCTCGAACGTGACCGTGAGCCTCAAGCCGCGGCCCGTCGCGTACTTCGCCAGGACTTTGGTGTAGAAGTTCATCCACTTTTGCGCCGGCACTTCGCCAGACCACCGGACGCCCTTGACCTCTGTTGGGCGCGGCTTCGGCACGGGTTGGGTCTCTTCCTTCGTGATCAGAACAGTCGTCCGAGCCCGAATGTCCCCGACCGCTGCCTCGACGAGGTACTCACCTTCTTCCCGCCCGGCCTTGAACCCGCCCTTGGGATCGATTTCGCCACCCTTGGCGGACCAGGTCGGTTCTGCGACCGACATCGGCCGGCCGTGTTGGTCGAACCCTTTCGCCTGGAACGTGATGTGCCCGCCTGGCTTGACCCTGGGGGTTTCGGGTGTGATCGCTAGCGTCGTGAGCCGCGGCGGCTCGATGTGCTTCTTGGCCTCTTCGCCCGTGATGACAAACACGTCATCCCCGATCTCCACTTCCTCCGGGGTCATCTCCTCCTCAAACCTGAACGGCTCGTAGCGCCCATCCGGGCGTTTCCCGACGTAGGCCAGAATGCCCTCCTGGACGCCCTTGGCAATCGTCTCCTTCACGGTTTCAGAACTGAGCAGGCGAGGGAACTCAGGAGACGCAAAGAAAGCGTCTCGCACGGCCTTGGTGCTCCATTCCGTGAAGCCCGGCCATTTTCGCACAAGGAAGTTGGGACTGATGGTCTTCTGCACGTCGTCATCCTCGCGCAGCCTCTTGAGAACCACATCCGTCATAGAGGGCGCCTGGCTCGAGTTCACCAAGCCCAGGTCAACCCGTCGCAGCTCGTTGTCCTTGCCGAGCAGAAGAAGGTTCTTGTAGGTCCGCCACACGATCTCCTTGGCATCGCGTCTGGCCTTGCGGACGTGTTCGTCGAGCTGGCGTTTCTGGCTCTCCTCGATGTGCAGGTCGTCCTTCTCCGCGTCGATGGCCTCCCAGGCCAAAGCCTTGCGGATCTCCTCTCTCAGGGGATGTGCCGATTCCGCCACGCACCAGATGATCGCGCTCTTGAAAGTCCTGCCGGACTTCCCGCACTCCCACGTCATGGTCTTGGCCAAGGCCTTCGAACCGGCCTCGTCGTCCATGCTGTATTCGGGGGCCAAGACCGCCAGCGTGAGAACCGGACGGTCCGGCACCGAGTTGCTCCTCTCCGGGAAGAAGATCCTCTCCACCCCGTCCGCGCCGACGAAAACCTTCTGAATCTCCGACCGAATGCGTTCTTCTATCACCTTCTCACTGACGCTCGCCCGCCGGTCGGAGAAGCGCTTGATCAGGTTCTCCGTCGTACTGAAGCGGTACTTGTTTCGTTCGATGGACAGGTAGTAGCAGGTTTGCCCCAACGTCTCCAGGACGGTTTCCACGTGGCCGATGTCGAGGTCCGGTTCCCCCACGGCCAAGCGAACCTCCGGCACAGTCGCCTCGGCCCGCATCTGGCCTCCGTTGGACTCGAAGAAGATCGTCGTGGTCACCTTGCGGTGCAACCGGGCCTTCTTGATGTCCGCCACGGCCTCGCGGTCCAGTTGCTCAGCCTGCGACCCCTTCTTGCCGCAGATGTCCGTGGTGACCGCTCCCTCCAACTTGCTCTCGCCGAGTTGCTCGAACACGGCCGTGCGGAAGAACGGGTCCTCAAGGGGCGCTGTGCCGAGGCCGATCAGGGGGTCGCGGTGAGCGCCTTTGAAGCCCTCGTAGTACGCCTTGGATACCCAAAGCGCGAGTAGCCGCAGAATCCCGCGCGTCTGCTGGAAGCGCGGCAACTGTTGCCACTTCCGCTCGAACACGGAGAGCACCACAGGATGGAACGGGTATGTCGCGCGGAAGGCCTCGCGGCCGTTGTCCACCGGAAACCATCCTGGAATCTGCGTCCGATGCTCAACACACCAGTCGGCGTAGGCCGTGATTGTCTTTTCGGCGTCCCGCGTGATGCCATCCCACTCAAACAGCCGTCGGCGGATGATCTCCGATGTCTCGGCTTCCGCGGCCATGATGACGGCCTTGCCCAAGCGGTCGAGCATCTTCTTGAAGCGGTCGTAGTCGGCCTGGTCCTCGGCACTCATCTCAAGTTCCGACGCGGGGATGGATGCGACGAGCACGACGTGTTCCTGTCCGCGGGCCTCCTCCGACAGGTTGTGGAGGAAGTTGTAGAGTTGCGTCGCTAGGCCGCTCTTGCGGTTGCGGCTGACGTAGTTAATCAACTCGTCCATGAGGATCAGACAGGGCTTGTCGGTCGGCAGGAACGACCGGATGACCTCGCCCGACGGCGCGGTCATCTGCTTGTCGTGCTCCGCGACCACCTTGAACCCCTCGTCGCCGCCGATCTGGTAGGCCAGTTCTCCCCAGGGGGTCTTCCGTAGCGGCGTCCCGTCCTTGCCGCCACGGCCGGTGATCGAGTCAAATTCGGTGCCCACAAAGACCCCCAGTTTAGCCTTGGGCACTTCGGTCACGCCGGCCCGCTCCAGGATGGAGTTGACGCCCGTCCAGGCCTTCGCCTTTTCTCCGGCGATGGCCAAGTGATAGAGGAGCGTCAGGGCGTGCGTCTTACCGCCGCCGAACTGCGTGGCCATGTTAAAGACGGCCGACGCCTCGGTCTTGATGCCCGAGAGCCGCCGGACCGCCTCAGCCGCCATCGCCAGCAGGCTCTTCGTCAGGTACGTTTTGCTGAAGAACCGCGCCGGGTCCTGGTAGTCCGCGTTCGCCCGGCCGTCGCGCACCTGATCTAGGTGCACGGCAAACTCGGCCGCATCGAGCGGCTTCCCTTCCCGAAGGTCCTCTCGCGGGAAGACCACCTTGTACCACGGTTGAAGTGCCATTTTACGAGGCTCCTGATACTATGGATGCTTCGTCTTGCCTTTGCCACCCGACTCGCCCGGCTCCTCGGCGCCACGCACGATCTCCTCAAACTCCTTGCGCCACTTCTCCGCCCACTCCTTGTGGCTGTCCAGCATTTCCTTGATCCCCAACAGGTAGTCCACCAGCAGGAGCGCCCGAAGGCTATTGGCCTTCGTGGCGTAGTCCGTGTCCATTCCGTGGAGTATCTTGTGCCGGTTCGCGTGTCCTTTGTTGGTGCCGGAGAAAAGCATCTTGGCCTTCTTGCCAGACGGCTTGCAGGGGCGCAAGGGAGACACCAGGATTTCTAGCGTGGACTCCGGTCCCAAGGGCCCAAGCGTGCTAAGGAACTTCTCAAACTTCTTCCGCGGGTTACCCATGAAAAGAAAAGTGTGGATGCTTTCGTATGCGATGCCATCGGCCTGGGCCAGCAGAACTGGCACGCTCAGAGAATACTTCCCGCCCTTGTGTGCCTCAACAGCATCAGTGATGATGCCAAGTCTGCTGCCAAAATTCTGTTTGATCTTCGCCAAGATGTCCTCAATGCGACTTTCCGCCCACCCCTGCATCTCGACCTCGATCTTCTCATGTTCTCCCTGGTCCACCAGTTTGGCGAGATGCTTGGTGCCTGGCAGTGTCATGTCTGGCCCTACGTACCAGCCCCGTTTAGACAGGTACTCCATGACCTTTCGCATCTGTTTCGGAAGTTCCCCAAACGTCTCTCGGATCGTCTCCGACCACGCCTCTTGCTGCTTCTCGATGACTCTGATGGATGCCTCGAGCGGCGCGTAAGCGATCCTTGCCGCCTCTGCGATCTGTTCAACTATATGGAAAAGGCTTCGCTCCTGCTGTTGGAACCGCTGAAGGGCCTCCTCCACGTCAGGGCCCTTGCCAACCTGGAAGGCCTTCCTCGCTGCCTCCGCAGCCTGCTCCATGAAATGCAGGCTGCTCTGTTCCATCTGCTGGTATCGCTCAATACCTCGCAAGAACTGCTGCATTTGCTCATACGAGTCGGCCATCAGAGTCCCAAGCCTTTCTTCCTTGCCAGCACGCCATCGACCCAGCGCTTCTCGTCGCTGCGAGAAGGATACAGCGCCGAGAGCGCCTGGGCCAGCGTCCAGAACCGGCCGTCGCGGCCGACGCCTTCCTCGACGAGGAACCGCCGCAGCGCTTCGCTGCGCCCGGCCGCGAAGAGGATCATCGCCTGGTGCACCCGGTCGAGGGTCGTTTCGCCCACCTTGGGGGCGCCCTTGGTGCCCCAGCCGCCCTCGGCCTCAGCCCGTTCGACCTCTTCCTCAAAGCCCAGTTTCATCTGCCGGTCCTTCTTCCGGCGACCGGCGGGCGCCTGGGCCTCGTCTTTGCCGAAAAGGTGGGCTGTGCGGTCGGCTACGGAAAGGAGCCGCGCCGTTTCGCCTTCGACCGCCACGACGCTTGCCAGGTTCTCCAGGTGCGCCCCGAGGCCCTGGGCGATTTTGCGTGCCGCGTCGAACTCCAGGACGTATCTGCCGTTCGCCTTCTTCTTACGGGTAGTTCCCGATTCCCCTTCAGCCTCTTCGTCCTCTCCAGCAGATGCTCGGCCCTGGCCGTTGCCCGTGCTGAGCGTCCACAGCCACATGGCCGTCAGGCGTGCATCTTCCTCAAAGCCCGTCGCGTCGGCCCCCTTGAAGATCATCCCGAGGGCTTCCTGCGCCACGGCCCCCCACACATGTTCGAGATACTCGCGGAGCGTTACCTGTTCGCCGCTGGCCTTCTCCACCCGCGAGTAGCGGGAGAAGATTTCCAGTGCAGGGCCGAGACAGGCGAAGATCGCATCCGCGCCCACGATGCCTTCCCTGGCCAGGCGCGGCATCCATTCGTGGATGCGTTTGGGGAGTTCGGCCAGCACCTCGCGCCAATCGCCGACTTCCGCGGTGCGAAGCGAACCATCCGGATTCTCACGGGGGCGACAGACAATGTGCACGGATGAAGCCAAGACGGAGCGTCCCTGCGCGATGACGCGAGAACCCATCTCGGTGTCAATTGGCCACGATCCAGTAGTTGTCCAGCCGGCGTCAATCAAGGACTGTAGGAGGGCCTCCCAGCCAGAGGTCGAGGTGTGGGCAAAAACAACTACACCAACGCCGAGGGGGGCTAGCACCCGTCGCCCTTCTTCCATAGCAACCTTCATGCGCGCTTCATAGAAAGCATTGTTTTTCCCTTCAGGTGCAAAGGCATGTCCCGGGGACTGGACGATTATCTCGTCATCCCGTTCAATCAGCCGGGTTCCGAACAACTCGGGCTGTTGCCTGTCTAGCATCCGGCGTAGCCAGACATAGAAGAAGTCCATCAGGTCTGCGTACTGCACACTGTAGTAATACGGCGGATCGGTAACGAGTAAGTGCGCCGAATCATCGGGAAGAGGGTGTGCTGTTGCTGATGCCTTTGCAGCAATGCCAGCGTGCGTTACCGCTGACAGGACTGTTCTCAACCCATCTAGCGTTCGTTTACCCGCCGACTCTGGGGAGCCGCTCGACCCCGCCATGGGATTGGCCTCGGCGAAGTCGAAGACCATGGGTATGGCCCACCGCCCGAATACGTGCGCCGGTATCTGCGCGTGCGTTTGCCACACACATAGCGAGGCATTCATGTCAATGATCTTATCTACCATGAGGGCAAGGACGGCCTGCGTGGCCTTCGCCAGGTCCACATCTCCTTCCTTGGCGACGAGAGAGCCGGACTCGCGTACTAGGCGCGTAAGCGCAGCAAGGGAGACTAGCTGCCTCGGTGTAAAATAGTCGTACCAATGGGCCATGCCGTAGATCGGGCCACGGTTGACAAACGAATGGTAGTGGGACGTAGGCTCGTCAGGCACCGCAGACAGGTGGCCGCTGCCCAGGGAGGGCAGTCCCGCGAGCCTCTGGCTTGCCCTGCGAGTGGCCTGCAAGTCCCGTTCTGTAGGCAAACGGTACGAGCGGCCTCGTTCATCATGGCGAGTGGTCACAACTGCCAAGAGCCGCGCGCTACTAGCCCCCCCATTCTTCTGCCGGAGTTGCGACCGCACAGATTCCACTCTTGCGGTATATCCACACAGAGGACAGGTTGCGGAGCCACGGCGAGTGGTGCCTGGGCTGATGTCCGCGGCCTTGCCTTGGACAATGGTGAAGTCCACCCGCTTTGCGGCACCACGCGGCACGATCTTTAGCCCAGTCACTTCTTTGCCTTTTCGGGCGAGCATGAAGGATCGCACAAGAGGTACCTCGGCCCCGCAGCCGGGGCCTTCGCAATTGATCGTTCGCGCCCACAGGTACGCAATCGGCATAGCCCCGTCGGGATCCTTGGGATAGAACTCGGCCAGTTCCTTCTGGGCCTGCTCTTTGATCCACTGGCCCCACTTGCGGACCTCGTCGGCCAGGCGCTGGCCGTACTTGGGGATGTATTCCAGGACGACCTTGTTGAGGAGCACGGCCACGGGGTTCAGGTCGCTGGCGAAGGCATCGGCTCCCACCCGCAGGGCCTCCAGCGGGATGGCCCCGCCGCCGGCAAACGGGTCCACCACCAGTGGCCGCGTGCCCGGTGCCCCGCCCAGGGCCTCGTGGGCAGCCTGCGTCAGCGCCCGGGCCGTCTTGAGGAACGTCTTCTCGGTCGAGGCCTCCCAGGCGGCAAAGTCGGCAATGAAGTCCAGCAGCAGCCCCCGCAGCCGCTCCAGGTCGGTCGGTTCCTTGGCCTTGGCCTTGGCCTTGGCCTTGCCCTTGCCGCCCGCGGTCGTCGCCGTCGCCAGCAGGGTCTTGAGGTCGAAGGGTTCCTTCCGCTTGACCATCGCCCCATAGCGGCCCCAGGATTCCTTATCACAAATGTCAGCGATGTCCGAGTCCTGCTGCGTAGCCTTAGCGAAGGCGACCATCTCCCGCGCCGCCGCCTCGCGGAACGCCTGCGGGCAGAGCGGGTCGGCCGGGTCGGGCCACAGGGCCGCGCAGATCACTGCCCGGCATGCCGCGGGCGGCCTGGCGGCTGGATAAATATGTAGCAACGGTATGTGCCCTCGCCGCATATCCTTCTCCCGCCGCGCATGGGCGGAGATGCGTTTGATGGGCAGATCGACTTCGATGAGACGTTTAGGATACGCTGGACTACTTCGCACTCTGGTCCTCTTTCCGTATGAACCATTGTTCCATAAGGAATGTGGCCAGGATTCCCGCAGAGTTGACCGCCAGCCGGGCGAGGCTTGTCACCGGCTCCACGAAATGCGCGGCCTTGCCGTGAGCATCTCCCATCTTGGTTCTCACGGCCCCAATGTTCTGCGTCGCCGTCGCAAGGCCTCCACACAGTTTCCGCATCTCGGCCTCGGCTTGGTCTGTCGGATCCAGGCTCAGTTTCTTCGCCACCGCCCTGTACAGGGGCTGAATGCTCTGGTCCGCAGGCAAGGTTTCTTCCATGTCACCAAGGATGTGCTTGCAGACCGTTTCCACCATAGTGCAAGCCGCGGTAATAGCACCATCAGGATTGGTCTGAACCTCCTCTTGGGCCGCACGCCAATCCCCAACTACACGTCCGTACCCCAACCGTTCGGCTACCGACTCTAGGGACGAGGCGATTGCCGAAGATGGCGCGTTGGTCAGTTGATCAACAAGCTTGGTTCTACCGGCAATCTCCTCGGCCTCTTTATGCAGTCGATCCGAGAAACCGGTAAGGAAGGAACGAAGCCGCCCCCCTGAAACGGCCTCATTGAGCCACTGCCGGGGACACTCCTGCACGGCCGTCAACGTGAACCCGCCGGAGTACTCATTGCGGCCTTCCCGGTCATCGATGTCATCTTGCGTTGTTCGAGTGCCGATGAAGAGACCTTCCTCATTGCAGTAGAGGTGGCCGTACACCATCATCCCTGGATCAAGCATGTCCATGTTGAAGGTCTGTCCGCCATAAGTAATGCCCGCAATCTTGCAGATTGCGGCAAGACGCTCACCTAACGAGGCGAGAGACTTCCGCATGCCCTGCTCGTGGTCTTGAACACGGCCGGCAAGCGACTCAATCGCTGAAAGCAGATCTTCCGTTTCGCTCATGTGCAGATGCCGTTTTCTCCGCGTTCCGCCAGCGGCCGCGTGGCCCACCAGATGTGCAGCGTCGAGATGTGCCCATGCCGGATGCTCTTCTCCCGCCGCGCATGGGCGGAGATGCGCTTGATGGGCAGGTCAACCTCAATCAGTCGTTTGGGGTACGGCACTGACATACCTTCTCCTCGGATGTCACCTCATAACCAACTCGGGTATCACCATCTCGGCGCCGATGATTCCGCTTCCCAGGAAGAAGAGAAACTGAATGGGCTGGTTGTTGATGAACTCCTGAACCATCCAGCCATGCTTACCCTCAACCAACTTCCGGAAGTCATCGGGGCGATAACGGGCTACTGACCCGAAGTAGAACATGGCCTGGTAGCCTGACGCCAGTTGTGCCAGCCGCTTCTTGGCTGGAATGGAGCTAACCCAGAACTGGTATCCGCCCGGCCTAAGTTCGCTCCAAATGTCCTTCCACGTATCCAACACCAGCGGCCTCAGAACGTCCAGGGGACTCCTTGAGTACGTCTTTCGTGATACAGATTCGTAACGCCTGAATTCGTTCTTCCCTTTTGGCAGCTCTACTTCCTCAAAACACTTAGTGTGTTTGCGAAGGTTGCTGGCCGCGGTGCTGCTAAACGTGAGTTCATCACGGTTCACATAGAGAGCTACCCAGACCTCTTTGTTCGTGTGGTCAAACTCAAACGCAATCTCGTGGACAGGGAAGAACTGCCGCGCCCGGCCCAGCGTGTGACTGGTGATCCTGTGAATGGAGACGGTCTGCTCCAACAGGTCAACCAACTTCATTGGCCTCGGGTTTGCCGGAACAGGGAAACCGCATTCGGCAACGAACTCCCGGTAGACCTGCACCGGTCCCTGAGGGTTCGACGTATTCGCAACAACATCTTGGGATGTAATTGTTAGGCGCCTGCGGACATTCCCCCGCGGATCTCTCAGACCATGTAGGCAACGATTGAGGTCCAGGCCCCTTCTCACAACCAAGAAGGTCTTCGCCAGATTCAGGAATGAGTAGTAATAAAGCAGAGGCTTTGATCCTACACGTGCGGCCCCAGCAGCGTGGTAGAGATCCTCGGCTTGTTCTAAGAAAGCTGCCGCCTGAGCACGCTTCGATCTGTTGGTCACGGTTCGGCAAATATGGACCGCCAAGCAGCGCCACGGGTCCGAGGTAACTATGCGACCGTGCTTCAGATAGGCGTCTGGCCAGAACGTGTAAGGTACTGGGATGCCTTTCACCCTGACCCGCTCCCCTGTCCGTGCCCGTCGGTATCGTCCAGCCATGCCTGCTACCTCCGAGGCTCGCTAATAGGGGGCTTCTCTTCCGCCGCGATGATTGCACGCGCGTCGACCGAGTAGTGCTCCACAGTCGCGATGGGCTTCCAGCCGAGGCGGGCCGGGTTGCGGATCGCGTGGACCTCAGGCTTTGACCCGCACTCAAACACCGCATAAAGCCAGTAGTCGTTCTTCAACCGCTCGGCGGTCCTGTACTCGTTGGTGGTCAGGGCAATTTCGCCGACGGCGGCGCGGCCCTTGACCTCGATGAAGCGTATCTCGATGGCCGTGGTCGGGTCTTCGGGGTGCGGCCGGCGAGAGATGAGGTCGAAGCCGCGGTTCTGGGCCTCCACGCTCTCGACCTGCCGTCCCTGTGCTTCCTCATGGGCGATAGCGGCCTGGACGGCCAACCGCTCAACCTCGTCATCCCGGACCATCGGCCTGAAGGTCGGCGAGGCCCGCTCGGGGTGCGGCAGGACCCACGCGCAGCCGACGCGCTGGATGTCGCCGATGGTGCACTGGCATTCGCGCTGGAGGTCGGCCAGGCGGTGCTCGCGGCGAGCATTCAGTTCTTCCAGACGGTCCTCGCACTGCTTCAGGCTGGCCGCCAGCCAGGGAGGCGTGCTGGTGAGTTTGCCTTGCTGCTCGGCGAGGTTGGCATAGGTGAGGTTCTGGCGGTGGATGAGTTCGTTGAGGCTGATCTCGATGTGGCGGCGGATCGTGTCGGTCTCCCGGCAGCGCTCGGCGGCGATCTCGGCCAGGAAGACATTCAGGCACTTCTCGACCAGGGCGTGCTCGCGCCGGTCCAAAGCGGGCAGGCCATCGGAAGGCGGCGCGGCCGTGCCCTTGGGTGCGGTAGCCAGGTCCAGGAAGATCGTGGGCTGTTTGACCGCCATGCGGCCGTCTGAGAACGACTGGACCACGAAGAGCCGGCGGTGCAGTTCGTTGCCCAGGCCGTCCTTTACGGAGGCCGAGAACACATCCAGGTGGTACGGCTCCTTGCTGTGCAGGTCGAAGAAGACCGCCCCACGCATGAGCCCTTCGCGGACCTGTTCCCAGAGGCTCTGGCGGACGGTTTCAAAGAGTGGGTGTCCGGGCGTCACCCATTCCGAGGTCGGGTCCTTGGCCAGCAGCGCCTTGTCAAAGACGATCTGCTTGTACTCCTTTCCGAGTTTGCCGAAGCGTGGCTCGAGCCTGTCGCCCATCGGCCAAAGGTGACGGGGCACACGGCCGATGCGGTACACGTGGCTGCCGGGGTGGGCCTCCTTGGGAAGAAGACCCACGACGGGAGCGGCGTGCGTGAAGAACTCCTCGACCACCTCAGGCACGAGACGGCGTTCGCGGGCCTCGGCCGACTTGCCGACAATGGCCGAAAGGTTGAGTTCCTTCTTGGCAAGGCCCTCAAGGGTCGAGTCGGTGATCCGGCGGAACCGATCTGCGTCCACCTCCTCGACGATGCGGTTCTTGATGCTCTCTTCGGTCTGGTTGTGTAGGTACATGTCGCGGATCATCTTCTCCAGTTGGTTGGCTGGGAAGACATCCCCGAGGACGTTGAAAATCTTTCCCGTCCGTTGCGGGTCGAGGTCTTTCTCGATCTGCTCCAGGCGCTCGAAGAGTTTCTCCATCACGCGGCCTTCGCGTGTGTTGGTGGCCACGAAGTTCAAGATGAGACAATCCTTCTCCTGCCCGTAGCGGTGGATGCGCCCCATGCGCTGTTCGAGGCGCGTAGGGTTCCACGGGATATCGTAGTTGATCATGAACCAGCAGAACTGGAGGTTGATGCCTTCTCCAGCGGCCTCCGTGGCGACGAGAACCTGGGCCGACTCGCGGAACTCCCGCTCGGCACAGATGCGGGTTCCTGGCATGTCGCGGTCGCCGATCTTCATGCTGCCGTGGATCTGCGTCACGCGCAGGCCCCACTCGGTGAGCTTGCCGACGAGGTAGTCCAGAGTGTCCTTGTGCTCGCTGAAGAGGAGCAGCTTCATCGAGGGGTCTTGGAACACGCCTTGCTCGGAAAGGACCTCCCGAAGCCTGTTGAGCTTTGTCTCAACCTCGCGCTGTTCGAGCAGGCGGGCCTGGTCGATAAGTTTCGTCAGCTGGAAAAACTCTTCGCGGAGGGCGGCCGGGTCGACAGAGGCGACCACGTCCTCCAGTTCGGCCAGGATTTCCTGCTGCTCGTCTTCGGGCAAGTCGTCGAAATCCTCGGGCAGTTTCTTCGCAATCTGCTCCTGCCGGTATGCCTGCGGGTCCTCCAGAATCTTCTGTCGCTTCTCCCGCATGCGTTCCAGGCTGCGGCGCGCCGCGTAGACGCTCGATGCCAGCCGGCGCTGAAGCATGGCCATCGTGAACCCAACTGCTCGTCCAGTGACCGCATTCGCCGTCTGGGCCTTGATGGACTGGTCCTCGACGTACCGTGTCAGCGCGTCGTAAAAATCCCACTCATCGCTGTCGATCTGGAACGGAACGGTCTGGACCTTCCGCTTCGT
>Ga0307380_10005009_pt1 | contig 17685 bp, 7 predicted proteins | sample UN3MG_FD_202239 | JGI IMG/M metagenome (GOLD analysis project Ga0307380, IMG submission 202239) | Soil microbial communities from Risofladan, Vaasa, Finland - UN-3 | ecosystem: Environmental > Terrestrial > Soil > Coastal area > Acid sulfate soil | place: Finland: Risofladan, Vaasa | collected...
TATCGGCGCCGAATGAGCGGGCGGAAGTCCAGTTTGTCGGCAGGCAGATACGTCAGTTGGTAAGGGAGAAAGATTTGCGATATCGTGACATAGCGGTAATCGCATCGGATATCGACCGATACGAACACTATATAAGGGCGTATTTTGAAGGCTACGGCGTGCCGTTTTTTATTGACAAGCGAAGGCCGCTGAATCATCATCCTGTGGTTCAGCTCGTTTCTTCGGCCCTGCAGGCAGTTACCGGCGGCTTTATGTACGGCGACATTTTCGCCTATCTTAAAGCCGACCTGGTGCCCATAAAAAGTTACGACATAGATCTGCTGGAAAATTACTGTCTTGCGTTCGGCATATCGGCACGTGACTGGCAGAGCGACAATCCGTGGCATTTTGCCGGGCCGGACAATGAGCGGTTTGACGAGCGGCAGATCAACGACATTCGCATGAAAGTCAGCCGGTTCCTGCTGGAGCTTCGGGACAGGCTGTGCCCGGCTGACGGGCAGGCAAAAGCGCTCGGCGCCGAAGAGTTCACGCGGGCCATCTTCAATTTCCTTGGTCAACTTGATGTTAAGGAAACGATTGGCGGTTGGATTAAGCAGGCCAATGAGAAAAAGGACCTTGTCACAGCAGATGAGCATCGGCAATTTTACAATCAGTTTCTCGATATATTTGACGAGCTTGTCGAGGTCTTTGCCGGACAAACGATGAAGGCGGAGGATTATCTTGCGATTCTTCATTCGGCTTTTTCTCAGTTGACGCTGGCTTTCATTCCCCCTGCACTGGACCAGGTGCTTGTCGGTTCCATCGAGCGCAGCCGGCATCCCGACTTGAGAGCGGTTTTCTTAATCGGAGCGACACAGAAGCAGTTTCCGGTGCCCGTCGCTTCGGACAGTATCTTAACCGACGATGACCGCATCGCTGCCGAATCGGCTGATTTCCCGTTGGCGGCGACCTCCAGTCAGACTCTCGCCGAGCGCCAGTATCTGGCTTATATTGCCTTTACCCGGCCTTCTGAATTTCTTTGGGTGACATATCCTTCCGTTGACGATAAGGGCGCTGCTGTTCCGTGTTCGCAGTTCATAGGCGATCTCGAATCGTTGTTTGAAAATCTCGGCGAAGAATCAATCGCAGGCCGGCAGATTAATGTCGAAAATGTGCACAGCGAGGCGGAGCTTGCAGACTTGCTCTGCAGCAGGCTTGGCAGGGATCGGTTTTTGCCCGAAGCTGGAAACGACAGCCAATGTGACGAGTTGCTGGATGCGATTTGTTCCGATGAGCAACTTGCGGAACTGGGCTCGAAAGTCCTTTACTCGCTCAACTACGACAACCGGGCGTCACTGGATGTGGATATTGTCAATGAGCTTTTCGGCCGGCGGATAAAAAGCTCGGCGACCAGGTTGGGGACTTTTGCCGCGTGTCCGTATCAATATTTCGCCCGGTATACTCTGGAACTGAAAGAGCGGCAGGAATTCAAGTTCGAGCCGCTGGACCTGGGAAGCTTCTATCATCATATTCTGGATGCATTACTTAAGCGGCTTGACGCGGAAGGAAAAGACTTTGCGGCGACTGACGATGGCGAGCTTATAAAACTTCTGAGAGAAGAAATTGAAATGCTCACGAAGAAAGATTCTTTCATCTCGAATTTTGTCAGCCGCCGGGGCTATAACGAGTTCATCATAAATTCTGCCGGCAGGATTCTCGAAGATTGCGTCATGGCGATATCCCAAATGGTGCGGACGGGAAGTTTCAGGCCAAAGTTCTCGGAGGTTTCGTTTGGCAAGGCCAGGGACACGCGAGAGACGCTCGGTAATTATGAGCTTGTCCTGGCGGATAAACGCGTGCTGTCGCTGGACGGCAAGATCGACCGGCTTGATTTTGCCGACGTCGGCGACGAGAAGATTACACTTGTTTTCGATTATAAACGACGAGAAACGTCCTTTAGCTGGTCGGAGTTCTGCCACGGTCTTGATATGCAGCTCCCGATTTACATGCTGGCTGTCCGCAATGCAGCCGACCCGGGCACAAAAAACGTTGCAGGCGCATTTTATATGCCGATCGAGGTGAGCCCTAAGAAAACCACACTCGCTGAGCTGTCGGATAGAAGTGACAGCTTTGAATACAAGGCAAAAGGGATATTCGATGGTGAATTCTACCGGCAATAGGACGGCCAAACAGATTCCGGCTGGAGCAGGTTCTACAATTTCTGTGTCACCGCCAAAGACGAACAATATGGAAACTACGCCAGAAGCGGGGCGTTGAAGCCGAACGATTTTGAATCGATCCTGCGATTTGCCGGGCAAAGAATCATTCAATTGGCCCAGGAGATCGTTTCGGGCAAAATTGACGTCAGTCCATATCGCCTGGGCCAGGTGTCGCCGTGCAGTTACTGCAAGTACAAGCCTGTCTGCCGGTTCGACTGGCAGATCAATGACTACAATTTTCTGGAATCGCTGAGTAAGTCCCGGGTTCTTGAAAGAGCAGGGGGGATTGATGGCTGAGAAGAAAATAGAATGGACCGATCAGCAGAGACGTGCGATTGACGCACGCGGCAGCGACGTTGTTGTGACAGCCTCGGCGGGTACCGGGAAAACCGCCGTGCTGTCGGGAAGATGTGTCAACATCATATCCGACAAATCCATATGTCCCGATGTCCGGAGCATCCTCGTGCTGACTTTTACCGAAGCTGCCGCCGAGCAGATGCGTTCGCGAATCGCCGGGCAGTTGAGGGATGCATTTCTCGAAAAGCGTAATGACCATCTTCGCCGCCAGCTCATCCTGCTACAGAGCGCCGATATAAGCACGATCCATTCGTTCTGTAAACGGCTCATTACGGAATATTTCTACCGGCTCGGCCTGGATCCGACGTTTGGTGTAATTGATGCCGACGAGCAGACGCTCCTCAAAACAGAAGTGCTCGAAAAAACTATCGACCATCTCTGGCAGGAAAGCAGCATCCGGGGACCTCTCGAACAGCTTTTGTACCGGCGGGACCTTCGTACAAATGACGGTTTTTTGACTCGGATCATTGAGCTTAGTGATTTTCTGGATGGGGTGATTTCGCGCCAGAAGTGGTATGAAAAGGCGGCACAGCTTGCAGAAGTCGCAAACCCTTTTGCAACCGACCTGGGCGAAAAACAGAAGCAAATCGTTGCCGCCAGGTTGCAGAGCATCCTCGATCAGCTTGACCACGCCAGGAGACTCTGCGAAAGTGAAGGCGGTGATGCAGGCTGGGATGAGAAACTGCAGGACAGCCACGTTGCGCCTGTAGCAAAATGTATCGAGATATTCAAAGCCGGCGATTGGGATAAATGTGCCGAGGCGATAAGGATTTTCCCAAAGCCCACAACGCGTAAACCCAAAGGTCTGCCGGAGCCGATTGCCGCTCTTATTCAGAGTACAGCCAAAAATGCCGTAAATGAATTCGTGGAGCTTTCTCAACTTTCAATCGTAAATCCCGATTATCTTGACAGGGTTGGCGGCCTGGTTGGATCGCAGACGGGCGTGCTCGTTGAGCTTGTTAAGAAATTTGATCAGCTATACGGCAAGGCCAAGCGGGCCGTCAACTGCCTGGATTTCGCCGACCTCGAACATTATGCTCTGGGACTCCTGACTGACCAGACCTCTCCGGAGGATGAGCCCGTTCCTTCGCAAACGGCCTTGGCGCTTCGGCAGAAGTACAGACATATATCTGTTGACGAATATCAGGATATCAACGCCGTCCAGCAGCGAATACTCGAGATGCTTAGTCCCGGCGGGAATATCCTGGGAGTCGGCGACGGCAAACAAAGCATCTATGCATTTCGGGGTGCTATGCCGGATATTTTCCTCAAACAGGTTAAGCTGGCTTCGTCCGATCCCGGGAATGCTCAGGTTGGTTTGCGTGTCGATCTGAATGTGAATTTCCGCTCAACGAAAGGAATACTCGATTTTGTAAACGAGATATTTTCTCGAATCATGACGGAATCTTTTACTAAGATCGACTACGGCGAATCTTCCCGATTGAATCCTGCTCCGGCGGATAAATCCAAACCTCAGGAACCAGGCGGCGGGAAAAATATTATCGAGTTTCACATACTTGACAAAATCGGCAAGAGCGAGGATTTGCAAGGCGAACAGGCCGGAGAATCCGAAAACGAGAATCCGGATCTTGTCACTTCGCGCCAGTCTCAGGCGGCAATGATTGCTAAGCGTATAAGGCGGATGGTGGGGGCCGATACGGGGAAAGCAGAGTTTCAGGTTAATGACGAACAGCAGGGCACCATGCGTGATGTCGAATATCGTGACATTGTCGTCCTGATGCGGTCTTTGGCAAAAAAGGCGAATGATTATGTCGAAATATTCAGGCTGGCGGGAGTGCCCGTGAGCTGCCAGGCTACGGCGGGATATTTCGAGGCTACCGAAATCAGTGATTTTGTCGCTCTACTTAAAGTGCTGGATAATCCGCAGCGGGACATCGAATTGGCGGCGGTTCTGCGAAGCCCGTTTTTCAAGGTCAGTGACACAGAGCTGGCAAAGATAAAAATGCTCAACAGGGCACAGCAGCGGCACAAAAGCTACTATGATTGTGTGATCGAATATTGTAAGGGTGGCGCGGATGCAGAACTGGCCGGCAGGCTCGAAAAAATACTCGCTCGGATTGAACAATGGCGAACGATTGCCAGGCGCGGCAACCTGGCTGACTTGATCTGGCGGATATATCGCCGGACCGACTTCTTATCGTTTGTCTCGGCTCTGCCGAACGGCCAGGCGCGCCGGGCGAATCTTCTCAAGCTCCACGACAGGGCGATCCAGTACGAGGGCTTTGCGAGCAGCATCGGCGTCCCTTCACTGACGCGATTCGTTGAATTCATTGAAAAGCTTCAGGAAGCCGGGCAGGATTGGGCGCCTGCCGAGCCGCAGTCTTCGGCTGGTAATGCCGTTCGAATTTTGAGCGTTCACAAGAGCAAAGGGCTTGAATTTCCAGTCGTCTTTTTAGCCGAGCTGGAAGGCCGGTTCAATAAAAGAGACGTCCAGGCAGACTGCCTTATCGATGCGGATCATACCCTGGGATTGCAAATTATCGACCGGGAGTCGAACAGTAAAATAAGCTCGCTTGCACATCAGATCATTGAAGAACAAAAGGCATCCATGGGACTGGCCGAGGAGATGCGAATCCTCTACGTCGCGACGACACGGGCGAAAGAACGGCTTATTCTAACCGCTTCGGAGAAGCACAAAAAATGCAGGGAGATCATTTCAAACGGTTTCTTTTATGGCGATAAGCCCGTCCCTGACTGGCAGCTTCGTGCCTGCCGAAGTCCGCTGGAATGGATACTCTACGGACTCTCCGGCCGAAAGATTCTGCACGAAGCGTTTGACACCGGTTTGGCCCAGCGGGCTATCGGCGACGATTTATTCGGTTTTAAGCTTTATGGCTGGTCCGATCTGAAACAACTGGCCGAATCAATCATGAGACTTAAAGCCGGCAAGCCGACCCGGTCGTCCGCTACTACGAAAAAACAACGCCCGAAACAAGAAGAGCCCCAACTGCTTGCCCAGGTAAAGAGATCATTAAACTGGCGTTATCTGTTTGAAGATGTATCGCACCTGCCGGCGAAAAGTTCTGTGACGCAACTTACGCACGGCAATGATGAATACATGAAGTTTGATTATTCCGGGGCACTGGATCGCCGGCCGCGTGCTTTGATGACAGCCGAGCCGGACTCGGGCGAGCCTCTCGATGGCCGGCTTATCGGCACTGCCACACATCTTGTCATCTCAAAGCTCGATTTGGCCGTCCCAGTCACCAAAGTATCGGTTGAGAAAACAATAGAAAAGCTTCTGGCGGACGGTGTAATCGTTCCTGCCGTTGCCAAGCGAATCGACGCCGAATCGATCTTGGCATTTTTCGAGACCGAGCAGGGCAGGTTGATTTTCGATCCGGCCAATAAAGTCCGGCGTGAATGGCCGTTTACTTTCGCTCTGCCGGCGTCCGGATGGGAGAATTCGTCTGTTGCGGAAGATACGATTGTCGTTCAGGGCATCATCGATCTGTTGGTTCGTACGGCTCAGGGCCTGGTAGTAATAGATTTCAAAACCGATAAGATAACGGCAGGGAAGGCCGAAGAGCGTGCCGAACTTTACCGCCGGCAATTGGAGCTTTACAGCAGGGCCGCTTGCGCCATACTGAAAGACAAGCCGGCCGGCAGGTGGCTGTATTTTTTGACTCCGCGTGTTTCCGTAGAGGTGTAGAAAATTATGGAAGTATCCCGGTTTGGACGGAAGATCGCAGAAACATCCGGTATCGGTCAACTGATGGAAGATCTGGGCATCGCCTATTCGGGAGGCCGGAATATTCTAATGCTCGGCGGAGGAAATCCCGCCCATATTCCGAAGGTCCAGCAGTGCTTTCGAAGCAGTATGGAGAAGCTGCTGCGCAACGGAGCCGAATTCGAACGGGCCATCGGAAATTATGACCCGCCCGGTGGCAACCGGGAATTCATCGAGGCGGTTTCGGCTTTGCTCAGGAGCGAACTTGGCTGGGACATAGGGCCGGAAAACGTCGCCCTGACAAATGGCAGCCAGACGGCCTTTTTCATTCTTTTCAACATTTTCGCCGGCGCCTTTGAAGGCCGGGCCGGCAGAAAAATCCTGTTTCCGCTCGCGCCGGAATATATTGGGTATTGTGATGTCAGCCTGGATGACGATTTGTTTGTAGCCAACAAGCCTCATATCGAGCATATCGACGACCATGTCTTCAAATATCACGTTAATTTCGACCAGATTAAAATGACCGACGATATTGGGGCCATTTGCGTCTCCAGACCGACGAATCCTACCGGCAACGTTTTGACGGATGCTGAAATTGAAAGACTGAATGAGCTTGCCTGCGCTAATGATATTCCATTGATAATTGACAACGCTTACGGCATGCCTTTTCCAAACATTATCTTCACGGAAGCCAAAGCCGTCTGGAACGAGCACACGATTTTCTGCATGAGCCTTTCCAAGCTCGGTCTGCCGGCACTTCGCACCGGGATTGTTATCGCTAACGAAGAAGTCATTAATATGGTCTCCAGAATGAACGCCGTGATGAGCCTTGCCCCCGGCGGCATGGGAGCGGCGATAGCGACGGACCTGGTCCGAACCGGCGAAATTATCAATCTCAGCCGTAACATAATCACGCCATATTATCAGCAAAAAGCCCGGGCAACTTTGGAGCAGGTTTATAAGGAACTGGATGGGACCGATTTTCACGTGCACAAGCCCGAGGGGGCGTTCTTTTTATGGCTGTGGTTTCCGAATCTGCCCATTACGAACAGCGAACTCTATCGACGGCTAAAGGCAAGAGGGGTTCTGATCGTCCCGGGCCATTACTTCTTCCCTGGACTTAAAGAAAAGTGGCAGCACAAAAACGAGTGTATTCGTGTAAACTATTCACAGGAAACAGAGACCGTCGCTGCCGGCGTAAAGATTATCGCCGACGAGGTGAAACGAGCTTACGATGCTGCTTAAGCCCGGCTCATTTCCGCAATCTTCAACTGTTTCGATTGTTCTTGTAATCATACTATGCGTTTTTCCTGATTATCCTTGTCTGCTGATATTCTATTTGTATAATGGCAATTTGAAAAACATAAGCAGTGCTGACTTTTGAGAGTCCGGCACATATTTCGAAAAAAGAGGCAAAAATGATGTGTAAAAGCAAGGTTTTGTACATTTTCTTTGCTGCTGCTGTTTTAACTATTGGATCGTTCGCATCTTCGGCGAGCGGCTGCTATGCTGTCGTAGTGGGTAAGGATGCTTCGACGGACGGAGCCGTTCTGTTGGGACATAACGAGCAGAATTACGGACAGCGATATCTGAATTTTCGAAAAGTACCACGCATCGAACATAGGGCCGGAGAGATGATAAAGCTTCAGGGGGGAGCCGAGATTCCGCAGGTAAAGGAAAGTTACGCTTTTCTCTGGTCGGAAAATCCGGGTACTACTTACAGCGACGGCTACCTGAACGAGTGGGGTGTAGCCGTGGTAAGCGACGGCTGCCCGGACAGGGCGGAGGACCTGCAAAACCTCGAAGGTGAGGGTCAATTAGTCAAAGGCGGTATCGGGTATATGCTCCGCCGGCTTATAGCAGAGCGGGCAAAAACCGCCAGAGAAGGCGTGCAAATCGCAGGCGAACTGATCGAGCGGGTGGGCTACCCCAGCTCGCGGACGCTGGTTATTGCCGATTCGAAGGAGGCCTGGCTTTTGTCGATGAGCAGGGGCAGGCACTGGGTGGCGCAGCGGGTGCCGGATAATGCGGTTGTGCTGCTGCCCAATGTATATGTAATCGACAAGGTGGATCTTAAAGACACGAGCAACTTTCTCGGCTCGCCTGACCTCATCGAGTATGCGATAAAAAAAGGATGGTATAACCCGGCGAGCGACGAGGGATTTGACTTTTCAAAAGCTTACGGCCAATCCCAAAAAACCTTAATGGACGAACGCCAATGGCGAGGCCAGTCTTTGGTAACGGGAAAAGATATTGAAAAAGAGCCCGACCGGAAATTACCGTTCTCCGTCAAGCCGGCCCATAAACTTTCCGTAAAAGATGTGGTTTCAATTCTGCGATTTCACGGCGAAGGTTCACTGTGTAGTTATGAAACTCAGGAAGCGGCGGTGTTCCAACTACGGCAAAATATGCCGGTGGACATCGGCTGTATCTACTGGCGCTGCTCGGCTGAGCCGTGCATCAGTATTTTAACGCCCTGGTATTGTGGTGTCACCGGGACGCCGCAAGAATACTATAAGGCAGTCGATATGAAGGAAAATCTGACGCTGGAATGTCATTTTTCCGAATCGCCCGACAAATTCAAGCCCGATGCCGGAATGGCCTGGTGGATTTTCAAGGAACTGCAGGATAAAGTTAATGCCGATTACAGGGGCCGTATCGGAATCGTCCGGGCGGCATGTGACAAGTATGAAGCGAAAGTTTTTGCGGGCCAGCCGGCGGTTGAGAACAGGGCGATAGAATTGTACCGGAATAATAAGCTGGCTGCGAGGCGCTATCTTACGGGCTATTCGAGAGCTGTTTCACTCGGAGCCGTCGATAAGGCTCGTGAGCTTACAAAACAATTTAAGTGAAAAATAATACAGTAACTTTTTTAATGGAGAGTTGTCGAAATGGCAAGTGCACCTAAAGCAAATGCAGTGGTTGGACAATCAGGTGGTCCGACCGGGGTAATAAATGCATCTTTGGTCGGCGTTATCGAAGAGGCTCACAAGCATCCGGAAATCGAAAATCTCTACGGCGCGATTCACGCCGTGGCGGGAATGGTTAAAAATGAATTTATCGATTTGAAAAAGCTCTCGGCCGAAATGCTGGAAGTTGTGGCGGCGTCGCCGTCTTCGGCTATCGGTACCAGCAGGGATAAGCCCAATGAAGAATATTGTGCGAATATTCTTGAGGTTTTCAAGAAGCGGAACATCAGATACTTTTTCTACATTGGCGGCAACGACTCGGCCAATACTGCTTACATCCTTAACAAGATGGCAGATGAGGCCAACTACGACATCCGGGCGTTTCACATCCCCAAGACGGTTGACAACGACCTGCTTGTTACCGACCATTGCCCGGGTTTCGGGACCGCGGCGAAGTTCGAGGCCTGCGCCCTTATGGGCGACGATCTGGACAACCGTGCTCTGCCGGGCGTGAAAATCGACGTGATTATGGGCAGGCACGCCGGCTTTCTGACCGCCGCTTCGGTATTGGGCAGGAAACGGGATGACGACGGCCCCCACCTGGTTTATGTTCCCGAGAGAGCCGTTTCGATGGACAAGTTCGTGAGTGATGTCGTAGGCGTTTACGAAAGTCTTGGCCGGTGCGTTGTCGCAGTCAGCGAAGGAATTTGCGATGTCGATGGTGTGACCTGGGCTAAGAAACTCGCCGAACAGGCAGAGGTCGATGCGCACGGCAATGTACAACTATCCGGCACAGGTGCGCTGGCCGACTTTCTGGCAGGCGAGGTAAAAGCCAAACTTGGTCCCAAGAAGCGTGTTCGCGCCGATACCTTCGGCTATCTCCAAAGAAGCTACCCCGGCATTCAGTCGGCGGTCGATGTGGATGAAGCCAGGCGGTGCGGTCGCGAAGCGGTCAAGCTGGCTATGGAGCAGGATAACGGTTCTGTCGCCATCAGGCGGACCGGCAACGGAAAGGACTACGCGGTCGAGCTGTTCCGAACCGAGCTGAAAAATGTCGCCGAGAAGACAAAATCGATGCCCGATGAATTCATCAACGCCGAAGGTAACGGCATAACCGATGCCTTCGTAGAATACGCGTTGCCTCTTACGGGTGAACTGCCTGAGACCGAATATCTGGGTAATTATCCGAAAGTTTAAGTAGCTTTTGGCGATGGTTAATTCCCTGATTTCAGTATTAGAATTGAGCCCGGAGGCGGTTGCCTCAAATGATAAAGACCAAGATAATTGCTACGCTCGGCCCCTCGTGTGCAGAGGCCGGAATACTCGATGCCATGATCGATAATGGTGTCGATGTTTTCCGCCTGAACTTCTCGCACGGCACGCTTGATGAGCATGACAAATTGCTGGAGACGCTGAATGTCGCCCGCTCCCGGCATCATCAAATGACCGCCGTGCTGGGCGATTTGTGCGGCCCGAAAATTCGGACCAGCCGCATCGAACCGGAAGGGCAGATGCTGTATACCGGCGATAAGGTCACCATTGTGCCCGGAAATCAAGTCGGTACGGTACACCGTTTCGGCACAAACTACGAACATTTCAATCAGGACGTGGAAATCGGTCACCGCGTCTTTCTCGATGACGGCCAAATCACGCTGAACGTGGTCGGTCGAGACGGCGAAGATATAGTCTGTCAAGTTGTTGACGGCGGCACTTTGTCCAGTCGAAAGGGAATCAATCTGCCCGACACCCGGATACGGATACCGTCAATCACCGAGTTTGACTGGGGATGTATTGACTGGGCGATAAAGCGGAACCTGGATTTCCTTGCCTTAAGTTTCGTACGTTCGCCCGACGAGATAAACCAGCTCAAAGATTATATCCGCAAAGCCGGGGCGGACATCAAGGTAGTAGCCAAGATTGAAACGCCGCAGGCATTGGCACATCTGGAGCCGATCGTTAATGCAAGTGACGCCGTATTGGTTGCCCGCGGAGACCTCGGCGTTGAGATGGATCTCGCCGAAGTGCCCTTGATTCAAAAACGTATCACAAAAATGTGCCGGGATTTCGGCAAACCTGTTATCGTTGCCACTCAAATGCTGCAGAGCATGATCCAAAGCCCCACCGCCACGCGTGCCGAAGTTTCGGATGTTGCCAATGCTATCATGGACTATACCGATGCCGTTATGCTTTCCGGCGAAACCGCAATCGGCAAATACCCCGTCAAGGCGGCACAGACGATCGAGCGAATAGCAAGGGTAACCGAGGCATACCTCGATAAGCAGTTCGGTGCACACCCAAGGAGCACAACTACAGGAGAATTGGCGCTCACCGCGGCAGTGGCTCGCAGTGTCGGGCAGCTTGTCGAGGATATCGACGCCAAACTCGTTGCCGTCTGGTCGCAAAGCGGTTCATCGGCCCGCTTTCTCAGTAAGGCACGTATCGATGTTCCCATACTTGCGCTTAGCTCCGACGAAAGATCATGCCGGCAAATGTGCCTGCATTACGGAGTCATACCATGCTGCCGGCCAATCCCAGAGGACATCAGGCAGTTCACGTGCCTTCTCGATAAGCTCATTATCGAGAACAAGTGGGCACAGGCCGGCGATAGAATAGTTCTTGTGGCCGGTCGGCCGCTTAGCGCCCCCGGCACCACCAACTCCATCAATGTCCACAACATCAACGCCTGAAAGGGCGAAAGTCCGGCTTGTTTTACGATAGTTCCTCCTTAACGATTATTCCGAATTTTACTTTTTCAACTTAGATTTTTGTATTCACAAACTGGCCGATGACCGGTTTGAATTACCAGCTTTTGGCCGCCTCTTCGGCGTCAGCCAATTCCCCATCCCGGCGGTGGTAGCCGCACTCCTCGATGAGCTTGGCCGCCTCGGCCAGCGCCACCTTGTCGTGTAACAGCCGCCCCCGGTGCAGCAGTACGTCCGCCATATGCAGCCGCATCGATCCTCGCTCGGAGATCTGCCATGTCTCGTCCAAATCAGCCCGACAACCGTCAGCATCCCCCTCCACGAAGCGGAGCAAGGCACGTGAGAGGAGGCCAAGAGGAAGGAGATTCATCATGCCCGTCCGTCGGAAGAAAGCCAAGGCTTCGCTGAGGAGAGAGGCCGCCTCAGTGAGTTTTGAGTTTTCCAAGATGGCTTCGTAAAGGGCCGCCCGGCCCATACTAAGGTGCTCTAAGGCCAAGCTTATCAGAGATGCCCGGGCTTCCTTTGCCCACTCTAGTGTTTTTGCTGCCCGCTGCTCGACAGCGCGGCAAGCGGCGGTTGCAGTTTTGAGTTCTGAGCTTGGAGTTTTGAGTTGGAGCAAGCATTTCCAGGCCGAAAACTCGGATGGCACCAGGAGCAGGTCACAGTACCGAAAACCCCACAGCGAGTAGAGCAGAGGGTGTTCGGGCTCGCGCTCGACCTGCATGGCTTCGGCCTGACGGAACTTCTCGGCAGCCTCGTCTGCCTCACATGCTTGGAACATCGCGTCGGCCAGTGTGGTTCGAAATGCCATTCGACAGAATGCATCACCGCTACGGTCGGCGTAGTCCACGCTCTGCTCGGCGTCCTGTACAGCCCCAGCCACTTGGCCAAGCGTCAGTTCCAGCTCGCTGAGGTTGCTGGCTCCTCTTGCTGCATTGTACCATTGTTTCTTTCGGGCTTCTATATCCAGTCCCGCTCGCATAAGCTCCAGGGCCTCGGTCAGGCGGCCCAGTGCGCGCAGATCGAATGCGGCCACCGCGGACAGCCACGCATGGGTGGCCTCGGACAAGTGGGGCGAGATCACCATCCAGGGCTTCTCGAAGAAGCAGGCCACGGCTGCAAGGTCCGATCCGAACGCTCCGAGCTTCTTGGTGCTGTAGAAGCCACTCCCATCAGACGTGCCCCGCAGGATGCGGTTCTGGTAAAGCTCGTCGCAGGTCTCTTGGTATATCCTGGCTTGACAACCGTGCGCCACAGCTTGATACAGCGGCTGAAGACCCGCGAGCGTGTCCGGGTGGTGCTTAGTGCTCTTCGTAAGATGCTCATACAACCGCCGGTGCGATTCGCGCCACGCATCGGGACTGCCCTCGCGAAGCTGCTTGCCGAAGTACTCGCGAACGAGCGGATGACAGTCGATTGCGGCTTGATCGGTGTAGACCGAGATAAAGCCGCTCTCACCGAGATTGGAGAGGGTATAGTTCCAGTCCTCGTCATCCAGGCCGACCAGCGGCTCGGTCAGTTTTTCGATGGGTGGCTCCTTGCGCAGGGCAGTTATGCAGCCCACATCGGCAGGCCGGTCGAACAGGCCAAGCAGTCTGAGTAAGGCTAATTGACGTGCACCGTCTTCGCCGCCTTTGCCCAGCCATATTTCGTAAGCTTTCATGACCTTGAACGCGTGGCCTCCCTGGACTTTGGCGTCTGCTTTCTCGAACTTCACCCGGTCACGCCGACGGATATCACCCCCGTGTGCCTTCGCCAAATATCGCCCCAACAATTGCAGTGTCAGAGCGTGGCCGTCGACTTCACGGGCCGCATCCTTTAGCTCCTGGTCGTCGGCATTTATCTCTGCTTTGCCCGCTCTCTTGACGCCTGCCTGAAACAGCAGTTGCGCGCCGGCTTCCTCGGACAGGTGCTCCAGGTCCCACTTTGGCGCCGTCGTATCCTGCCACGGTGACAGATTCTCGATATTCTCCCGCGTGGTCACCAGGCACAGGCCGGCGTTTTGCTGGGCCAAGCCCTTGAGCAGGGCCTCAAGGGCCGGGTCTTTAAGCTTGCCTCCTACAGGTCCGGGCGGGTATTGGAGCGGCTCAACGCCGTCCAGCACCAAAAGCGTCTTGCGCTCGGCAACGAGATGCGCCAGTCGCTCGCCCTTGTCCCACGGCGAGGCAGCGCTTTGGGCCATTTCCGAATCGCCAAAGAATTCCAGCGCTTTGGCAATAAACGCATCCGAAGATGCCGAAGTTGTTTCGCTCGTGCCCTGGCTATAGAAGGACCAGTCAAAAATGCACTCGGCCCCGCGCCAGCCGTCTGCTGCCATCCGCGTCATCCAATCGAACACCATCGCCGTCTTACCCACCCCACCCCACGCTACGATAGTCACAACATGCGTCTTAGGATCGTCCCATGCTTTATCAAGATTGCCCAATTCCTTTTCACGACCCACAAGCTTCTCCGCCCCATGCCGAAGGTGCGTCGGGACAATTTGCAGTCCAGGTTCAGTATCTTGCAGCGCAAGATCGTCACGCAGGTGTCGGTAGTACTTCTGTAGAATCCGTCTGCGTAGCTCGCGGTGTGCGGTGAATTCCTCGCGAATGTCTTCCCAAGACCAGACTTCAACTGTAAACAACCCTTGGCGTTTGTGCTCCTCCGACAATTCGCGGGCGCGCTTCTGGACGCTTGCGTCTCTTGGACCCGTTGTCGCAAGGATGAACAGGCTGAGCTTCGGCATGAATCTGCACGCCGCGTTGACCTCCTGTGCCAGTTCTCTGGAGCTTACTTTGGTTCGAAGAAGTCCGTCCTTCCGCTTGCATTGGATGCCTATCCACTTTCCCTCGTGTTGAGCAAAGACGTCCACACCGTCCTGGTTCTGGCCACGACGGCCGTTCTTCTGTGCGCCCGGATCGTTGCACAGCTCCTTCCATAGATCGAGGCAAAGCGACTCGAACTCCTCTGGTGTGTCAGGAGGTAGCAGGCTTTCATAGTTCGCGCTCACTTGACGCTCCTTGGTGTACGTGTGCAGGCGTGTCTTTTCCACGACTCTGTCTCGTGGCTGTAGCTGATAAACACTTTGACAGGCTTGTTTGTGCTCTCGCTCTCTGTTATATCCATTCTCAAATTCTCCCTCTCTGCTATGTCTCCCGGTTTTACAATGCTTGTATTTGGCTAAACCTTTCCGATATAATAAATCTTCTAATTTTTTGCATTTCAATCCTCAGCGGTGAAAACTGCGATTTCAGCTAAGCCGATATTCTGAGTTTCCGGCTTGACGGAAGTTACGACAAACTTCAGCCATGTGACCTCCTTGGGTACGAATGTGATTTCTTTGGCAGCGGAAGCGTCGTCAGGAAGCTCGCCGACGTTTATTGTGCTGCCGTCACTGAAAATCAACGTTCCGGCGGTAACCTGGTCGGCGTGCGTGTTGGCTCTGTCAAAAAGCCAGATGCGGTTGATAGTATGCGCTTTATCCCAGCTCAATTTTATTGTCGCCGACGCTTTTTCGCCGTTGCTTGCCCACTCGGTTGATGTATCTTCCGGGTATCCGCCAACTACTCGGTCAATCGCAGCGCCGGCGGAGTAGCCTTTGTAGGTTGATGAAGTGACGACTTTGGCTTTCGGAGCGATGTTGCTGCTGCTCTTGAGCGGGTCTCTCTGCTGCGGCTGGTCGTTTTGCTTTTCTTTGTGCTGCCGGAATGTTGCGGGATTAAGCAATTTTACCTGCTGCAGGACAAGGCCGTAGCGGCTGCCGGGCGGTTTTGCCTTGAACCGGATGTTATTCCAGCCCTGACTGAAGTTGCCTGAATAGCACAGCCAAAGTGTCAATCCATCTTTGCTGATAAATTTGGACGGGAAGTTGAGGAAATATCCCTGCTCGCCGAACTCCTTCATATATGTAACAAGCTTCCAGGGGCCTGTAATCTTATCGGATTCGAGGATGTAGGAATTCATTTTCGCGACTGTCGGCCAGCCGTCGGTTATGCACATCAGGTATTTCCTGAGCGGTGCGTTATAGGTAATTGTTACGCAGCCCATATTATTGTTCCATTCCAGCAAAGGCCTGATGTCTTCGAAGTCATAGGACCAGATGAGCTTTCCGCTATCACTATGTCCGGCGAAGTATTCATACTTTGATTCGTCATTGATGTTTTCGATACTGGGGCTGACTCTTGTAAGATAAATCTGGTCGCCGGATATCCAGCTCAGGTTGGCGTATCGGGGTTTGGGGTCGTTTTCTTCAGCGCCATAACCGACCAGATAAGCTTTACCGTCGGGCGAGTGTTCCATATTTTTGCCGAAGTCTATGAATTTCGGTGAGCCGATTTTCAGCGGGCCCATGAATTTTGCAGGTTCGGGAAAAAGGGGCTTTGCCGGCGTGTGTGGAGAATCGGTCCATGTTTTGCCATAGTCGGTGGAGATTCGGAAGCCGGGAATTGGGCCCAATACCGGCCAATTCCATCTCATGCCCTCGTGCATGACGCTTCCGGAAGGGCCCAGACAATATGTGCCGTAATACCAGACGCCGTTATAGACGAGACTGCCGCAGGGATAGCGGCCTTCGTAGGGGCGAGGATTGCCCTTAGTCGTGCCGAGAGCCTTGATTTTTAGATTGAGCGGGTCATTGCCGAACATTACGGCCTGACCGGTAGTCGCATCGGGGCCGCCGGAGCTGGAGTTCATGCCGTCGGTTTGTCCATCTGTCCATGGAGAATATAAATTATCGTCAGCGGCCCAGGAAGGATACCATGTATCGGCGGCTCGATAGTCGCTGTGCACGCCGGTAAATAATATCCCGACGAGCTCTTTGGATTGCTCGAAGGGAATGTCCTCAGGTGGCTCCGAAGGCCAGAGCATCGGGCCGGCCTTTGGCTTGTACTGCACTACTCTTTCATCGGCGAAAATTGTGCCGGATAAAACGATAATCAGTAAGCAGGCTAACAGCATGAAACCTTCTTTTAACGCTGTTGGGATCGATGTTTTCATTTTTCGTTCCTCCGAGATGTTTCGTTAGCTAAACAATGCCTCCACGAACGTGGCCGGGTCGAACTCCGCGATATCTTCCGGTTTTTCGCCCAAACCGACGAATTTAACCGGGATATCGAGCTGATCTTTTATAGCGATGACAATACCGCCGCGTGCTGTGCCGTCAAGCTTGGCCAGGAATATGCCGGTAACGTTAATCGCTTCGGTGAACAATTTCGCCTGGGAGATCGCGTTCTGGCCTGTCGTGGCGTCGAGAACCAGCAGAACCTCATGCGGGGCATCCGGGATTTTGCGGGCAACGACATCGCGGATTTTTGTCAGTTGCAGCATCAGGTCCTTTTTTGTGTGTATTCGGCCGGCTGTGTCGAGAATCAGGATGTCCGTGTCTCTGGCGAGGGCGGCTTCGCAGGCGTCGAAGGCAACGGCCGCCGGGTCGCTGCCGCTTTGGTGCTTGACGATTTGTACGCCAATCCGGTCGGCCCAGATAGTCAATTGCTCCACAGCGGCGGCACGGAATGTGTCACAGGCGGCGACAATGACCTTTTTATTGTTTTTGTTGAATATATACGCGAGTTTAGCGATGCTCGTGGTTTTGCCGGTGCCGTTGACGCCAGCGACCAGGATAACAGTCGGGCCGGTCCTGGCAAGACATAGCTGTCTGTCGCGTTCCGGCCAATAGCTTTTTATCTGCTCCTTAAGAAACGGTATAATATCGTCGGTAGTGGCGATTTGCTTGCTGCGATAAGCCTCTCGCAGTTCTGAGACGAGTTTGTCCGTTGTCTCGACGCCGATATCATCGCTGATCAGCGTTTCTTCCAGCTCGTCGAGCAGTTTTTCATCAAACTTTCTGC
>Ga0307380_10005012_pt1 | contig 17678 bp, 15 predicted proteins | sample UN3MG_FD_202239 | JGI IMG/M metagenome (GOLD analysis project Ga0307380, IMG submission 202239) | Soil microbial communities from Risofladan, Vaasa, Finland - UN-3 | ecosystem: Environmental > Terrestrial > Soil > Coastal area > Acid sulfate soil | place: Finland: Risofladan, Vaasa | collected...
TGGACAACCGGTCGCCGTTTGGCCAGCCGCGCCGCGCGGAGCACGCTGGCTTTGGCCCGAACCGCATACTCGCGCCGGCCTGCGACACGGCCCGGACCGGCAGCCCCTTGCGAAACGCCGGCGACTTTGGGTCGGTAAATGCCGCCAGGCGCACTTTCGGACGTGCCGGCGGCACCGCTCGGCGGTAGTTCAGTCACTTTGATGCCGCTGTGGCTTCGTGCCGCCCGGCTCGCCAAGATGGGTCCGGCGGCCCGTCGCTTGACGACAGGCGCCTGGCTGACCAGCGCTTGTGCGACCGACGCGGGCTTGACCGGTCGGATATGCTCACGCGGCATCGGACCGGCGCTGGCGGCGGCGATCGGCGCGCTGGCCCGGCGCTCGACCGACGGAAACACAGGTGGGCGCGCTGATACCTGTGAGCGTATTGTGGCTTGGCGTTGACGCCGCGCCGCCAATGCCTGAGCACGGCCGGTCATGTTCGCCACCGCAAGCTGCTTCATTTGGCGGCTTTCCTGCTCCAGGATGCGCACGCGCACCTTCGCGATGCCTGAACCCTTAAACCCAAGCTTGCGGGCCGCACCGCGGCTGACATCGATAATGCGACCAGAAACGAAAGGTCCCCGATCGTTTAAGCGCAGCACCGCGCGGCGGCCATTTTCCAGATTGGTGACCTCGACCAAGCTCGGCATCGGCAGCGTCTTGTGCGCCGCAGTCATCGCTTCCATGTCGTAGCGCTCGCCACTTGCCGAAGTGCGGCCGTGGAAGGGATGACCATACCAGGACGCGATGCCGGTGCGGTCGTACTTGAAATCCTCCTTGGGGTAGTACCAGACGCCCCTGATCTGGTAGGGAATGCCGATTTTATAGCCACCCTGAACCGGCGGCTGGCTGCCTATCCGGCGGCCGTCAGGGCCCGAACTGCATGCGCCCAGTGCTAAAACGAGCGCAGCTAAGCCCACCCCCGCAATCCGCGACAGGCAGTGACCGGACCTGCGGAAACCGGTGGCAGGTGCTGCGATCGGTAATGATGACAAATTCATTCGTCGCTCCCTTGGTTTGCATGCCCGAGAGGCCCACATAGTCCCCGGCTCAGCGCGCCCGTTTCCCCCAAAGTCCTCTTATTCCTCTCTATCGCCGGTCCGGCGCCGCTGCGATGCGGTCGGCTAACTTGCCCACGGCGATGGCGAAATAGTCCGAATTGTTCCAGCGCTTGATAGCGCGAAAGTTTTGATAAACCAGAAACGCCCTGCCGCCATGCCGTATCGGAATGATTATGCGCCCCTTTATGGTCGATATCGGCAAAGGGCCGCCGTCGACCCGCCGCACACCCAATCGTTTCCAGGCAGCTACGCCCATACGCTTCCGCCGGTTCACCAGCGCCCGATTAAAGCCCTCCGGCAGCCGAACTTCGCGTCCCCAACTTTCGCCTCTCCGCCAACCGACGCGGCGCAGATAATTGGCCGAAGAGGCGAAAACATCAGGCAATGTGCCCCAAATATCGCGCCGGCCGTCGCCATTCCCGTCGACGGCATACGCAAGGAAGCTGGACGGCATAAATTGGTTCTGACCCATGGCCCCGGCCCAAGATCCGACCATACGATTTGGTGTGATATGACCCTGATCAAGGATTTTGAGCGCGTTCACGAGTTCGGACCGGAAAAAACGCCGGCGACCGCCCTGATAGGCCAGCGTTGCAAGCGCGCCAACCACCGGGAAACCGCCCATGATGGCACCGTATTTGGTCTCGATGCCCCAAAGGGCCACTATGTATTGCGGCTGGACACCGTGGGGTTGGCTGGCTCGACGAAGTAACACTCGGTGCTCGGAGTAGCGCTTGCGGCCTTTTTCGATGCGCTCATCGCTCAGGACGATCTTCAGATAGCGATCGAGCGTCAGGGTAAATTCCGGCTGTCGCTTGCTTAGCGCAATAACCCGTGGGATAGGCCGGATGCCGCCGAGGGCGGCATCGAGTGTGGCCGGCTTGACGCCTTTCTGACGTGCTTCGCGGCGGACCCCAACAAGCCAACTCTCGAACGCATCCGCCGCAACTGCCGATTCCATGGCCAAGCCAAACGTCGCGACAAGTGCCGCAACGCCGACAATTCGGCGCAGATGATCTTCAGATGCCATCGACAGCTCTCCCTGCCACCGGCAAGCCGGCGGCACTCTGGAGTTGTTTTTCGCACACGGAATCGGGAATATCCCCGCGAAAGGGCCGGTTCATTTGGCCGTCCCTGCGGCGGCCGTCCCTGCGGTGGCCCTCACTGATTCCGGCGCCGGAAAAACCGAGGAAATGCGACCCAGCCAGTAATAGTAGATAAGCCCTGCCCATTCCTTTAGTCCTGCTGAGAGACCGCCAAGCCCCCCTGCAAATCCGAAGCGGGCGCGAATGCGGAAACTGCCTTCGGTCGCATAATCCACCGGATATGGCGCAACGGGCCAGCCGATGGCACGAAAACACCCATATGCGCGTGGCATATGTCGGGCCGATGTAATCAGCACCCAAACTTCGCCGGTCTGAGGCTGTGCCAGCGCATGGCTGTATTGAGCACCCTCCGCGGTGTTGCGCGATCGCGCTTCAAAGCTGATCCTGCCGATATCGAGGCCAATCTGGCGAAAAAACATTCCAGCGGCTTCGGTTTCCTTGACATCTTGCCGGAATATTTCCCCCGAGCCGCCGGAGAAAATGAGCTTCGCTCGCGGATATTTTTTGGCCAGCTCCGCAAATACGAGGAGCCGTTCGACGCTGCCTCCAACTGCCGGCTGGCCGCGGGCCCGGGTGACAAACTGATTAACCGCGCCGCCGAGCACGATCACCCCATCGATCCGCTCTGGCAGACGCGCGCCAGCAAAGCGATTTTCCAACGGCAGCAGCAGCCAGGTTCCGAGCGGCAGCACGGCAACCACGAGCCCGGCAACGACCAGCGCAACAAGCAACCGTCGCGCTAGGCGTCGCCAGCGCGTCCACAGGAGCAGCACAGCTACGATCATTAGAATAAAAAAGAGGTTGCCCGGCTGAGTTATGAGCCATGCCAACTTCGAAAGAAAAAATTGCATCGCTAGGCCCGAGATTGAATGTCGCTGAGACCGTCAAAATCGCCGCCAGAGCGCAGGACAATCCGGCCGGGCCAATGGGGCCGCTTTCCGTGCGCCTCGTCGCCTCTGCATGGCGACATTAACCTTCATGTAGTGCATCAACCTTCATTTCGAACAATTCATTTGGCGACCGCAGCACGGCGCTGCATCATCGGCTCAAAGCACGAGGCGATCCTTTCCAGGCCCGTCCTCAGGATTTCCCGGTTTGCGGCGGCCGTCAGCACGATACGAACCGCATGAGGCATCGCCGCCCGCTCCGGCGTGAAGGCCTCCGGGGCCCCGACAATCACATTACGCCGAGAGAGTTCACGCTCAAAATCGCGAACGCGCCATGGCGCTGGAAGCTCCAGCCAGAGATGCGGCGACAGCGGCGCGCCCCATACATCCAACCCGCCCAGCTCGTCGTGGGAGATGGCCTGGCGGGCTTTGATCTCCTCCCGCTGCCAACTCAAAAGATCGCCCAGCTCACCAGATTCAATCAGCCTGGAAGCCGCCGCGACGTGGCTTGCGAGTGGTGCCGCGCCGATGGTATCGACGATCGACTTCAATCGGTGCGTCAAGGCAGCCGGACCGGTCACAACGCCAAGGCCGAGTTCAGCCGACAGGGATTTTGAGAAACTTGTGATCAGAACTGTTCGCTCGGGGATCCGTGTAACGAAAGGTGCTGGGCGGCTTGATCCGGCAAGTAGGCCGCAGACTTCATCCTCGATGACAGATAGCTTGTATTTGTCCGCCAACTCGGCAATTGCTTGGCGTCGTGCCTCCGGCATGGTGATGCCGGTCGGATTGTGAAGAGTCGGCATCAAAAAAAGAAAGTTCGCTTTGCTCGACCAACAGGCGAGCTCAAGCGATTCGGGCAACATCCCTTCTCTGTCGCCTGCGACAGGTTCGATCCGTAATCCAAGCAAATCGGCAATTGGACGCAACCCATCATAGGTTGCCGTGTCGGTCAGTACGATCTCGTTTGGGCCCACCAAAGCAGCTAGAACCCCATAGATTGCGGCACGCCCGGAATTGGTGAATACCGACTGCACCGAAAACTCTGTCTGCAAGTTTTCTTTCAAGAACTCCCGGATTGAGCTCGAGGCCTTGCCGTAGGCTTCTTGACCCTTGCCGTTTGTGTAACCGCCGACCGCCATCACCGAACCCGCAACTGCAGCCAGAGCTGCGGATACTGCCATCGCCTGAGCGCCACGGGCCGGAACAAGCTTTGAAAGATCGATTGGTGCGTTGGGATCCGGTGCGGGAGCCGCAATAACTGGCAGTTGACCTGCTGGAATCGGCACGGGATCCGCCTCGCCTAACAGAGAGGCCGCCGGTTGCACCGTCAAAGTAATTGGCGCTGCCGACGCGTCGACCTGAGCGCCTGCAACAACGTTTGCAGCTTTGCGCAACGGATTGACGAATGTTCCCCGTCCGACATGACCGGCGATCAATCCACGGCGCTCAGCCTCTGCATAAGCGCGCGTGATAGTGCCGACGGTGACGCCGAGTTTACGTGCCAATTCGCGGTGCGTCGGCATCCGGTCACCGGGGGCAAGGCGACCATCCTGGATATCATCCGCAATACGATCAGCGATCACACGGTAGCGGGGGCCGCGTCTGTCGGAGATATCGGGTTGCCAGTTCATATTCGACCGGGGCCGGTGTTCGCTTCGGAGAATTTGCGCCTCGATACCGCACCAAGCACGCTATCAGCAGTTATTATAGCTTAACCATACTGCGGCAACCAAACATTGTTTGTCTTGAACGTTGAATTTTTCACAAGAATTGTCTTGATAAATTAGACACAATGCCTTAGCGGGGCATTACCGGCGGCTCGAATTGTACCGAAAATTGTATCTATTTTTTAACCCAGCCCTAATTGTATCGAAAATTGTATCTATTTTTGAATTAGGGTAGATTTAGTTGGAAATTTCCCAATCAATTTTATGTACATATTATTATATGCGTCAGAATCTTGAATAATGGGTTGGATACAGTTTGAGTCCATTGACCTTCACTATTATAACGGTAATAAAAGTTTTTAATACCTGCATTACTTGTATTTAAAAAATTTGATTTAACATCCTCATCCGGCAGTTCACACATCAGATGAGCCTGTAGCAACCCAGGTGCCGGAGCCGCTGAATGCTATCGAACCGGCCTTCGGTTGTTGGGCCGCACAAAGTGAATGTGTTACCGACCCCGGAAATGGAGGGTCTTATGCGCTAATCACGACGCCCCTTGCTGACGGTTGTACCAGCCCGTAAATACTTGCCGTGACCATCGAGGATGGGTGGCCGAGCGGTTGAAGGCACCGGTCTTGAAAACCGGCAGGCGTGCAAACGTCTCGTGGGTTCGAATCCCACCCCATCCGCCACCCTGCCGTTTGGCTCGACGCGCTCGTGAAAAGCAAAGCCGGTTGGTTCGGCCAATCCGAATGCCGTTCTCCCATTAGGCACGATGGCGCTTCCACAAACCGCTGACGCTGTCCGGGCATTTCAAGAAGCCAGCCACACGTCAGGCTTTAGGTAAACCGGTGGCAGCTGGCGGTCAGGTCGCCGTGGCGGCCACCGAAATCTCGCCCTTCTGGCCCAAAACGCTGATCCGTCGACGGCAACCGAGCACATCACCGCCAAACGTGCCCGCAAAATGACTCCAAAAATGGCCCGGCGCTGATGAAGAACGATGCCCTTGCAATGTTGGCCCGGCCGAACGCACCACCGCCAGCTGGCACCAGCCGCGACGGCAAGACGCCGGCCTAAAAATGGTTAAGAGCGATGCTCATGCAATTGCGCGAGAGCATCGTGTCATCAATGGCATGTATATGTTGCGCTGCAGGTCCGACAAAAGATCGGCCGCTCTGAGATTTTTTCGAAAAAATTGACCAATAGATCTCCGCCACCGTATTGAGAGTTCCAATTCACACAATGCGGTCACGCCGATAGATGGGCTTACGACAGCGGCCAGCATATATTGCCACACCATCGACCAACTCAACCCGTTGCACCCACCGCTGCCACGTGGTCGCCCACTGATAAATGTGAAATAGCGTTGCTGAGGTCATTGCAATCGGCCTTAACGGCGAACAACCGGCAATCACGCCCTGCCGTGGTCAAAGATCGCGAAATGCCATGCCGGCTTCTTCATAAAACTGGCATGGCATTTCGCTAAGACGCCAGGCCTCACAGTGTTCGTTGCCACGATCTTCACGGGGACCAATATCCCGACCGCTGCCAATGTGGATGCACCCGCGCATTTGGAGACAGAAACGACTCACAAACTTCAATTCAACACCGCGCCCAAGCCCCGCCCCCGCCATCAAGTGCGGGACACTCCGACGGGGCGCCCAAATTACTCCCGTCTCAACTGCCCTCTTATGTGCTCCAACGTTGCTAAGACTGAGTCGGCAAGCAGCCGCCAAAACCGCAAACAGCCTATCCCACCCCAAAACCAAACACTGATGCTTCACGGGGTCGCTGCCCGTTGCATCAAACACGATCGCGCAAGATCAAACATCCGCAAAAGCCACGCGGCACTCACATCGACAGACAAGGCAGTTGGGCGTAGTCCCAAATACCAATGGGGCACGTGGCCCCGACGGATCCACGCGATCCCCTCCGCTACCACCCAGCGGAGGGCGCTGGATGCAATCATGTGCTTCCGGTATCAAAAAATGCCAAGGGATCTGGCATGATCACTATACTGCAAAGCTATGCGTCAGGCGCCCACACTCGCCACACCGTGGCCGCCATCAGCGGCGATCACAGCTCCGGTAATAAACTCCGACGCGTCCGAGGCGAGTAACAACAAGACGCCATCCAAGTCCTCCGGCTTCCCGTATCGCCGCAGTGGAACCCGCTTCAACATTCCCTGCCCACGCTCCGATGCCAGAAATTCGCGGTTCATTTCGGTCTCGATATATCCCGGCGAGATCGCGTTGACCCGAATACCATACCGTGCGAGATCGAATGCGAGCGCATGGGTCATGTGGACCAAACCCGCTTTCGATGCCGCATAAGCGACATTCTGGCCTATGACCCGGTGGGCAAGCATCGAAGCAATATTAACAATGCTGCCACCGTGGCCATGCCGCGCCATCGCCGCTGCCGCCTCTCGTGCGACAAGCCAGGCGCCCTTCAAATTGGTATCGAGGACGATGTCCCAATCCGCTTCTTTGAACTCGAGCGGCGGCTTGACAATCGCTACTCCCGAGTTGTTGATCACGATTGATATGGCGCCGAGCTCGGTCTCCGTGGCCTCAACCGCCTCGCGCACACTGCCGGAATTTGTCACGTCAAGTTCGACGGGCAAGGCCCTGCCGTCAAATTCGGATATCTCTTCCGCCAGCGCGGTCAGCCGGCCCATGCGGCGGGCGCCCAATGCGACCTTTGCGCCCGCTCGCGCCAAAGTAAGCGCAAACTGCCGGCCGAGCCCGCTGGATGCTCCGGTGACCAGGGCGACGCGCCCCTCAATGTTGAACCGATCATCCATCGCCATTTCCGATCAGTGCCGGTTCCTTTCGGACTTTCTCCTCATCGATTGCGTCCACGCCACGCTTCTCGCGGAACGTCCACCACGCCAATACGAGCGCGATAACGACCGTCCCCAAAGACGCGATCCAATATGTATAAGCAAGCAAAGCAGTCAGCGTCCAAGACAAGATCACGCCAACGGAAAGCAGTTGATTGGTCAGAAAACAAACAAGCCGAACGATTCGGCTGTTCGAGCGCCAGATCGCAACGAGCGTAAAAATGTAAACAACGAGCCACGCGAAGTAGATCACCAAATTGCCCGTGTTGAACGGATTGAGAGTGTCAAAGATGCTCTTGATGCTCGAGACAATCTCATTCATCACCGTCCTCCCGGGTGGCCGTCATCTCACCTACGCATCCAAAGCGAGGCCCCGCAAAATGAACTTCTGGATCTTGCCAGTGGAGGTTTTCGGCAACTCGCCGAACACGACCTTCTTCGGGCATTTATAATGAGCCATGTTTTCACGGCACCAAAGGATGACATCGTCAGGCGAAAGCTGATTGGAACCAGGTCTGAGCGTAACGAACGCACACGGGCTCTCACCCCATTTTTCATCGGGCTTGGCGACGACGGCCGCCTCCATGATATCGGGATGCCGATAGAGTATCTCCTCAACTTCGATCGAGGAAATATTCTCCCCTCCCGAAATGATGATATCTTTGGAGCGGTCCTTGATTTCGATATAGCCGTCGGGGTGCCTGACAGCAAGGTCGCCGGAGTGAAACCATCCGCCTTCGAGCGCACTTTCAGTCGCGTCTATATTCTTAAGATATCCAGACATTATACTGTTTCCACGAAGAAATACTTCTCCCACGGTTTCGCCGTCGGCAGGTAGTGGCTTGAGCGTATCCGGATCGGCAACCATCATGCCCTGCACCATTGGATAAATCACACCTTGTCGCGCCATGCGCGTCGTTTGCGCGTCCCTCGGCAGCGCATCCCAGCTATCTTGCCAGGCGCAAAATGTAGCGGGGCCATAGACTTCCGTCAGTCCGTAAAGGTGAGTTATGCGAAACCCCATCGCTTCCATCGCACTGATTACCGCACTTGGCGGCGCGGAACCGCCGGTCGCCAGTTCAACGGTATGATTGAGTTTCACTTTCGCCGCCTCCGGCGAATGGATCAACATAGTCAGCACGATAGGCGCGCCGCACATATGCGTTACGCCGTGAGCCTGGATTGCAGAAAAAATCAACGCAGGATCAACCCGTCGAAGGCAAACATGGGTTCCTCCGACAGCAGTCAGTGCCCACGGGAATGTCCACCCATTGCAATGAAACATCGGTACTGTCCATAGATATACGGACTGCGGAGAAACCCCAAAAACCAGGGCGTTTCCCATGGCCGAGAGGTAAGCGCCGCGATGGTGATAGACGACGCCCTTGGGGCTGCCGGTCGTGCCACTAGTATAGTTCAGCGAGATCGCCTGCCATTCGTCCTCCGGCGGCAACCACACAAATTCGGGATCTCCGAGGGCAATAAAGTTCTCGTAGCTCATCTCCCCCAAGAGTTCGCCGCCATCACAAAGCGGGTCGTCGATATCGATCACCAGTGGCTTTGCTTCAGATTGTTCAAGCGCCTTCTTAATTGTGTCGGAAAACTCAAGGTCGGTAATTAAGATTTTGGTTTCGGCATGGTCGAGGATGAAGGCAATGGCCTCAGCATCGAGGCGAATATTGAGCGTGTTGAGAACCGCGCCAACCATCGGCACGCCGAAGTGCGCCTCCAGCACAGGCGGCACGTTGAACGCCATCACCGAAACCGTGTCCCCGTAGCCAATGCCGTGCGCCGATAACGCGCTCGCCAGGCGCCTCGCGCGATTATAGAACTCGCGATAACTGAAGCGCATATCGCCATGAATTATCGCGGTTTTATCTGGAAATATGCCAGCCGCACGCTCCAAGAATCCGATCGGACTCAGCGGCGCGTAGTTCGCCGGTCCCTTATCGAGGCCTTGGTCATAGATTGATGCAGAACTTCTCGGGCCTGTCACGTCGTGCCCCCCTTTGCCACTATCTCTCGCCAATTCTTGGCACACCGGCCCGTCAGTTCAAGCTCCGTTTGATCACCAGGCCGATTGGAGTATCTCAATGATTTCTTCCACCACGGTAATCGGTCGAGGATTGGAGCGGGCGAAGAGATTGTCGAGGCTGCTATTTGCGATCGCTTCGAACTGCTCCTGCTTGACGCCGACGTCGCGCAGCCGCGTTGGCTGTTCGAGATCGCGCACCAGGTTCTCAATCGCCTCCGCCGCGCCAGTTTCGGGTGCGCCCATGGCCGTGGCGGCCATAGTCTGGCGCTCTCCGTTCACTTGGGCGTTGTAGCGCATGACCGCCGGCTGCAGGACACAAGTGCAATGCCAATGCGGCACGCCGGCTACCGCGCCCAATTGATGGCCAATACCGTGGCAGGCGCCGAAGGGCGCCCGGTTTAGGCCAACCGTGGCGAGCCCGACGGCAAGCTGGCAGCTCAGAAGCGCCTGGATGTTGGCGGGGTCCCGCTCGGCATCGATTTGCAAACGGTACGCCCCGAGAGCCTCAGCATCCCCAATGCCTTCTGCCAGGCAAAGCAGCAACGCCTTGGCGGCATCGATTGCCGAACCACCACCGACCGTGACGATCAAGTCGGCATCGACAGCCCGCGCTGCCACCGCCGCTGCGATCACACCTTCGCGCGGCGTGTGCTCGGTACAGCCGTCGAAGGTGCCGGCATGCCGTCCTCCGAGCGCGTCTGTGATGGTGGCCACAATCCTTTGTCGACGCGACGGATTTGCTCGTGACGATCAGAGCACGCCGCACGCTCAGGCGCTCTGCCTCGCTGGCAACAGCCCCGGCTGCCGGCTGCCGGCTGCCGGCTGGCCATAAATGACGCGCTTCTGCGGGATGTAATCATAAGTCGCGGGCTGGCACATCGGCTCTCCGGCGCGAGTTTAAACGCCGATCACGCCTGCGTGATCGAAAAGGCCAACACTTACAATGAAATGTCTGTGCCGTTAAGCTGTGTCGTTATGATCAAAATCGATATCGTTTCAGACACTGTGTGTCCATGGTGCTTCATTGGCAAGCGTCGGCTGGAGCGCGCACTCGAAGAAAAAGGCGCCGAGCCGAAGGTTTTTATCGGCTGGCGGCCATTCCAACTCAATCCTGGCATGCCGGCCGAGGGCATGGATCGCAAGGACTACTTGGTTGCCAAGTTTGGTGGTGAGCAGGGCGCCCAGCGTGTCTACGAAAATATTCGCTTGGCCGGGGAAAGCGAAGGAATCGAGTTTAACTTCAACGCTGTGGGCCGGACACCCAATACCATAAATTCACACCGTCTGATCGACCGCGCGGGCCAAGATGGCAAACAGGACACGGTCGTGGAGGCTCTGTTCCAGGCATATTTCCAAGACGGACAGAACATTGGAGATATCGACGTGTTGGTCGATATAGGCGCCGCTGGTGGGCTCGACGCCGATGCAACGCGCGCATACTTGGAGAGCGACGAAGACCTGGAGCGGATCCGTGGCGAGGATGCGATGGCGCGACGAATGGGGGTCCAAGGTGTACCCTGCTTCATCCTCAACCAGAAAATTACGGTCTCCGGCGCCCAGGATCCACAGGTTTTCCTGCAGGCTATTGCGCAAGTTGAAGCGGAACTGGGCCCAGAAGAGCCCGCGCCCGCCGAGCAGGCCTGAGCGGTCGTCGGCAGCAGTCTCTTACGCCCCGCTCGCCTCCGTCACCTCCGTCACCTCCGTCACCTCGGTCGCAATCGCAGCAATCTGCTTCAATAGGTGTTGAACGCCTTTCAGCCGCGATGCGGGCTCGTCCCACTGGCGGCGATAAACAAGGGTGTGGTCGGGGCGGAGTTTTACGCTGCCCGCCTGGGCCGACAGCCATTCGACAAGCTTTTCGGGGTGAGCGAAGCGGTTCTGGTGAAATGAGAGCGTCGCGCCCTTGGGCCCGGCATCGACCTTGTCAACCCCCGCGGCAAGGCAGAGCTGCTTGATCGCCACGATCTCCAAGAGATTGTCGACCTCAGGCGGAAGCGGCCCGAAGCGATCGATGAACTCGGCTGCGAAGCTCTCGATCTCAGCCCGGTCAACGAGCCCCGATATGCGCCTGTAGAGGCCAAGCCGGACCGAGAGATCGGCAACATAGGTTTCAGGTATCAGCACCGGCATGCCGATTGATATCTGCGGGCTCCAAGTCCCTTCCTCGTCCGCCGTGCCTTGGTCGCGGGCGGCAGCTACTGCGTCTTCCAGCATTTGTTGGTAAAGCTCAATGCCGACTTCGCGAATATGGCCCGATTGCTCCTCGCCGAGCAGATTACCGGCACCTCGAATGTCCAAGTCATAGCTTGCCAGGGTAAAGCCGGCGCCGAGGCTGTCGAGGGTCTGCATCACCGAGAGGCGGCGTTCGGCGGTAGTGTTGAGGAGGCGGTCGTTGGGAATGGTGAGGTAGGCATAAGCCCGCGTCTTGGACCGACCGACCCGGCCGCGGAGCTGGTAAAGCTGGGCCAGGCCGAACATATCGGCGCGGTGGATGACGATGGTGTTGACCGTCGGTATATCGAGGCCTGATTCAATGATGTTGGTCGAAAGCAGAATCTGGAACTTGCCGTCGTAAAAGCCCGACATCACTGCTTCCAAATCACTTGGCGGCATCTGGCCATGGGCGACGGCAATGTGTGCATCGGGCACGAGCTTCTTCAGCCGCTCCTCGACGTAAGGGATATCCTTGATGCGTGGACAGACGTAGTAAACTTGCCCGCCGCGAAATATTTCGCGCTCGACCGCCTCGCGGATCACCACCGGATCATAAGGCAGCACGAAGGTACGGACCGCCAGGCGATCGATGGGCGGCGTCGCGATCAGGCTCATCTCGCGCACGCCGGAAAGCGCCATCTGGAGGGTGCGCGGGATCGGTGTTGCGGTGAGGGTAAGCACATGCACGTCGGCGCGAAGCGCCTTCAGACGCTCTTTTTGCTTAACCCCGAAATGCTGCTCTTCGTCGACAACCAGCAACCCTAACGATTTGAACGATATGGCATTTCCGAGCAAGGCATGGGTGCCAACGACGATATCGATCTCGCCCTCGGCCAAGCCTCGCTTGACGATCTCGATCTCTTTTGCCGGTACGAGGCGCGAAATCTGGGCAACCTTCACGGGCAACCCGGCAAAACGCTCAGAAAAGGTGCGAAAATGCTGGCGGGCGAGTAGCGTCGTCGGCACAACGACGGCCGCCTGGTGGCCAGCCACCACGGCGGTGAAAGCGGCGCGCAATGCCACCTCCGTCTTGCCGAAGCCGACATCGCCGCAGATCAACCGGTCCATCGGCCGGCCCGAGCCCAGATCGACCATCACGTCGTCGATGGCGTTTCTTTGGTCTACGGTCTCTTCGTAGGGAAAGCGCGCTGCGAACTCGTCGAACAAGCCTTCAGGCGGCGGCATCGGTATGCCTTTCCGGAGCTCGCGTTCGGCCGCGATCTTGATCAGATCGTCCGCGATTGCCTTGATGCGCTCGCGCACCCTCGCCTTGCGGGCTTGCCATCCAGCCCCCCCAAGCCGGTCGAGTTGGGCCGTGCTATCCTCCGCGCCGAAGCGCGATAGCACATCCATGTTCTCCACCGGCACGAAAAGCCGGTCGTTACCATCGTAGATCACGCGCAGGCAATCATGGGGCGCGCCGCCGACATCGATCGTCTCGAGCCCCACATAGCGCCCGACGCCGTGATCGACGTGGACAACGAGGTCACCGGCCTCCAGGCTAGTGAGCTCTGTCAATACGTCCTCGGTGCGACGGCGGCGCTGAGGCGAGCGGATCAGGCGCTCGCCGAGGATGTCCTGCTCGGTGATGATCGCGAAGTCACGAGTCTGGAAGCCGCGCTCCAGATCTAGGATGACGAGTGGCACCGCCGACTTGCGCGCACTACCCAACTGATCCCAACGGTCGAGCGACGGTGTGTCTTCAATATCATGCTCGGCCATAACCGTCGCAAGGCGGTCGCGCGAACCCGCGCTGAGTGCGGCGACCACCGGGCGCGGGCCATTCGCCATCAGGCCAACGAGCGCCTCACGCACGGCATCGAAGAGATTGAGATTGGGGTTGGTGCGCGCCGCTGCGAACTCAATACCAGGCCGGCCACCGATATCGACGGTGTTTGCGTGCGCATCCGCAGGGGGAAATGGCGAAAACGAGGCCACCTTGCGCGACGCCAGGCACGCCTCAAACGCCTCGCGTCCAAGGAAGAGCCGCTCGGGCGGCAGCGGGCGATAGGCCCCGCCCTCCTCCGGGCCCGATAACTCCAGGCGGGCCTGGTAGTAATCAGCGATGGAATCGAGTCGAGCTTTGATCGCCTCGTCGATTTGATGGTCAAGCGTAACCTGATCCGCCGTCACATGATCGAACAGCGTCTCCATGCGTTCGTGGAAAAGCGGTAACCAATGCTCCATCCCGGCAAAGGCCCGCCCTGCGCTAATCGCCTCATATATCGGGTCGCCCGCGCCCGCGGCACCGAATAACGCCCGATAACCTGTGCGGAAGGCGGTGGTGGCCCCCTCGTTCAGTAAAACTTCGCTGACCGGGCACAGCGTGAAGCCTTCTCCGGCGCCTATCGTTTTTTGACTGCCGGGATCGAAGCGCCGGATTGATTCAATATCCTCACCGAATAGATCGATGCGCACGGGATCCGCCGCGTCGGGTGCATAAAGGTCGATGATACCGCCGCGCACGGCGTATTCGCCCGGTTCGCGTACTGTGCCTGTACGGTTGAAGCCGTTGGCCTCCAGGTAGCTGAAGAGCGCCTGGCGCTCGAGTGGGCGCCCCGGCTCGATGGTGAAGGAGGCGTCGGCGAAGAAGCTGCGTGGCACCACGCGCTGAAGCACGGCGCTGACCGTGGTGAGGATAATGCGCCCACCAGTACCGGCCGCGCGTGGCTCGCCCATGCGTGCCAGGGACGCCGTGCGCAATGCTTGGACATGGCGACCGGGCGATACCCGGTCGTAGGGCAGGCACTCCCAGGCTGGAAAACGCAGTCGCTCGATCTGCGGAGTGAAGAACGCAATATCCGATTCCAGACGTGCGAGCCGAGCATCATCGCGCGCGATGTGCATCACATCGCCGCCAGCCGAAAGCTCCCCCAACACCATCGCGTCGAGCCCTTCCGGCACGCCCGCGAGTGTCGTTCTCCTTTCAGGAAATTCTATTTTTCGTATTATATTCAATATATTATCGATCATTACAAAATTTTATAATTCGATTAAGAACCTCACAGTTGGCATCTGCTGGGACCGGCGCACGCTTGGTGATCCAGTTATAGAGGTCCAGATCCGGGATGGTCAGCAGATGTTCCAACTGGTCTAGCTGCGCGCCTATCATCTCGGGAAGAAAACGGTCGACGAATGGGCCCATCAACAAGTCAAGCTCCTTCGTGCCGCGGTGCCAGCACCGGAAGCGTACGCGCCGTTTGCGCACGGCAATGGTGTCTTCCCCTATCTCTTCCGATCCAGCCATTTCCACCCTTCCCCGACTGGCTTTAGGATATAAGCCTGCCGACGCCGCCTGTCAGCCGAACCGAGGGACCGCCCCTTATGCGCCCGGACATTCTTTTTCCGTTGTTCGCATCGGTCACGTCACTCGACGGCATCGGACCGCGAACCGGCTCAGCGATTGAGCGACTGGCGGGGCCCAATGTGGTTGATTTGTTGTGGCACCTGCCCAACGGCCTGATCGATCGCCGGTACGCCCCGACGATCGGTGAAGCCGAGCCAGGCCGCATCGCAACTTTGACTGTCCAAGTCGACCTGCATCAACCATCGCCCAACCGTCGCCTTCCATATAAGGTGCGCTGCCGTGACGATACCGGCTTTCTGCATCTCGTGTTCTTTCACGCTCACGCCGACTACCTGACCAAGACCCTGCCTGAAGGCGAGCAGCGGATAGTAAGCGGCCTGGTCGAAGAGTTCCGCGGTGAGAAGCAGATTACCCATCCTGACCATATAGGTACTGTCGAAGAAATCGAGCAGCTGCGGGCGGTCGAGCCGGTCTACCCCTTGACCGCCGGGGTTACACAAAAAGTTCTTGGCCGAGCGATCGGTCGCGCACTCGAGCGCGCGCCGGAGCTTGGCGAATGGATCGAGCCCTCGGTTGTCGAACGCCGAAATTGGCCTCCATGGCACGATGCGCTTGCCGCAGCGCATGGCCCCGACAACGAGGCAGATCTTGCGCAAGACACTCCAGCACGCCAACGCTTGGCGTATGACGAGCTGCTCGCCTCACAACTGGCGCTGCTCTTGTTGCGCCGGAGGCTTCGGCGGCGGAAAGGACGCCCCGTCGCAGGGGACGGAAAACTGCAGACAAAGGTAACCGCCGCGCTCCCTTTCCAGCTCACCGGCACGCAGAAGCAGGCCTTGATGGAGATCGCGGACGACATGGCCGGGCCCGATTGCATGATGCGTCTGCTGCAGGGCGATGTTGGTAGCGGCAAGACGGTGGTCGCTCTCCTGGCTATGTTGAACGCGGTGGAAGCCGGCGCCCAGGCCGCATTGATGGCGCCGACCGAGATCCTCGCGCGCCAGCATTTCGAGACGGTTTCTAAACTTGTCGCTCCGGCAGGGATCGAAGTCGTGTTACTGACCGGGCGCGACAAGGGCAAGGTCCGGCGAACGGCGCTTGCCAGGATCGCTGATGGTTCGGCGGCAATCACCATCGGGACCCATGCGCTTTTTCAAAAAGACGTCGCATTTTCCGATCTGGCACTGGCCGTGATTGACGAACAACACCGTTTTGGCGTGCATCAGCGCATCACCCTTTCGGCGAAGGGGCGCAACCCAGATGTGCTGGTGATGACTGCAACGCCGATTCCCCGCACGCTACTGCTTGCCGCGTATGGCGATCTTGACGCCTCGCAACTAACGGAGAAACCGGCAGGCCGCAAACCAATCGACACCCGCGCTGTTCAGCTGGGGCGCATCGAAGAGACGATAGGCGCGGTCGAGCGTGCTGTCGATGGCGGCGCCAGGGTCTATTGGGTCGCACCGCTGGTTGAGGAATCAGAGGTTATCGACCTGGCCGCCGCGACCGAGCGCTGTGAGGCACTCAAAGCTATCTTCGGAGAGCGGGTTGGCCTGATACACGGTCGGATGAAGGGACTCGAAAAGGACATGGTTATGGCCGATTTCGCAGCCGGCCGAATCGCCGTCCTGGTCGCGACCACCGTGATCGAAGTCGGCGTCGACGTGCCCGAAGCAACGGTTATGGTGATCGAACATGCGGAGCGCTTCGGCCTTGCACAACTTCACCAACTGCGCGGCCGGATCGGACGTGGCGAAACACGGTCGACCTGCATTCTCTTGTATGCGGCATCCTTGGGCGAGACGGCCAAGGCACGGCTCAAGATCCTGCGCGAGACCGATGACGGTTTTCGCATCGCCGAAGAGGATCTGCGCTTGCGCGGCGGCGGCGAAGTGCTGGGAACGCGCCAAAGCGGCCTGCCAGAGTTCCGGCTGGCGGACCTGGCTGTACACGGCGAACTTCTGGCAATCGCGCGGGACAATGCGCGCCTTGCGGTCGAGCGCGATGCCGAACTGCAGAGCGAGCGCGGACAAGCGTTGCGCACCCTGCTTTACCTTTTCGAGCGCGATGCGGCGGTAAAATATTTGCGTTCTGGTTAGAGGTCTTTCTGCGCGGCGGTGCGCTCGACCGGCTGCCCGTGAGGCGTGTTTAAATACGCAATGCGCCATTCTTCGGCACGGTCGTCGATATCCACGCCCCTAATCCCGCGCTTGCGCGCAACCAGCACCTCGAGGGCACGTAGCCAATACATATAGTATGTATCGCCTAGATCGGGCTCGCCCGCTGCCTGCGCCGCGGCGATTTCTTGAGACAATGCCTGGGTCCATTCGGCCCAAGTAAAGACATCGGCTTCCGCCAGTCGAACGGCCACGGCGAAGGCCTTCGCCTCCCAGGGCTCGCGGAATACCGGGCCATCGGCATCGCGGGGAAGGGCTGGAAAATCAGCCTCTACGAGCATGTCCCGGACCATCAGGTTGGCTCCACATGGTCGTCCCACAAGTCGACATAGAC
>Ga0307380_10005013_pt1 | contig 17674 bp, 12 predicted proteins | sample UN3MG_FD_202239 | JGI IMG/M metagenome (GOLD analysis project Ga0307380, IMG submission 202239) | Soil microbial communities from Risofladan, Vaasa, Finland - UN-3 | ecosystem: Environmental > Terrestrial > Soil > Coastal area > Acid sulfate soil | place: Finland: Risofladan, Vaasa | collected...
ACTACTCGAACGAATATTTTCCAATTAATATAAAAGTAGATCCAACAATTGAACTATTTTGCACAATACATAGATTGGCATATACAGATCAATATACTACAAATGAATTTCCTCCGTATATTGGAAAAGCCAGTAACCTTGACCACCTTTGGCCGGAGTAAATTGACCATCCTTGGCCGGAGTTAAGTGCCTGTTTCTTAGTTATGTATGTTGTTTATAATTTGATCGGCCAAATGTGGTCAAGATGTCCGGCTTTTGTACCTATCATCTGTTTTTTCTATATTTCCTGTAAGCATCTTTCCTAGTCTTCATGTTGTGCTTGGAGTAGTATGCTTTATTCCTTCCAATCCGTGTGTTATCCTGAAGCATCAGCCCTCTCAACTGGCTGTCGCTTTTTCTACTCGAGGCGCAACATGTAAATGCAGTAACAAGTACCAGCAATACGAGTATGGATATGATCAATCTTTTCATTCTTCCACATTTATTTATTCACAGTGACAAATGTAAAGTTCGTAAAAATAGCTACTCCAACGCTTTTTTTATAAGATTTTTTACAAAAACGAAGATGGGTCAGCGATTTTTAATGGATGCCACTAAGATTTTCTGTCTAATAATAGATTAATTATTAAATGACTATTCCAGCCAATGTGTACAACGATTCCGGAGTATATTGTACAATCCCAAAAGGGATTAATTTGTAACATAAATATAACCTATTTTTTCTTTCTGAGCGACTCTCCTTTTAAATCTATTCTGTGAGCATTTACTGCCAATCTGTCCATAATAGCATCGGCTATTGTAGATTCTCCAATATAATCATGCCATTTATTAATGGGAAGTTGTGAGGTTATGATTACAGACTTCTTTCCATACCTGTCTTCCAAGATCTGCAGTAATGCAAGTCGTGTTGCTCCATCCATTGGATGTAATCCGAAGTCGTCTAGTATTAAGAGATGAGTCTTTTCGATTTGGTTCAAAAGTTTTATAAATGAGCCGTCTAATCTGGAGTTGGAGATTCTTTCCAAAAAGCGGTTTATCCCGAAGTATAATGTTCGGTATCCAAAGGAGCAGGCCTGACGGCCGATAGCACAGGCAAGATAACTCTTACCACACCCGGTTGCACCGGTGATAAGCAGGTTCTCTGCACGTTCAATAAAAGAACAATCGGCAACCATCATCAGTTTTTCCTGCGATAGGTTCCGGTTAGGGGTGCAATGAACTTGTTCTAATACTGCATTATACCTTAGTTTACTTTGCAGCAGGAACTTTTCAGTTCTTTTATGAGTACGGTCCTGGATTTCGGCTTCTGCCAGCCGGGCAATAAATTGATTAATGGATGGCTGATCCTGTAAAGGCATCGATAGTACAGCCTCGTAAGCACGTGCCATACCGTGAAGCTTTAATTCTGCAAGGTGATCGAGAGTGATTTGTGTATTCATGTTTTTGATTTAGATGATTGATTAATATTTGTTTTAATTGTAGTTCTGTGAGCCACGGATGTTTTCATGGTCTGGGATAAGGAACAGGCTTGGCTCGGGTTCTGCTTGTTTATCCATATTGTTTTCCAAGATGTTTTTGATCATCCCATAAGTTATTCTGCTCCCCTTTAATGCCCTGCGACAAGCTGCATCAAAACGAGTTGTTCCATATATTTCCGACAGCCTTTTTAAGCCAATGCATGCGTTATAAGTTTGTTCAATGAAGTCTTTGGAAGCAAGTATTTTCTTGAAGACTTCAACAGCGTTTTCTCCGATTTTTGATGCGAGAGACACGAAGTAGTCCGCATCCCATCCAAGGGTCTCATTGTATTTGAGGTGCTTTGCAGGCATGTGTTCGGCAAGAGTGGTGTAGCCATGTTTGCGGTAATCGCGTTTATGAAGAGCAATCCTTTGAAAACCAATAAAAATTTCCACGTTATGTTCATCATAGATTATTTTAGTGGTCTGCCCGATGTATTGGTGGGGAACACTGTATTGATGTTTGTCTTCGCCTAGAATAACATGGTAGTTCATCTGTACCTTTCCTGTGGTTGTGTGTTTTATGGCAAATGGATCCTGCGGGAGTGGTTTTAATAAAGATTTTTCATTCTGTAAAAACCGTTCGTAGCGACTTCCCGCGAGCTTTTGGAACGAGGTTTGGTTGTGTACTCCAAGAAGCTCCCTGATCCTTTTATTTATTTCAAAGACACTATGGAACTCTTCATTGCGGATCTTGGCATAGATACGAAGATAAGAGAGGTAAACATTGTTCTCCACTGTTGGTTTATCCTTGGGCTTGCGGGGGCGGGTTGCCACAAGGTTGGTATTATAGTGCACAGCCCACTGATCGGCCAGCTCCTGGAACTTATATTCGTACCGCTGGTTTTTACCAACAAACTGTTTCATATTGTCGCTTAAAACGTTCCGCGGAATGCCACCAAAGTATTCAAGGCAACGACTCAAAGAAGAGAACAGATGTTCCTGACATGCCGATGGCAAAGCTTCTACATATGTATATCCGCTAAAAGGTAAGGTACAAACCAATACGGGGCATGATACAATTTCACCTGTTTCTAAGTCGATATAGTGTAATTTCTTACCGGCAAAATCAACCTGGAGATAATCCCCGGCACGATGCGAAAGATGCATAGTGGCTTTGGTACATTTGATGTGCCGGGCAAAATGTTCGCAAAACTGAGCGTAACGGTATCCTTCAGGGTAAGCCTGCTGGTACTCTTCCCAAAGGATTTTGCGGGTTACACCGGGTCGGGAGAGTTCTTTCTGGAAGTAATCCAGATGTTTTTTCAGGTCATCAATGCGCTTGTCGGCCCTGGGAGTCGCCGGATCGCTATAAACCAAAGCCATTAACTGCTTATCGCTACATTCTAATAGTTCAGGAAAACTTTTTTCACTTGCCGCTAATTTGGAAAGATAATTATCGAGCGTAGCTCTGTGAATGTGAAGCGATTCAGAGATCTTTAACTTGCTTAAACCCTCTACCTTTAATTGAATGATACGTCGAACCTGTGTCATACTGATTGATTTGTTTGCCATAGTGCCTTATATTTTTTTGAAAGGCACAAAAGTCACAAATCAATTCCTTTTATTTACTCCGGTTGTACACTTTACTCCGGAATCAGTTGTACACTATATGCCAGAATGTCCTCGTTGTTTGTGCTGCGCACCCCGGCAAAAAAAGCTTTTTATTTAAAAGACCACTTAAAAAGTTGTACACTTTGCTCCGGAATCAGTTGTACACTTTACTCCGGAATTAATTGTACACTATAGTCCAGAATACTCATTAAAAGGTTAAGTTTAAATCTTTTGTGCAATCATTTGACTCAAACCTGTTTCAAATTCTATACTATAGAAAAGCTAATAAGAAGCCTTGATCCGATTCTTGGTGACGGTTTTAAAATGATTTTACGTCTGTAATACATTGACAACGTGAACGTTGAAAAAATCCATCACCAATTCCGTCAACATCTTAAATACAAAATCCCGCAGATCATTGATCTTGCGGGTTGTACATATTAAAAGAATATTCAAAAAGTCATATTACAGGGTATTCCAATTTTTTTGCAGACATACGCAAGCTTATGACCTGTCCTTTCAAAGAAATCATCAGTAGGTTTATCTACCAATCCATATTTCCTGTAAATCCAATCGGCATAGTGATAATTCATCCGGTCAACAATAATATAATCGACCTTCCCTTTCAGAGCATTTGCCAGAGCTTCAGCTCCAGGAAGAATCGGAGCAATCATAGCGTAAGTCCTGATGCCGGATCGATGTAAGTCATCGAGCGTACTTAGCCGTTCTTTTATCGTTGTTGCATTCGGTTCAAATAATTTCCTTATCTCATCGTCATCTGTAGTGATCGTAAGTCCAACTTCAAAATCCTTTGCTCCTTTTAGAATATCCATATCCCGGAGAACTAACGAAGAACGTGTTTGAATTGTCACCGGCCAGTTATTATAAATCAGTATTTCCAGACAGTTCCTTGTTAACTTATATTTAGCTTCCAAAGGCTGGTAAGGATCGCATAATCCACTTATCCATACTCTCCCACATTTTTTCTTGTTTATCTCGACCCTTAATAAATCAGCTGCGTTAGTTTTAATGTCAACAAACTTACCCCAGGGTTCCTTATGTCCGGTGAATCTTTTTATAAAGCGAGCATAACAATAATGACAAGCGTGCTGACATCCTACGTAAGGATTGATAACATAGTTATAAACCTTGGATGCAGAAAGAATAGTTTTTGACTGGATTTCTTTTACGTTCATTACCATATCAGCCAATTTTTAACATCCGATATAGTTTTTACAATTCATGCAAATTGTATATTCAAGGTATATTATGGCTTAGCAATTAAAGGTAGGAATAAAATATTAAAGTACTAATTAAAGATTTTGTTCATGCTCCATTTTGATTGATTTGCTATATTTTATAAATTTATATTTTATTATAGATTCATAATATTTTGTAACTTGAAAATATTAATACAATTTTTATGTTCTTTACTCCTGACAATTTTGGTTTGCTCAGGTCTAAATAAAAATCAAACAAGTAAAATAAAAAGGAATGGGGAAAATGGAAATTAAAAGTTCAGTATTTAAAGAAGGTGCCATCATACCCGGGAAATATACCTGTGACAATATTGATATTTCACCACCATTGGAATGGTCCCAGGTTCCTGACGGCACAAAGACATTTGCTCTTATTTGTGATGATCCGGATGCTCCTATGGGGACGTGGGTACATTGGGTTCTTTTCAATCTTCCCGGAAATATACTGGAGCTTTCTGAGAATGTGCCAAAAATTGAAGTTCTGAAAAACGGGGCAAGACAAGGGAAAAATGATTTTGGGAAAATCGGTTATGGTGGACCATGTCCTCCAGGTGGAACGCACAGGTATTATTTCAAAATTTATGCACTAGATAAGGAACTTGATTCTAAACCTGGCATTACTAAAAAAGAATTGTTGAAAGCAATGGAAGGACATATATTGGCAGAAGGACAATTAATGGGAAGATATAAAAGATTTTAAAAGAAAATGTCTTAACACTTCTATTGGAGAAAATGAGAAATCAAATTAACCTAATTTAGAATCTGATAACTGAAGTCTGAATAAATATTTGATTATTTTTTCATTAATACTTGAGTATTTATCTGATTACGTGTACGTTATAAAAACCGCCACCAAATCCGTCACCCTATACTTAATTATTAAACAAAAAGGAGGTAACAATGGCTTTTAAAACAGTATTTATAGCACATGCACCTGATGCAGATCCTGAAAAACATCATAATCTGATAGAAACAGGTAAATACAAACTTTTTACTTATGTTGTAAAAACCCAGAATGAAGCGATTAAAGTTTGTAAAGATCTTTATGAAAAAGAAAAAATCGATTCGGTACTGCTTTGTCCTGGCTTCACCCATAAAGATGTAGCTGAAATCTTCGATGTTCTTGAAAATAAAGTCGCCGTTTGTGTTTCACGAGGCGATGGTCCCAGCGGTAAAATTACTGCCCCTGTTTTGCAAAGGGAATTTTTTGGTAAATGATTTATTTAAATCATTAACTTTTTTGACGGCTACAGAACCTCATTATTTAGTACTTGCATGAAAATACGAGTGAAAAGCTACTGGCCTTGACCATAGTAGGGCAGATCATCTTAACCACTAAAAGCTAGAGTCAAGTTATTGTTGATTAGTTATATATGTTAATTTTAATTTGATTGGCCAAATGTGGTCGATGCGCCCAGCTTTTGCAATTAATAACCCCCACTGAATTATTCCAGAATTAATTATTACTCATATCGAAGCGAAACAACTGGATTTTTCATTGCAGCCCTGGCAATTTTAAAGATAATTGTAAGTATTGTTGCCACGAACATTATTGATGCGGCAAATACCAGCGTCCCAATCTCTATCTCAGTATAATAATCCCATATGCTATCAAGCAGCATTAATGACATATAATAACCTCCTGCACATCCAATCAGTGATGAAACAATAAGTACGATTAAAAATTTCTTACCTGCCAGAAACATAATTAAAGGAACCGGGGCTCCATGTATCTTTCTTATTCCTATCTCTTTTGTCCGTCTTATTATATCCAGTGAAACCATGTTGTACATTCCGATAAGTGATAACAGGGTTGCTATTATGGCAAGGAATATATTACCTTTCATAATGCTCACGTTAATATCTTTTTCTTCCTGCATTGTATCTTCCTGAAGCATTCCTGTAAAATAATAATTTGTGATTCGTTTTTTCCATTCCAAATCAAGATATCCCAGAACATCAGGTAAATCTTCAGGATTAGCTCTGACTGCTAAGACAACATATTGATCATTTGGTGATAATCTGAGCATTGCAGGCTCAATCTCTTTCCATAATCCATTTATATAAAAATTCTCTACAACTCCTATTATTGTCAGTTTTGTTGTGTCATAAAGTGTAATTGTTTGTCCAACCGCTTCTTTCCATCCAAAATCCTTAACAAGCTTCTGATTTACAACTATTGAGCCATTTGTACGGTCAGCGGCCGCTCTCGATTCATCAAAAAGACGTCCTGTAACAAGACGGAGACCCATTGTTTGCGCATATGCGAAGCCTATATCCAAAACATCAACCTCCAATTGTTTTTCTTCATCTTTTATCGGTCTGCGATATCCTCCGAATCCAATATGATTCTGAGTACCTTCAGCAGAAATTATCTTTGGATTTGAGAGAACCTCATTACGGAAAGAGGTGAAGTATTCAGGAGGGATCGGAACAACAATCAGTTTATCTCTATCATAACCAAGATCAAGAGTCTTCTGATATTCTGCATTCTTTGCAAAAACGATTCCCAATACTAGGGCCATAACTGAAGTAGTAAACTGCAATGTGAGAAGAACGATTGAAAGCTTACTCGATCCTCTGAAAATAGAATCACCCTTCAGGACAGTTATCGGGCTGAATGAACTCATGTAAAAAGCAGGATAAACACCTGAAATGAAACCAGTAAGAAGCATTAACAACAGGAGAAATACCCAGAAGAATGCATGCCTTGCAAAAGTTATTTTAATAGACATGAATGCCCACATATTGCTGTAAGCAGGAACAAGAAACTCTGCAAAAGCAATAGACACCAGAATGGCCATGAAACAGATGATAAAAGTTTCGAACATAAACTGTGTTACCAGTTGTTTTCTTTGTCCCCCAAATGTTTTCCTGAGGCCTATCTCCTTAAGTCTGCTACTGAACGTGGCTCTTGAAGTATTTGCAAAATTGAAGCAGGCAATTAAAAGAATAAAGAGGGCCATGACCGGCGGAGCAATAAGTGCAGCAGGAGGAGGGGAAGGGAAAAGGCCTGGAGACCAGATTTTTCTAGTATTTGTACCAACCTCCTTTAATGGAATAATTGTAAATCTGTTAATCCTGAAATCCTCCCTGGCTATGTTCTGTACCGGAAGATATTTCTTCAATGATTGGGTGATTGAAGGAAGAGCTGACTTTTCCGGAACCTGAATAAAAAAAGCAGTGATCATAAATTTCCAGTCAGCATCTTTGCAATTCCACATCATCAGATAATTATCAAAATTTGTTAGGATGTCAATCCTAAAGCTCGAATTTCCCGTCAGATCAGCAAATACAGCGCCGATTGTGTAAGTAAACTCCTTATTCTTGTCATTGATAATTGAAATAGTTTTCCCAATTGGGTATTTCTCACCAAATAGTGTTGTCGCCATCTTCCTGCTTACCAGAACATTTCCCTGACTTTCAATTGATTTCTGATCTCCAAGAAGAATAGGAAAGGTGAATATTTCCAGAAATTCAGGATCAACATAAGAGACCTGAGTAGAGAAGATATTTTCTCCTTCCTTAACCGGAGAACTCGTTCTCATTAATCTTGCTAATTTCTCAATTCCTGGAATATCATTTTTTATCTGAAGGCCCAGGGTAGCCGGAACTATCCCGTATTCCTGTTCCCTGCCCTGCATATCCCTGAAACTGTTAACCCGGTATATCTTGTCGAAATTTTCGTGCGTCTTGTCAAATTCAAAATTGAACCTATTGTTGAAAAATGCGACAATGCAAACTGACAGTGCGATTCCGAGGCCAAGGATATTTATTATTGTGAAAACTTTGTTTTTCAACAAATTTCTGAAAGTGACAAGCAGATAGTTTCTTAACATATTTATAAGGTTATTTACTCATATCTAAGTGATTGGGCGGGATTCACTCTCGATGCAATTAGAATACGATAGCTGATTGTAAGAATAGCTATGCCAAGGGCAATAGTCGGACCTGCTACAAAACTGAATGCACCTAGGTTTATCTTGTAATAAGAGTTCTCTAACCATTTTCTTGCAATATAATAGATTATAAGCCAGGCAATAAGAAGACTTCAGGCTATATTAATAGAAAGATCAAGGACATTTATAAGAATATATTTGCACCTTGTTTTTTAGGAGACCTTAAACTATGCTTGATAAAATTGTTTAACATATATATTCTTTTTACCAGTGTTTGGTTTGGTTATTCATCTTTTTAAAAGATTCCCCAAGGTTTTTAAATACCTGGATCTTATTCAATAGACGAAAAAAATTTTATTGTGTTGCAATAAAGGTATTCATTCAACCTTAAGCGCTTCTGCCGAGATTAAAGGTTTTAAAAAATATTAATCTATCGTTTCTCTTAAAAGTGTAACCATTAATATCTATTGCGGAGATTAGGAACAAAAACCCAGCCTTCTGAGCCGGATTTTTATTACCTTGCAGAGTATTACATAAATACTCACTATCATGAAACGCTCTAAAGGAGAGCCCAAACTAATCTACATGGCAAAGGGCGATGAACATTATTTCCCTACGCCAAATCCTACTTATTATTATGGTATGCCGGACAATAAAGTCTATGTCATATATTCAAGCCATTATGAAATACCTGGTGGCAAGGTTGGATCTGAATTTGTTATAGCCGAACTTGAAGAATTTTCCTATAATTATGAAAAAGAGACTTTACTTGCGTATAAGGACAATGATCTATGGCCATTGACTATGAAAGAGGCTGTTTGTGGTTGGACTCAAAAAATGAAGATTATTAAGACTTACAAAATGGATGAAACTAGTTTAACACCTGTAACAGCCAAAACAATCATGAATAAATTCTTTGTGAGTATAACAAAACAATAATCTGACCAAAAACCTAAAAAACCTACGGTCGTCCGGACTAAACCATACTCAAACGAAAGCTTTTAAAATCTTTGTTTTTCTCTGGATTATCAACATTGCATCACCATAAGGCCCAAATCTGTACTTTTCATTAACAGCTGTTTTATAAGCTTCAAAGAGCAGTTTGTACCCTGCAAATGCAGAAACCATAATCAGAAATGTGGAATACGGCAGATGAAAATTACTGATCATCATATCAGGTACCTTAAATTCATAAGGCGGAAATATAAATTTATGTGTCCAGCCATCATATGGTTTCAGGTAGCCGTCGGTCGAAACTGAACTCTCTACTGTCCTGACAACTGAAGTACCGACAGCACAAATTTTGCATTTATTATCTTTGGCCTTATTTACAATTTCTGTACATTCTTCGGTGATTATGATCCTCTCTGAATCAACTTTGTGTTTGTTGAGATCTTCCACATTAATACTCCTGAAATTTCCAAGCCCGACATGCAATGTTATCTCTGCAAAATCCACACCTATTATCTCAAGTTTTTTCAGTAATTCACGACTGAAATGCAATCCTGCAGTAGGTGCTGCAACAGCCCCTTCGTGTTTGGCAAAAATTGTCTGATATCTTTCATTATCCTCTGGCTCAATCTTGCGGTTGATGAGCTTTGGGAGCGGTGTCTCACCCAGGCTGTACAGGGTTTGTTTGAACTCCTCATATGTACCATCATAAAGGAACCTGACTGTCCTTCCCCTGGATGTCGTATTATCAATTACTTCCGCCGCTAAAAGATCATCTTCCCCAAAATATAGTTTATTCCCGATTCTTATTTTTCTTGCAGGAAAAACCAGGACATCCCATAAACGCTGTTCCTGGTTTAACTCATGCAGTAGAAACACTTCAATCTCAGCTCCTGTTTTCCCCTTATTCCCATATAATCTTGCCGGAGACACTTTTGTATTATTAAATACAATCACATCATGCTCGCTAAAATATTCTGTAATATCTTTGAAAATCCTATGCTCAAGCTTGCCTGTTTCCTTGTTTACTACCAATAATCTCGACTCATCCCTGTTTTCTGAAGGATAAAGGGTAATAAGCTCATGTGGAAGATTGTACCTGAATTGTGATAATTTCATGATTGGGATTTTGCATTTAAGCGAACCCATTATTCGGTAATATATCTAATTTGTTTCATTTATTGAAATTTAATTGGAATTCCCCCAAATCATAGAAATATCACGTCTTGTCTTGTTATAATGATAATTATCCAATATTGTATTGAAACACAGGCGTATAATCAAATACCATCAATTACAATATGGCATCATACTCTTTATATGTAATCAAGGCGAATTAAATGATCTTGGATGATAGATACTAATGAAATAGAGATCATGTCTCTATGGGCCTAGAAATGGCCTTAAATGAGGTATTTAAAGTATTGCATGTGATTGATATACAGAATTATACAATAATTGATGTTAGCTGGGGAATTGGGAAGTTTATTTGTAAATACTATGACAAGCGGCTTACTTATATAGTTTAATATCGGCTGAGCGTTTCTACACCCAGCCTTTAAATTCTATTTCAAAACTGTAATGTCATCAAACCATGCAGTACCTTCTTGAACCGTAAGGTCAATATGGTCAAGTGTATCCTCATCATTGTTTTTATTTAATTCTTCAGTTCCTTTATAAACTCCATTTACCCAATACGAAATTTTTACAGTTTCATGTGTTTTTATATATTTAATCCTTATTTTATACCAGCTATTGGTTGAATAATTTCCTAAATCAACTTCCTTACCACTACTATAAATGTTTCCATCACCATAAAAGGAAATTAGCATTCTTGAGGGATTAATCCAGTTTGTTCCTTTACGTAATCCTATATATGCTCTGTCTGGATGGCAACCTGATAAATTTTCATTGCCATTTCGTACCGCTAATTCGATTGTAAGTGAAGAGTCTATTTCAATAGGTTTATATGCTAACGCTCCCCAACAACCTCCAATTGAACCAAACAATTTAAGAGATTTTTCACCTGTATAAAAGATAGAATTATCAATATAGTTTTTTGATATATTTGTACCATTCCCATCAGCAACCCAAGAATTTGGGAAAGAACCAGATGTATATCGTTCAAAATTTTCATATAATATTGTATCATTTGGGTTTATAAGATAAAATGGAATTTTCAAAACAAGTGGATATTCTTTTGAGGTTGCCGACAAGTCCTTAGCGGAGAATTGCATTTTCTGAGACAGATAACCCTCTTTCTCCAGCATAAAAGTGTAAGTCTCCGACCCTGCTCTTATAACAAGACGATTTACAGCCGCTTCGAGCTTGAACGTATAATGCCAGCCACAACTGTCAGCATATACCGTTAGATTAGCCTGAGTCATCTGTGTCGGAGATAAAACCAAAGAATCATCAAGGATACAAATTGTCCAGAAGATAAGTGGCTTAATGATCTGCATTCCAAAACTGGCATAACCGAACTGATCGGGTGATTGATCACCAACTGCAAGAACTTCGGGTAAAATCCTGGTGACTTTATCGGGATAAATATTGAAACTAAGAGGGAGAGGTCTGTTTACAAGGTATGCCAGTGGTGAGCCTGCTACCGGAGCAGCATACACTACCTTACCGGCAGGATTAATGACCATAAATTTGGTCAACCTGAATTCCCCGGACTTTAATTCCACATCTTCACTTACATAACCTGTTCCGAATGTGTAAAGAGGAATTAGTGAATCGCTGAGAACGGGATTACCATTCATATCCTCAACAGAAACCAATAACTGGTACGAAACGACTCCACTGTCAATGACGGTGCCTGATTTAAGCTGGTCCGTCTCACTGGGTAAATTGAGAGAAAATTCAGCCTTACCCTTGCCTGTGTCACCGGAATTACTCTTTTCGCATGATGATAAACCGATTATTCCAGAGATGATTAGGGTAATGTTCATTAATCTGATTAAGGTTTTCATTTCCCTTTGTTTTAATTATATGTAAAGATACTTCTAATTTTACCATAAGTCAAGACTATATGCAAAAGCCGGACGTCTTGACCACATTTGGCCGGTCAGATTGCAAATGGTATATATAGCTAAAAACCAAATATTTAACTCCGGCCTTTGGTGGTCAATTTTCCCCGGCCAACTATGGTCAAGGTTACTGGCTTTTCCAGGGAAGACCAAGCTTTTTTAAAAGTTCCTGAAAGCGTGGCTCGTCTAGCAAACTGGCATATGTTGACCTTCCTATATAAAGCATATTGGAGTCATGTAACTCGAAAGATTGCTCAATACAGTCCAGTGCTCGCTCTTTATTACCTGAAAAAATATATAAATATGCAATATCTAAGGGTATAATATATTTAGTTTTTGCCTGCGTTGAAAGGGTATCTCCTTCAAGGTTCAGTGTGCCGGCATAACCCAACTTATCATACTGATCAAAGACATGGTCAAAATCTTGATACATATTTGTATAATATGTCTTCATAACCTCAAATGCTTCATCGTATTTTCCTACCAGATGGAGAGCCTGGAAGAGTGCATCCAGGGCTATGAAAAAGGTGGGATTCTTTTCAAATACTCCACGACTTATTGATATAGTACTGTCATATTGCCTTATATATAATAAATCCTGACTATACCATACTTCTATCATTGGATTATGCGGATCCAGCTTTAGTGCCAGTTCGATATGTTCCATTGCTTCTTCCGGCCTTCCCATAATGTTTAGGAAATGCGAATATAGTCCATGCGCATCAGCATAGTTAGGATTAATTGATAAAGCTTTTCTAAATTCTGATTCTCCACTTTTCCAGTCCCACATCCCGTAGGTATTCAAAGCTGCCAGTGTATAATGTACTTCTGCTATTGTGCTGTCAAGTTCAAGGGCTCTCGTTAAAGCTGCTATTGCTTTGGGACCTGCATCTTCAGGGGTCGCTAATCCTATCTGCTGACGCGCCAACCAGACCATGGCAATACCTGAATATGGTTGGGCAAACTCAGGATCTTTGCCTTTTGCCAGATCAAAGTACTGCATAGCATAGTCCAGGTTACTTTGAGTGATAGTTCTCATATAAAACTGGCCTTTCAGGTAAGCTTCATATGCTTCCTGGTTTTGAGTAGGTATTTTTTCAATCAGGTGTTTTTCCTGAGGCGTTATAACAGCATGCAATTTTCCTGCAATAGCTTGTGCTACTTCGCTTTGGATTGAGAAAATATGAGAAGGGTCTGACAGGTCTCCGTCGTATATCTCAGACCAAAGGTGGGTGTCACTGCTGACATCTATCAGCTGAACCGTAATCCTTACATTGTTGCCCATCTTTCTGACACTACCTTCAAGAACTGCTGATACGCCGAGTTCTTTGGCTATCTCTTTGATCGACAGATCTGAGTTTTTGAACTTCATCGATGATGTGCGGGAAATCACTTTCAGATCACCTATCTTGAAAAGACGGTCCAGTATCTCATCCAGCATGCCTTCTGTGAAATACTCCTGTTCAGGATCATTGCTGAGATTTTTAAATGGTAAAACAGCTATTGATTTATTTGTTATTGATTCACTTAAAGCGGCGTGTTTCTTTAACATGGACGGTATTGTTATAATACCAGCAACAAGCAAGATGATAATTATGGCAGCTGCAATGGAGATTTTAGTTATTTTACTTTTCCTACCTCCCTTTTCCACCCTGACTCTTTCAGTAATTCCTATCTCAATTTTACTGTGTGGATCCTTAATGGCTCTTATAATTCCTTTTACAGTATTTGCAACTTTGTTTATTTGATTTCTGTAGCGGGTATTGTTCAGATTTTTTTTCTCATCATCATCAGGAGTGAGTGGCCTGTTTACGCCTGGCTCCTTGTAAATAAACTCAATAGGTCTCAGTACCCCGCCAAGCTCTTTCTCAACTAATTCCTGGTCCTCAGTATCAAGATCATTGATCTTAATAGGAAGAATTCTGCTGGTTACATTTCCTCCGCTAAGTTTTATGTCCCTTCCAAACTTATCTTCCTTTACAATGCGGTTAAATGCACATAATTCATTCTGCCAGGCGAAGCTTTTAGTGTCACAATAGGTTTGCGATATAATGGGGATAAATATCAGGCTCTTCAGTTTCCCTTCAAGGCTTTTATCAACATTATGCATCTCTAATAATCCATCATGCGGATTTTCATCAAAATAGATGGAGATATCCTCTTTAAAGGTAGCTTCAAGCTCCTTTTTAAGATCACCAACGAATCTGGTCACCCAACCGTCGAACTTGTTATCTTTCTGGCGGTAGCTTATGAAAATGTCGTAGTTGTAACCTTCAATAATACTTGTCATCGCGATATGGTTATTACAAACTAATGTGTTTAATTCTATATTTTAATCAAAATTAGGCAATTATGAATGACAAGTCAAGCTTTAGGACTTTTTCCCATTTGAATCATTTTCTAGTTGGCGTTTCAGCTTGCTTATAACGGCCCGGCAATAAAGGGAGGTTGTGTTACCCGACACAGCATCCGGGCAGGGTCCAGGTACTTTAGCCAGAAAACTGTCATGGTGCAAGGAGGGTATGACGCACTTTTTGCCGTCCGGGTACAGATTTGATTGAGAATTACGCGTGTCGCGGTACAAGGTTTATTGGGAGCAGGTTACAAGTCAAGGTATACAAAGTTTTATAGGAAGCACTGGCGCGGTCGCGGTATCGGCATTACTAATCTGTCTCGGTAGCAGGAACAAATTGCAAAAAATGTGACAAACAAATGACCTTTATTGTCCGTGTTGTAGCCAGTTATATTTTTATTTTTTCCAATCTTATTCTCATAATCTTTTCTCAATTCAATTGCTAGTGTTTTTGTTTTTAGGTCAAAAATCGAAACATATTTTTTTGATACAACGATATGTTTATGCCATTCTATCCTATTTTCACTAACCAAAATATTTGCTATATACATCGTTGTAATAAATTTTGAATTTCGATTTGCTTGTGCATGAACTGTACTTTGAAAATCATCACTTGATTTATTTGTATGTATAGGAATTGGATATCTATTGAAATTTATTCTGATAATAAAGCCTTAAAACTATAAATAAGAGGAAAATCCTGCTTGATATTTCAGGCAAATAGTAATATTAAACCAAAATTTTAAGCCCAAATCATGCAAGGCATGATTTGAGCTTTTAATTAACTAGTTTTATATTTAAAACAATTATTACTTAACAATTACCTTTTTAATGGATGTTCCATTATTTCCTGATATTTGTACAAAATAAATCCCTGGGTTATCTATTTGTAAGGTAGCGATCTTACTTTGCAAATATTGAGAAAATAATTTTCTTCCATGAAAATCATAGATTGTTATTCCCTGCTTTTCTGGTGTTTCAATATAAATTACTCTATCTATTGAATATATTTTTACTTTTCTTTCATGCGAATTCAAAACATCAGTTGTAGATGAAATCTTGCTATTGGTTGTTTTAAAAACATTGTCGCCGGTAAAATCAGGGAATGCATCATTTTCCATAATACAATAAACACTGTCGGATTGTGCTTTTAAAAAAGTAATTTTACCATCTGTAAGCGAATAATCCGTTGTCTGAAATAGTATTGACCCGGTAGTTGTTTTCAAAACGTAATTAGTAGTAAATCCGTTAACTAATAATTGATCATTAAGGTCTAACTCATCACTCACATTAAAATCTTTTGCAATTTGAATCGATTGTTGGGGCGCATAAATATAGCTTAACCATGATTGTTTCTTAATAGGTAATGTATTAAATGTTAGTTGATTATAACTACAATAAAACCAAAGTAAAGTCGTATTGTTAATTACATCTAAAGAAGTTAACTTATTATAACTGCAGGTAAAGGATTCTAATACTATATTTTGCGTAATATTCAGAGAGCTAAGTTCGTTATTATTACACCATAGAGTTGTTAACTTAGGATTATTGGTAACATTTAAATCTGTAAGATTATTATAACCGCAAATAAGCAATTTTAAATCTTTAGCATTACTAATATCTATGGATGTAAGTTGCTGATATTCACATATAAATTCATAAATTTTATCCACAAATGCGGAATAAACTTTTACGGTTTGCGATCCCACAAGGGTTCCGGTAACTTCTGCTCTACCACTACTAAAATCCATCCATTTTGAAATTAAGTTACCATCACCGAAATCAACATTTATTATTGCTATATCCTTATTTTCTAACAATGAAAAAGTAATGGAAGAACCAACCGGCAGCGAAGTCGTCATAGTTATAACTTGTGTCTGGCCATTAACAATTTTTATGCTTATAAAACATGCGATTAATATTTTTAGTAAGGTTTTCATAGGCATCAATAAAAAGTAATAGAACGGACCTGATTTTCAAAATTAAAACATTTTTTTATATAACAAATTTTATATCAGATTATTTATTCAATTATTTCAAGTAAAATAATATTATCTTAATTGCCTTATATACAGGACTTTATTATATTTCCTGCTATTTATAAAAAACATTCTAAAATAATAGTATTACAAACAGCTCCATACCTCTAATCATTATTCAACAATTGTCAATCATCAATTTTATAGGGTATCGATTTTGGTGTTCATCTTTACCACGAACAATAAATTCAATAAAAATAACCATGTATTGTCTCTATTATTTCACCATATTTGCCTATGTGCAAAAGTCGGACGTCTTGACCACATTTGGCCGGTCAGATTACAATTAACATATATAACTATACAACAGGCATTTAACTCCGGCTTTTGCTGGTCAATATTATCCGGCTAAATATGGTCAAGGCCACTGGCTTTTCCAATTAAGAGAGCAACCCGAACATCTTTTACCTCTGCAATATAAGTTTCTTCATGTCGATGAATTCGGATGTCCGAAGCTGATAAAAGTAAATACCATTGGCTTTACTATGCGGGGACCATTGTGTGTGATAGTTACCGGATGGGAGAACCTGGTTCACCAGAACTTCAATTTCCATTCCGAGAGAATTGAAGATGGAGAGTCTAACGGGGCTCATTTTTGGCAATGAAAATCGAATCGTGGTAATCTGGTTGAATGGATTCGGGTAGTTCTGATATAAAGTATACATAAAAGGGTTATCAAAGTTGAGCTGTTCAATGAAATCCGGACCTTTTGTTGTTAAGTTCCACATACTGGAGTAAGAACTTGTTCCGCCAGCGTTAGAAGCTTTGACTCGCCAGTAATAGATCGTGTTGTCCTCCAGATCTTTGATACCACAGGATTGGCCTATAATGCTTGTATCAATAACCAGCGATAAAAAATCTGAACCTGTCGAGACCTGTAAATGATATGATGTGGCTCCCCAGAGACCGTTCCAGCTTAGCAGGAGAGTTGTAGGGACATCTGTTGCCCTGTTGCAGGGGGAAATCAATATAGGGACTGATGGTGGTGCAACAGAAGCAGCCAGATCCCAGGAAGATGCAAAGGGACCACCGTAAGCACCCATATCATTTCGTAGAGTACCTTGTGCTGG
>Ga0307380_10005014_pt1 | contig 17672 bp, 25 predicted proteins | sample UN3MG_FD_202239 | JGI IMG/M metagenome (GOLD analysis project Ga0307380, IMG submission 202239) | Soil microbial communities from Risofladan, Vaasa, Finland - UN-3 | ecosystem: Environmental > Terrestrial > Soil > Coastal area > Acid sulfate soil | place: Finland: Risofladan, Vaasa | collected...
AGAATTGACAAGGAAACCTGGACGTTATTTTAAGTGAAATACCATCCACTTCGCTAACAGAGTTCGCTCAGTGGCTGCCACCCGTCGAAGGATTTACGCAGATTTACGCAGATGTCAACACCTAAAACAAAAGCCTGATTCCTTTTCCTTTTCTTGGCATACTGATCCTGATAATACAGAGACCAGCAATAAGAATGAAAGCTCCCGCCAATAATAACTTGTGTGGGATTCGACCAACATTGCGTTCACCTCTTATAGTAAATATCCAACGCCATACCACACCATTTGTGATAAGAATTGTACCAACAACAGAGCAAATCCTTCCCAACCACATGCAAGCTTTTTGTCTTTTATTCATCCTGGCTAATTCCAATCTTTATTAGTGACAGTCACCGTCTTCTGTTATCGTGGGATAATAGGGACGGACCCTATTATTGATTATAATTTTCTTGCTCCATTTTGTTCTACCATCGAGACAGAGTTATTAGCAACTATTACCCTGACAACTTGATAATTTTACATTCATAATAACCAACGAACATTGCGGTTATGCCGGCAAGCAATGGGATTAGCAATATTTCTTGATCAACGGAAATCTTGAGCTTGTCCCTGTCATAGTTGGAGGTTTGTTGGCTACTCCATTGGTTCATAGTCTATGCCACCTGTGATTGTGTGTCAACTGATGCATCTTCGGCCAGGTCCTTCAGCTTCGCCTCCAGCATCCACAAATGCTGATAACCCATAATCCGCCTGAATCGCTCCTCCATATCCAGCAGCGACGCAGCCACCCAGCGAACCACCATGGCGTGATTCTGCCAGTTCTTCACACGACGTGTGCGGCTGCGAATCCCGCTGTTAGGCGATTCAATCAGATTCGTCGAGCCAAGACAGCGACGAAGAGTCTTTGGCAATCCCAACGCATTGATCGTAAATATCTCATCCAGGCCTTCAAGGAGACTGGATGCCGCAGAAGGATACTCCTGCTCAAGCCATTTCGCCAGTTGCTTAAGTTTCTTTTTGCCTTTGCCGGCATCCATAGAAAACGCCGCCTGCATTGCACATTTGACCTGCTCTTGCTGATCACGCGGAAGATAACGCTGAACGTTGCGAATCTTATGATTGCGGCAACGCTGCACAGGATTCTTTGATCCGTACACCGCATCGACCGCACATCTCAAGGCCTTACTTCCATCGATCACAAACAGCCGAAGACGATCCTGCTTAATGCCTCTATCAACCAGATCCATGAGAAGATCTGTTGCTACCCGGCTGTTTTCACTGGAACCTTCTCGAAGTCCCAGAACATGCTTATGGCCGCCACAATCCACACCTAAGGCCACGATAACATGACAATCGCCGAACTGAATGCCGTCGATATAGATCGCCAGAATATCAACTTCGTCAAACCGACGCTCGCACAGTTGCTTGAACTGCTTTTCGCTGGAGGCCATAAACTCCCGGCTGATCTGAGATTTGCTTACCCCAACCGTATCGGCCATCTGCGGCAGAATCTCTTTGTATTTTCGGGTTGAGACACCTTTCATAAGAATCTCCAGAATCCGAGAACCGAGACGGCTGTTTGTGATCAGGGCCTCATAGGCCGGAACAGGCACTTCCTTGCCGGGACCTTTGCCCTTCTTGCGCAACCTGGGTTTTTCAACACGCAACTTGCGTTCACTCAACGAGACAACACCAAACTGGCGACCATGCCAACCGATATCGCCTCGAGCCTTGCCTGGTTGTTTGAGGCCGGCTATCTGCTGAGCACTCAATAGTAGCACCGCCTCGATAGCTCCCTTGCCAACCACATCGATCAGTTCGTCGACAGCCTGCTCGGTGTTACAGATCAACTCAAGAAACGGCAGCAGTAACTGACCGTCCTTGCTCAAGAATTCCGCGATCTTTCGACTGTCGAGCTTGTCAGCGATTTGGTAGAATTTCTTTGCCATGGCTACTCCTTTCAAAATTGTTCAATTTACTGTCTGACCTGATTCTACGTAAAATCAGGCCGGAGTAGCCATCGCTTTTTTCAACCTCCAACTATGGATGGGACAAGATCCTTATGCAATCGGATAAACTCAATAACCACTTAACTGCTTTTATGATCAAGGGTGACAATGCAGTTACAAAAGTTGGCGAAAAGGGAAAGACTTTAGCGGATGTTGGAAATGGCATAGGCAAATTGTTTATAAATAAAACCCAATACTTCGATCGAGTCCCAGAGGACGTTTGGAATTTTTATATTGGCGGCTATCAGGTCTGTTACAAATGGCTCTATGACCGCAAAAAAGCTGGACGTAAACTATCTGAGGGAGATATTGAGCATTACCACAAAATCGTCGTAGCCATCAACGAAACCATCAAAATCATGAATCAGATCGACGAAGTAATAGAAGCCCACGGCGGCTGGCCAATACAATAAGTAAATATCGTAGGTTAAAACGGGATGCAGACGATAAGCCTGTCATTCAACAATACAGATTAAGGGAGAAAGCTATGAAAATAATTCGACAAATTGGTTCGCTATTCTTTGTCGCAGGGCTGTTTGTTACAATATTTGCCGGTGTGCCCTGGCATGTGATGGTAGCCGATGATCCGACCGTACCCTGGTGGCTCAGGATAGCAATATTCTGCCTTCTTGGCGGTATCCTTGTAGTCTTGGTGACACTGGCTCTGGAACAAACCAAATACAAGAAATCAAAAGAGGCGCTTGTAGTTGATCAGTCCCAACAGGATGTTTTACTTTTAAATTCTACAGAAGTACCCGGTCGGAAGGTCACAGAGATTTTAGGTCTGGCACAGGGACATACGGTATTTGCTATCTGGCTTGGCAAGGATCTATCCGCTATAGTCAGACTAATAATTGGCGGCGAACTGACTGAATACACCGAGATGATGGGGATCGCCCGCACAACAGCTATTAACAGGATGATCGCATCAGCAGCAGAAATGGGAGCGGATGCAATAATCAATGTCCGCTATATGACAACAAGTGTCGTGGGCAGTGCGGCCGAACTTTTAGTTTATGGAACGGCCGTCAAGCTCAGTGAATAGAAGTTAACGAAACAATCGAAGCCCCCGGCGGCTGGCCAATAAAATAATATGGAGTTGTAATGAATGGGGAACCTGTAATAATCTTTCGTGAAGAGCAGAAGTTTGCGACATGGCTTTGCTGGCTGGTTTATCTGTCTATGGGCTTGGCTGTGTTGATTAGTGTTTTTGCATTGAAAAAAGAATTATCCGGGCAAAGTTCACAAGAGACATGGGAGATTCTTTTAGCCGTTATTGTCGGGATCGGCGTGCCGATAGCTGTAGCGGTTCTTTTTTTACTTTTGAAATTGGAAACAGAGGTCCGCTCGGATGGTTTATATGTTCGTTACCTTCCGTTTCATATTCATTTCAAGAGATTTGATCCCGAAGATTTTAGTGAATGTTATGCCCGGCAATACAGACCTATCACGGAATATGGCGGATGGGGGATTAGGTACAGCTTGAGAAAAGGGAAGGCATATAATACAAGCGGCAATAAAGGCGTGCAACTTGTATTCAAAGACGGAAAGAAACTGCTCATCGGTTCGCAAAAGGCCGAAGAACTCGAACAAGCGATTCGCTCGATTATAGCATAAGATAAGTTTGTCACAAACACCGATGCTCAGTACAATTCTGTAAAAGATTATTGTCGGTGCTCCTAAGGGGTGGTCACATGGACGGATATGTAGAGGTATTTTCTGCAAGCGATATTACGTTTGCCTATCTGATGAAAGCAAATCTTGAGAATGCAGGAATCCCAGTTCAAATCGCAAACGAGAATCTGCAAGGGGCTTATTGTCTTGACGGCATGGTTCCAGGTGTGCTCGTTCCGGCTCAATATGCAGAACAAGCCAAGCAGATTATTAAAGAGATCCAACAGTCTTCACAGAATGGACTGGATAACGATGAGAAAGAACAGTATCAGCCCTAACTGACCGTTTCCTTCTGATACTCCCCGCCTATCCCACTGGGGCCTAAGCTGACCAACGGTATATCAATTAATTTGTCTGTTCGATGAAAGAGCCTGTTTAGATTGCTCTTCACAACGTCTGGATTGGGCATGATCTCATTTTGAACCTGTTCAAATTCTTCTGGACTTAGCGAGCCGATATAACGGCATAAACTTGCCTATTCTGCCGAATCGATGCCTTCGGATAGATTACACCATACACCTGTTTCAGCAATTGAGGGTTCTGAAAATAGCAGGCCTGGCTTCATAGAAGGATTCAATGACCGTTTGTGTTTTTGTTAAAGGCTTGGGATATCAAAGACCGTTGGAGTGGAGATCGGCGATTCTACGGGCGCAGAACACGTCTGAGGGCTACTCTGTGAGATTCTGTGGGGTGTACGAGAGGCTGATCGGCGAGCTTGAGAACAGGACGATGGAGTTCAAACAGCTCTATCGGCAGATTATTTCTTAGCCGATTCGAGCAAATCAAGCCTTAGTTGTAAATTTACTATGTCTTATAAAGTTTCCGTCACACATGACACAGCACACGCCGAGCCAGGGTGAAAAGGCCCTTAATCGCCAAGACCAGCACATAAATCGGTAAAATGATCGGAGCCAGGGCAAGGGCCGCCAACCCCAACAGGGCATAACCAAGCATCGCCAGAAGAGTCAAAAGAGCTTCCGGCACGGCTATGTGAACCATACGCATAGAACCTCCTGAAAATTGAATAAACACAATCTACACAACATCACTGCAATCAGGGCAAGCAGTGATCGCATGACCGAACCAATTTAGTCCGTGTCATTTTTATCTTGTGCCGGCTTTTTATCTCTTTTTAAATAGACCACCCACATCGTTAGAACAGTTAGCATTATCCATTGCGGGATAAGCCTGGTAAGGTCTACCCATGCGGGTCTTCTTGTGGGGGGAGATAATATAAAACCATAGCCGGAACTGCTGTAAACTGCTACACCTGCATAATCACCTGTAATGGAATTACCGGTCTCATACATACTAACCCATGGTGGGAAAAGACCCATTAGTATGAAAATAATCAAGCCTATCCAAATACATTTTTCCTGTTTTTTGTTCAATGTCATGGTTATATATCCAGAAATAAATTTAAATTTCCTTTTAAGCGTTCCCTCGACCAAGACGTTCAATTGGGAGCGTATTTTTAGTTAAACAAATTTCTCCAAGAATAAATCCAGAGGCACAATAAAGTAACAGATCCGATAAGCCCAAAGGCACTCTGTCCAACGAAAAAACCTCGCATTCCTTTGGAAGACTGGTTGTACGCCTTGGGGATGGCAGTCTTGTACACAAAAGGGACGGAAATGAGACCTATGACGGAACTGAAGACGAACAGCACTCCCAGAAGAAGCCAGAGGTAGTTCAGCTTGCAACGTGAGAATGAGGAGAGGAACACAAGTCCAGTTCCGAGTGCACTGAACTGACGGATAACGCTGGTCTTCGGAGTGAACGGAGTGAGAACTTTACCGCGCCTTGCAATCCATCGTGCTGAGACAAGGATGTTTCTGCCCAAGAATACAATCCCTGCGATGAAGAGGATCAGGCCAAATGTGTCCATCGTGATCTCCTTTGCGCAGTAAGCACGCTAAGCGATGCACTTCCGACGACGAAATTAGCGATTTCGATATGGTTGCAAAGGCCTCCGTGCGCCATAGTTGTTACCCACTTTATTCAATATACCCACTGAGAGATAGACAGGCAAGAAAAATCCCTTGTGGTTTGCGGCTAAACACCGTGGTTTTTTAGTATTCTGAGGGTATTTTATTTGGTATAGGTCGGGCCAAGATCGTCCGTTCACAGGTGTTCAAATCCCCTCTGAGGGCTACTCTGTGAGATTCTGTACGGATTGTGTGAGGGATAATAAGGAAAGTTGCAGGTGTCATATCGGTCTTGGATGCACGTAAATACACTCATTTTCCACATCCACAGTAAACACATTATCTTCAAAATAATTTGCTCCAAGCAAGGAAATATCATAGTCAGATATAGCTATGATCGATTTTCTGGAATAAGCAGATGTTGAAACTTGAACCTCGTCAATATAACATTGAACTACTCCCCTGGCAGTTTCAAACTTCTCTTTCCTGAGCATAGACAAAGGTTTTGGATTACCTTTTAGGTATAGCTTAATCGGGACTATCGTTACAGAAGCGCCTGTGTCCAATATCATTACGGTTTCAACTGACGTGCCATGAATATCAAGGCTCACTGGAACCAACAAATGAGTACCTTCCTTTTTACAGGCGATAGTCTCAATTTTCTCTACAAAATCTCTCTCAGTTCTCGCAATAAGGTCTTTAGTAGTCGGTTCAGGTAGTGTCGGCGGCGTAATCTCTCTTAGGTTGTAGGACATAATCAAAGTTACTTCGTTAACATTGCCGAGAACAGACTTAGCAAGGACCAATTTCACACTTCCTTGTCCCAATGAAACATCATCTTGATACTTTAGTGTTATTGTGACTCCTTTGAATTCACGGTGCTTGACAAGCATGGCATCAATGGGACTTCCCATACTCTCACCAAGTGTATTGTAGACAAAGATTCTTGATTCGGGATGAGTCAGGAAAGCGAAGCCCGAGCGGGAATAAGTGATTAGGTACGCTTTTAGGACCAATAACACACTGTCTTTTCTCACTTTCATTGAATCAACATATATAACTACACGATCATCTGAATAAATATGATCTTCTGGAATTTTATTTGCCACTAAACCCTTCAAAAGATGTTCTCGATACTTAATCTTTTTCTGTATGTATCTTTTTCGGTCAACAGTGTAACGCTCGTTTAGAATCTTTATCTGTTCTTCTGTGTGAATGATGTCCTTGCCCGTTTCGGCTAAATCCTGACGATTCCGTGAAATTTCCTGCTCAAGCTCAGATGCATCACGAGACAATGATAGTCTATGTTCTGCTTCTGTAATTTTCAAAATTTCGTCATTGATAGTTGCTAGCTCTTCAGCGAATTTTTGACATTTTGCCTGAAAAGAGGAATGCATGTCCTTGATTTCTGCCAGCCGTTCTGAGGTGTCGGCAGGTATGTCTTCATAGTCGTTTATTCTACGATACATTTCGTGTAAATTACTTTTGAAGCGATCGAAATGCATACTACGTTCATAATACCAGTCGTTTTGCAATCCATAATTCCGCCTTTCTAGAGCATTCAACTTACTTGATAGCTGCCAGTAAGAGTAAGGGGATGCTGGAGAAGTATCTGGAGTATGTTCATAGGTGCTCTCGCAACCAGTTGCGAGTAACACGATAGCTAAGATTATCCCTGTGGTATTCCTCATATTTTTCAGACACTTCATAAGACTGATAATACTCCCGGATGAAGCAGCAATTACTTGTCAAACAAAGAAGATTACGACTTCAGCGATTTCGATATGGTTGCCAAAACCTCCGTGCGTCAAGGCTGTTTACTCGCTTGTTTTATTATAAAACGTATCTCGCTGTCAAATCAAGTAAAATCCTATCAAAATATTGACATTTGGCCCAAAATCCTGTAGAATAATGGACATGGAAAAAGATGGAAACAAGCGATGGTTGGCTGTGGGGAATTGAAAAGACTACTATGGCAAATCCTGAACACGTAAAGCTGTTACTTTCCGGAAAAAAAGCTGTTGATGACTGGCGGACGGAATTCTGCAGCACGATGGAGACAGAATTTGACGGTCTGGATTTGAGAGATGCTTCTCTGGAGGGGATTAACCTAATAGACTATAATTTGACGGGGGCATATCTGAGGAATGCGAAGCTCTCGAAAGCAAGACTCAGCCATACGACATTTATTGAAGCAGATCTGAGGAATGCCGATTTGAGCAAGGCAGATCTCTCTTGCGCGTTGTGCATAGGTGCAGACTTTCGCAGAGCTCAACTTTACCATATCGATGCAATGAGTGCAGATTTTACCGGTGCAGATATGCGAGAAGCGTGTTTGCTTTGTTCAGATCTCAGCGAAACTGATTTTAATAATGCTAACCTGGAATGGGCGAACTTAATAAGGGCCAGATTGTACCGTACGATATTTTATCACGCTAACTTGGCTAATGCAAAGCTCAGCGCGATTGTGTTTGAAGCTGATGCCATAGAAGGATGGAACATATCGAACACAAAATGCTATTACTATTATATGATGGATAACAAATTTTTACACAGGAGATTGAAAGAAGAACGATGTTTAAGACAGAGTGAATTTCAACAGAATGTATTAAAGAAGGAACGTGCAAGTAATCTATTGATAGGATCGATAATCAAACCCGAATTTTATACTCGAATACCTAAAGAGGGATACCTAAAAGGCAACGAGTTTGAAGACCTTTTCAAAGCAAGGCAAACTGTAGAGTTCCTGTTCAAACATGGTATGAAAGCCCTCGATCCCGCTATTTTGGGAGCAGCAATAGACCTTGCGAATTCGGAGCATCCGTCAAAAGGTTTTAGGTTCTTGAGCATAGATGCCAAAGGAGGAGTGCCGAGAGCAGTAATTGAGATTGCCAATAAGGTTTCAAAAGAGGATGCGCTCAGTTTAGTTCAGGATTACTATCAGCGGGTAATGGAACAAATGCACAAAGAGATAGAGGGATTAAGGAGAGACAAAGAATCTCTGCTGCAGATTGCAGTGCGGAAGACTATATTACCGGTGATTAGCGAGCCACCTGAATTAACTGATACCGAAAGCTATATAATTGAAGCGTTGGGAAATGAAACATTGAAGGGCCCGGATCTTCTTAAAAAGGCTGGATACGGCAATAGTTCCCACTATCGACAGATATTATCAAATCTCGTAAAACGTAAAATCCTTGGTCGAAATGCAAGCGGCTACTATGCCATTGACACTGACGCTTGTCAGTGACAAACGTCAGGACTGACAAATCTCCCTGCATGTCTTAGTTTGACCTCCAGAATCGTAATCAGTGTTTTGATAACAATATTTTGGAGGTTATGACATGGATAGAACAGATCAAAGCTGTCAACTGCTCAGTGCAAAGGCGCTTGCAAAGTTGTTGTCGCTGTCACCTCGAACTGTGTGGCGTTACCGGTCGGCAGGGAGACTACCGAAACCGGTTTGCGTCGGAGCAAGCATCAGGTGGAAACTCTCGGATATAACCTTGTTTCTGAAATGCGATTGCAAGATAGAAGAATTTCGGGCGATATGGGAGGCTGAAAAATGCTGATTAAAAAAGCAGGGGCCGCGCCCGCGGCCCCAAAAAACACTGAACAAGATGAATCATATCAAAGCTGTGAGTCCGCGTCAATATTAAAATTTCAAGTCGGTACGTTATTACTTGCCCTACAAGGACCAATGAGCCGAAACCAGCGAAAGTCAGGCTACCGACTTTTTGAGATTTTGCTCTCGGCCAGATATGAGTGGGGGGCACTATGAATCAAGATCGATATAGACAGATTTCAGAACGCCGATCGCAAATTCCGCGGAAATACCGGCGGCTGTATGATCGTGCTATTTCCGGAAAAAGTCTGAGGGCTGCGATAAACGCTCAGTGTCTTGAGTGCTGTGAGTGGTTGAGCAAGGAAGTGGTTCTTTGCAGCGATCTCGGCTGCCCACTGTTCGCCGTGAGACCTTACAGGAGTGCAGGAAGTGTCCATGAAGGGCATTTAGTTAGCGCAGAATCGACGAACACGATGGGAATGCTGTTCTAATCGGGACAGGCGTATTGCCGGGGATTATTGATATGTCGAAAAAGAAACCTAAATATGTCAGCCTGGAACCGGATGCTTTTCTGTCGGACCTGGATTTCCAGGCCATGACAGCGGAGCAGCGTGGAGTATATTGGACGCTGATTTTATATCTATACCGCAATAACGGCAGGCTACGGAATGACATTAGTACGATTGCCAAGTTATGTCGTGTTAACGGCGATTTCGATTTCCAAACCGTGCTCCAAAAGTTCCAAGTTCGGCGAGGATTCATTCGACATAAGAGGGTGACGGAAGAGTTGGCGAGGGCTCAAGTTCGGGTGGATAGAGCAGTTAAGGCCGCTCAGACGCGGTGGGATAAGGAATGCACAAGCAATGCTCAAGCATTAAATGAGCAATGCCAAGGGAAGGAACGTAACGAAACGAAAAGTGAAGGGAAGTTAAATACTTCGAATACGAATTCGGAAGAGCGCGCGCGTTCGATTTCGTCATCGCTTCGGTTCGTTGAGGGGTTGGAGAAAAGTTTCAAAATATGCACTCAATCAGACAGAACTGCAATAGGGAATCTCTGTCGATGGATGAACACCGAGATCGCCGAGGGTAGGATGACTGAAAGCATTTTTAACCAGATCCTTGATATTGCCAAAGAATCCAGGACGGCCCGGAAGCCAATCGCTGCGTTCTTTTCGCGTTTGGATGGGGAACTTGGTTATCGAGCCCGGGCGGAAAAGGAGAAACGGATGGCCCAAGCGAGCGATTCTGACGGCCGGAGAAAAAAATAAATTTTTCTTAATTTTATACTTGACTTTATCGCACACATATAGTAATTTGGATTTATGGGCAGGAAAAAGAAAATGGGCAGACCACCATTGAAGGCAAAAGACAAAAGAACCAAATTTGTTACGCTTCGACTGAAACCTTCTGAATATAAACAGCTTGAGCAGGAAGCAAAAGCCAAAGGTATGTCATTATCTAATTATTTGAAAGAGTGCTGGAAGAAAAGAGGTAAATAAAATGGCAGTTTTCAAACGAAAGAGAAAAGTGAAATTGGAAACCGGCAAGATTGTCGTCCGGCAATCCAGGAAATACTATACGAGGCTTACGGACGCCGATGGTATTAAGCGGACGATACCGCTTTTCACTGATAAGACAGCTAGCGAGCAGCGAGCAGCGCAGCTTCAGAAGGAAATCGAATTGGCAAGAGCTGGAGTTGTTGACCGATACAAACAGCACCGAAAGAAACCGCTTACCGAGCATCTTGAGGATTTTCGACAGTCGTTATTGGCCAAGGGTAATACACTCAAGAATGCCAAGCTGGTAACATCGAGGGTGAAGCGGATAATAAACGGCTGCAAATTCTTATATTGGGCGGACATTCAGGCCAGTAAAACCCAGCGATTTGTGGCTGATCTTCAAAAAAGCGGCAACATATCCGTTCAGACATTCAATCACTATTTGAAGGCGGTGAAGGAGTTTGCGAGTTGGATGGTTCAAGATGGTCGTGCGAGTGAGTCGCCGCTGGAGCACTTGAAGTGTAGGACATTCAAAAAAGTTGTTGATGAAGTGCATCCCAGACGAGCGTTAGAAGTAGATGAATTGAGGCGGCTATTGGAGACTACAAGGTCCGGTCCCGTGCGTTTTGGTATGGCGGGGCATGAACGATATTTGCTGTATCGATTGACCGCTGAGACGGGCCTCAGAGCAAAGGAGCTACGGAGTCTGAAGGTATCTTCTTTCGATTTTGATAACCTCACAGTCAATGTCTCAGGGGCATATACCAAGAACAAACGAGAAGCTGTGCAGCAGCTTAGACGGGAGACAGCGGAAGAATTGAAAGAGTTCTTCTCAGACAAATTACCAACTGTGAAAGCGTTTGGCGGCACCTGCAAGCAATTGACCGGACGCACGTCAAACATGATTAAAGCCGACCTTGCTGAGACGGAGATAAAGGATAAGAGCGGTAAGACAATCAGAGAAGCAATCCCGTACATTGACGACGCTGGACGTTACGCCGATTTTCATTCGATTCGCCATACGACAGGCAGTCTCTTGGCAGCAACTGGCACACACCCGAAAGTCGCTCAGTCGATTATGAGGCACAGCGACATAAATCTCACGATGTCAAGATACACCCATACACTTGCAGGACAGGAAGCTAAAACGATTGCTGATTTGCCTGATTTGTCTCTGCCGAGCAGCGAAAAACAGATTGCAACTGGCACCGATGACAAGTCCGCCGACGTAGTCCGGGACGGTTCAAAGAAGTGGACACCTCAGTGGACACCGAAATTGACACCTACAGCTTTCTCGGATTGTAACACCTTGGCAACGTCTGACAGCAGAGACAAGGAATCATCACAAACAAGTCCAAACCACAACTGCTTACCTCATGGGATATTAGGCACAAAAAAGCTGCCGATGTCAACGTCTGACACGAACGGAGCAGGAGGGATTCGAACCCCCGGTACCTTTCGGTACAACGGTTTTCAAGACCGTCGCCTTAAGCCGCTCGGCCACTGCTCCAAGTACTTTAATATAATACCTTTATATAATTTTCAAAAAATTGCAATTCTGCCTAACTACAACCTTGACTACAACCAATTTGTGATTTACAATCTTGGCATCATGTTTGATTATGTGGTTATAGTTAAGGATATCAGTCATGGCAAATTCTAAGCCTAAAAGAAAAACACGTTCTGATAAATTCCCGCTTACTTTACACAAGACAGGCCAATATTGCAAGAGAATTAAGGGCAAGCTCTATTATTTTGGAACGGACAAGCGACAGGCTATGGAGCTATATTTGGAACGGGCTGTCTATTTACACACTGGCAAAGCACCCAAGCTTAGGGCATCCCAGGACCGCCTATCGATAAAGATTTTATGCAACCTGTACTTAGATTATCAGGAGTCAAGGGCTGAAATAGGTGAGATTAAATCAAGGCATGTCTCAGATCAGATTTTGCTTCTCAAGGATTTTGTGAGATTCGTTGGACCGAACCGGACAGTTTCAGATATTTCTACTATTGAGTTGCAGAACTACCGCAAGAGACTCATTAAGGCAAAGAAGTCTCCCAATACTATCAACAATCGCATTGCAGCGGTAAAATCTATGTATAACTGGGCCTTGGACAATGAAGTAATCGAGAATGCGCCAAGATTGAAAGCAGTAAAGAAGGTGACACTACAGAAAGAAGAAAAGTCCACTTTCACAGTTTCCCAAGTGCAGAAGATGCTTCAAAATGCAACTCCTCAAATGAAAGCGATGATATGGCTGGGTTTGAACTGTGGATTTGGCTGCACTGATTGTGCAGAACTGAAATGGAAAAATATTGATTTACCCAATGGTAGGGTAGATCTTCCCCGGGGGAAAACAGGTATCAACAGAAACCTTCCGCTGTGGCCAGAGACAGTGCGGGCACTAAACGAAGTCCCGGTGTCAGGCGAATTGGTGTTTTGCACAAGGAAAGGGAATCCATGGGTGAAGACTAAAAAAGGTATGGGAAAAGATGGTAAAGAGAAATATAAAAAAACCAATAATGTTAGTAAGGAGTTCTCAAAACTCATGAAGAGAACGAGCCTCAAAATGGAAAAAGGTGTCGGATTCTACACTCTAAGAAGAACATCAGCAACATTGACAGCCAGGTCAGGTGATCCATTTGCGGTTCAGCGACTTCTCGGCCACGCTGATCTTAAGATGGCCACAACTTATGTCCAGGACGTCTCTGAGCAGACAGACCGTGCGATCAACAATACACGAATGCTCATAATCCAAGATGATTCTTCACCTTTGGCAGACGCATCGAGCGGGAGGGATGAGTGACTTGATTCGGCAACGGCCTCACCTTCTTGGATTCGAGGAATTGGTTTAGACTCAACCTCGTGATCCGGTAATGGCCTTTTTGAGCAATTTTGCCTTTTTTATCAACAAGGTCAACAGCCTCAAGTTCGCCATTTCGGATTAGCCGGTAGACGATACTCTTTGAGATTTTCAACTCAGCAGCGATTTCATCTACAGTCAGCCAATCTGATGTAAAGGACCTGCGGGCGGTCTCGAGAATGTCGAGGAACCGCCCAATATTGGCGAGCAGATCCTTGCAGACCGAGCAGTTCATGATGTCGGCCATTTCAGAATCATTCAGGTTGTCTGACTGTTCTCGTATCAACCCTAATTCCTGCCTATCTTCCTGTTTCAACCAGGTAGAAAAACATTACGGCCTTCTCCGGAACCGTTTCTGCACCTCTTTCTTATCACATCTATGTGGTTCCGAAGCTTATATGCCTACTTTCCTTTTTCATTTTCGCGGGCAGCAGGATTAATGTTACTCCAATGCGCGACACGCCACCGATCCAAGTCCTTTTGTGCAACTCCAATATTCTCCTTATGCTCTTGACTCTTGGTATTATGAGCTAGTGTGGTCAGGCTGGCCTGGAGTTGCTGATAGGCCGCATGGATATGTGCCAGCAGTACTCTTATGCTTGTTTGGCGTTTACGCACTTTACCTGACCTCAAATGGACTCATCGACACGAATTGAAAGTCTTCATTAACATCTGAAGAACTCTAAGCATCTTCAACTCAGGCAAAACTTCAGGTTGTTGTGGGCCCTTCGGCAGCGCTGATTGCCTGTGCTTCAGTTTTTCCTTTCTTACCAGACTTTCTTGCAGTCGATGGGTGTTCCGGTTCTTTCTTCTTCGGCCTTCCGGGTGATTTAGGCTTCACCACGGGTCGCTCAGGTTTTTTAGCGAGCGGTTCAGGTTCTTCACTCGGCAGTATTCTGCTGGCAAGGAGCATCGCCTGAGAGAGTACAACAGCCACTGCTACTGCCAAAGCTATGCTGCGGAGAGAGAAGAAATCTGTCGCAGCGTTCACTTCGCTGCCGGATCCTGTGGGATAATATGCTTCGCCCGGAACTGCCAAGGACTGGAACAAGGCAACGAGAAAAAGTACCGCAAGCGAAACTGCCATTATCACAGCAGTCTTCCCCTGGAAGAATCCTGCCCGCCTTATAAGCTTCAGTATAGTCACCACGAGAACGGTGAATATCGAAGCCAGCGCCACTAACATCATGAGCGCTCTAATAATTGAAATGTGATTAATCATTTTAATGTTCCTGCTATAATGTGGTTAACGATTTCAATTGTTGATCCTTGTGGATCACATTTACCTTTACTTGTTTCTGTTAGCCAAATGTCACTTTTTCATTGTCAGTAGTCTCTTCTGTGTATTCTGCCTTTAAGCTGCTCCTTATCGCGAGTCAGACTGATATTGGCAGTTGAGACAGGCCGCCTATCCACTGACTATTGTCCCCCTCTACTCACAACTATAGTGATTAGGAGTCTTCCGACAGAGCCTAGTCAAATGCCTCCTTAAGCCTTTGATAGGAGGTGGCCCTTATCGCCTCTGGACTGAGCAAGGTACGGCGAACATTCATTAATTTACGGATTGTGGAAACACATGTTGAAATGACTTGCTCTCTAGCCCTGTCATATTCGGTTGGCCAGATCAATCCCCATACATCGCCAGAGGATACTTTTTTGCTGCTTTCAATGAGGGCTGCAGCAATGTCATGGCAAGTCTGAGTAATCTCAGGAATCTGATCCAAGTTATCCGTGATAGAATTAAGTTGTTCCTTAGTCGCCATGTCACTCTCTGATCTAATTATTGATCTCAGCTATTTTTCGTTCTGTTTGATTTCATCAATCTTTTCTGTATGCTTTGAATCCTCTCGGTTCGGGGGCTTTTTTTCTGCGTTTTCCATAATTAAATCTCCTTCTCAAAAATAGTTGTTATTTTGCCGACCAAATCGCACAGGATCGCCTCGTTTGGTTCGAGACAGGTCCTGAACGGCTAATCTGGTTTTAGGAATCTTCAGACCTTTTTTATTTTTGCGTAGAAACATTTGTCTTTCTGGCAGTATCTGGTGAGCAGAATCAGCTTTCGGCCGTAGGGATTTTTCTGTGGGTTGGCAAACAGCGGAATCAGTCGGCGGGCATGTCCGGTTACACCCTCGTAAAGCAACGAGTCGCTGCAGTCAATGCCAAGCCCGAGATTTCGCCCTGGCTTGAGGAGTTCTTTTCGCACGACATCTTCATAGTCCTCCACGTTTTCATACAGGACGTGCCGCGAGTGATCACAGAAAGTGCGGTGCGTGAGCATCAAAAAGCACGATCGGCAGCGAAAGCCGCATGCTCCTCGGCCGATCGCGATGTCGGCCCAATGCGCTGGGCAGTAACTCTTATCGTCTGTCCGCGATGGCCAAGGCTTGACGATACTACCTTTTTCCCGTCTGGCCCTGCATATCTCGATCGGGCGTGAGGTGCCGGTAGTTTCTGCCGGGATACATTGCAGCCGATACTCAATTTTGGCCATTTTGCTTACAACGACATGGTCAAATGGCTTGCCTTCTCGCGTCAAGCCAGGCTTGGTACGAATCATTTCGAGCATCTTCGGATCAATTTCTTGTTTCTCTGGTTTTTCGTTTGTGTTCATGTCTTTATCTCCTCTAACTTGCCGGAAAACTGTCATCCCGATCACACTGCAAGTCGTCATTGTTGCCATTTTGGGATATCCCAGGCGTAAAAGTACGCATCCGCAGGTATTTGTACGCTTCGTTTGCCACCACAACCACTTTTGGAAGGTCCTCGTCGAAAAATGCGTTAGTATGTTTCCACTCCTCACCATCTTTATACGACCGGTCAATTTTTATGGTGTGTACCTCAACGATGGCATTATTAATGACCTTTTGGCCTTTCCAAATGGCTGCTTTGATGCGACCGCATTGGAACGCTTTTACTGGATGATTTTTATCTTTATCTACCATTTCTAATACTCCTTATTTCATGTTAAATTGTATGCAACGCTGCCATAAACATAGGCGATCTGGCTGGGCACTGGTTTATTTGCGAACACTGAAACCTTCCTCGACCTGAACATGTCATCGCCTGACTTGAGAGGGTTTTACAAAGAACTGGTTTATAACCTGAATTTATCACCCGCTGAATTACTCGCTCTGTATCGCAGTGGTCGTAACGATACATATCAAGTCTTGATATTTCGTGTATGAGTGATATCCCACCTTCAAGATAAGCCAGATTCGTTATAAGAGCCCACCATAAAGGTTCGCTCACATGCTCCAGATACGCCCGGCACCACTGTATGAATTGACAGTTTTCCAGTTTCCGCAGATCGCAACGTAAACCCTTTAGTAAAGGTCCAGCAGGATTACGAAGCTCATCAACATCGGTATTCAGAATCATGTGATGCAACGCTATAGATCTTCCTGCTGGCAAATTGGTAATAAAGTGGGCTCGGCGGTGAAGCCTACCGGCAACAGGAAAGCCCTTGCTATTCCAAGTTCCCATAAGACGCATTACCCGGCTTCGATTATAAACAGGATCGATTTTTACATCCTTGACATGATCAGCTATTTCCCGAGCTATCTGATGGCCGAACTGTTTGAATTGCCTGGCAACCTCAAAACTATCAACCGGTATGGGTACCAGTGGAGCAAGAACATAATGACCATTGCCACTGCAGCAGATTACAGAATTTAATGCCAAACCATCTTCATGACTCAATAACTCCGCGGCATGAAAAGTCTGTTTCAATTCCTCTTCAGATGCAGGATGTCCCTTGCTTCTTTCCCGTAATCTCATGAAAGGCTGTCTCCAATCGTTTGATCCGATATGATAGAGGACAAAGAAAGGAGATAGCCATGAAAAAGATAAATTCAAATGTAGCGTGTGCAGGAATGGATGTCCACTACAAATTCAGCAATGTAACCTTTCGCGACGCCAGCGGCAAAGTCGTTTCTCGCCAGCGGCTTGATCATCCGGATCGCAAGCAACTTGCCGAGCGTCTGAGTAGCTGGCCCAGAGGCATCCCGGTGGTGATGGAAGCGTCGTTCGGATGGGGATGGCTCAGCGACCTGGTTGAACAAGCGGGCCAGGACGTTCATCTGTCAAACTGTTACAAGGTCGAGCAGATGCGTAAAGCCCGCGGCTGGG
>Ga0307380_10005016_pt1 | contig 17666 bp, 16 predicted proteins | sample UN3MG_FD_202239 | JGI IMG/M metagenome (GOLD analysis project Ga0307380, IMG submission 202239) | Soil microbial communities from Risofladan, Vaasa, Finland - UN-3 | ecosystem: Environmental > Terrestrial > Soil > Coastal area > Acid sulfate soil | place: Finland: Risofladan, Vaasa | collected...
GGGCGGCCCTCGTCTGAATCGGCTCTGGTCCGAACTCGACCAACATGTTTTCCCTTCGAACGATTGAGGCAGGTGGATTATGTCAAGCAATCTGAAATATGTGCCGGTGGGTCAGGCAGCCATTGGTCCTGTGCCGGTCGATGTCCTTTGCGTCGGCGCGGCCAGCTACGATCTGATTTATTCCATTCCCAGCCAGCCTGGACCTGATGCCAAGATGTGGGCTTCGGCCCTTGATCGCTGTGGTGGTGGACCGGCGGCCAACGGGGCCGTCACCGTGCGCCGCCTGGGTTTTTCAGCCGCTTTCGCAGGCTATTTGGGCTATGATGCCTTTGGCGATGAACATTTGGGAGAATTCCAGCAGGAGGGGGTGAATACAGCCCTGGTCGTCCGCAGTTCGCTACCCACCTCGTTGTCGGCCATCCTGGTCAAGCCTGACGGCGCCCGGACCATTGTCAATTATATGGGCGGAGCCAGTACAGTTCCCGATGGGGCCATCGATTTCTCTGGCATCCGGCCCACGGTTATTCTCTTTGACGGCCACGAGCCTTTTATCTCTCCACCGCTGGCCCGGACGGCGAAAGAGTTGGGGATCCAGATGGTCCTGGATGCCGGCCATGTGCGTCAAGGAACCCGCGATTTACTGGATTTGGTCGATTATGCGGTTTGTTCAACCCCCTTTGCCCGGGAATACACCGGCCTGGAAGGCCTGGAACAGGCCGCCGCCGCGCTGGGCGAGCATGCGCCCCACGTGGTCGTCACTCTGGGCGATCAGGGGCTGGTCTGGTTTACCCGGGCCGGCGGCCACGGCCGCCTTCCGGCCTATGCCGTCGAAACCGTAGACACCACCGGGGCGGGGGATGCCTTTCACGGAGCCTTTGCTGCCGGTGTCGCCGCCGGTTGGGATTGGCCAACCATTCTTGAATATGCCAGCGCCACGGCCGCTCTATGTTGCACCCGAATAGGCGCCCGTCATGGCATTCCGACTGCTCAAGAGGTCAAGGCCTTCCTCGAAAAAAACCACCTCAGTCTGTAATTGCTCATCGCCAGTTAGAAAACAGGAAACTATGGATATGCTCTTGGACAAATAAGAACACATATTCTATGCTAGGGCGTAGCTATTTGCTTTTTATTGGCTCAGCCTGGAGAATGCCCATGCCAACCACCTCATTATTGAGGACAAGTGCCAGGCCTCAGGCGAAATTGAACACATCTTTGCCCTGGATCTCCCTAGGACGCCCATATCCGGCCGGGAGCTGCTCCGGACCCGGGTCAGCCAGGAAGTAGAAACATACAACACCCTTATTTCCCCCTTGTTCCAGGACCCCATTTTTCATCCCCGGCCGAAACAAGTCCGTAAATCCAAACCAGGGCCGCCAGCCTTATGCGGTGGAACGCATCCTGGCCTTTTTTGAATCTCATGGCTTTGTTATCCTGGTCAACGGCCAACCTTTGCTTGACCTGGACCAACCCATCCAACCCCGCCCGGCCATGGCTGTCACCTTTTAATCCCGCTGCCATCCCCCGTCTTGTCTCCGCAATAGAACCCTATGATCGAGGCCATTCTGCTTTAGAACTCGGCTGATTCCGAGCTCCAAGCGGGTGACAACCCGGATCCAATTTGAAGAGTTGGCCATGATCGTCCATAATTTACCAAACTGATATGAGGAGTCTGGTCGATGAAATATGGTTTTGTACTTCCCAATGGCGATGCCCGAACCGCGGCCGAATTTGCCCAAATGGCCGAACAGGCCGGCTGGGATGCCTTTTTCGTATGGGAGCCCGTTTGGGGCATTGATGCCTGGGTTTGCCTGACGGCCGCGGCCATGGTGACGAGTCGCATCCGCTTGGGCACACTGCTCTCACCCCTGTCCCGGATGCGCCCCTGGAAAGTGGCCAGTGAGACGGCCACCCTGGACAATCTCTCCAACGGCCGGGTCATTCTCTCCGTTGGCCTGGGCGCCACCGACACCGGCTTCAGCGCCTTTGGTGAAGAGACCGATCGCCGTACCCGGGCTGAGCTGTTGGACGAAGCCCTGGATATCCTAACCGGGCTCTGGGCCGGCCAACCCTTCAGCTACCAGGGGGCCCATTACCAGGTCCGGGAGACCGATTTTTACCCGCCGCCGCCGCCCATCCAACGCCCCCGTATTCCCATCTGGGTCGTCGGCCTCTGGCCCAGTAAAAAATCGATGAGTCGGGTCCTGGCCTATGACGGCCTGTTACCCAACGTCTTTGATGAACACAAGCAGCACCAGAAACTCACCCCGGCCGATGTGGGCGAGATGGCCGCTTTTATCGCTGCCAATCGCACTCAAACGACCCCCTTCGATATCATCGTAGAAGGGGAGACCCCCGGCGCTGATCCCCAGGGTACGGCTGCGATCATCCAGCCCTGGATCGATGCCGGCGCCACCTGGTGGATCGAAGCCATGTGGGAAGCCCCGCGGGATGCCCAAGGCCGCCAGGCGTTCTTGACCCGCCTCAAGCAGGGTCCTCCCGGCATCTAGGCGACTTTGCCTAGCCTTCCACCAGGGCCTTCATGTTATCCAGGCTCTTTTCCAGGTTCTTGGCATTCATTCGTTCTGCGAAGAGTCTGTCCACCAGCTTGCCAACACCGCCGCCAGGCATATCATAGTCAAATTTCAGTGTGAAGCGGGTGCCTTCATCTGTTGGCTCTAATGTCTCTTCGTAAACGCCAGTAATCATGCCTTCCATCTTAAACTTGCCGCCTTTTTCATGCTCATATTCAATGACCGTCTGAGACATGTCAAAGGTAATTCCGGCCGATTTGTATTTCATCTCGACCTTTCCCCCAGGCTTCGGGAATATTCCATCGGAACTGGCTTTGGTTATGCCCGCATACCATTCTGGCAGGCGATCGCCGTCAGATGTAATGGCATCTATTTCCGCGGCCGTCCCCTTTATCACGATACTTCGTTCAAGCATTGTCATCTCTCACACCCCTTTGTCTGTCTAGCTAACAACCAACCCATATCGAGTCAGCGATGATTTGTGTCAACAGCATAACATATTTTTGCCCTCAAAGATATACCTTTGACAGACAATGAGGTTTATCCATAGCTATTATCAAAGAAATAAGAGACCCTCATATTTTGGGGCAACTACGACGACGCCCTCGTAATTTTCAGCGATGATCTGGATATCGTAAGCTGTCTCGCTTTTGGTCTGACAATGGAATAACCGTACCCTGGCTAACTCGAAATCAACTAGTAGATGAGTACAATCTTATAGTCGCCCAATTATTTTGGACCAAGCGTTCCAATTCGATTATACTGGTTGTCCCTTGTGAATAAATGCACTAAATGATCTTATGCAAGATTCAGGAGTTATCATGTTGTTAAAACAAGAAACAGAACTAAACGAGTGCCCGGTCGATCACACCACCTTCTCAAAACGAAAGACCGGCCGCACCGAGCCAACCGGCCCACCGCTAGAACAAACCCCCGACGGTGTCTGGCATATTTATGATTACGATCTGGCCCGCCAGGTTCTACGTGACAAAGATACCCGCCAGGCCGGCTTCAGCGTAGATCTCGCCAACCAGATGCCCGGCCTGAAACAGAACCCGGTCCTATTCCAGGATGGGCCCGAACACCAATACCAGCGTAAACAAATCGCTCGCTTCTTTACCCCATCTACAACCCGCGATAGCTACCAGGCGTTGATGGAGGATTTCAGTGATCAGATCATCGCCGAATTGACAAGGAAAGGGGAGGTGGACCTGAGCGAATTGACTATGAAATTGGCCGTCAAGGTGGCGGCCGAGGTGGTCGGTTTGACTAACAGCCTGCTGCCGGGCATGGCTGGCCGGCTTAATCGATTTCTACGCTTCGATCCTGGCCAGGCGGAAAAGTTCTCCTGGAGGCCTGGACAGATAGCTTCTCTGCTCCAAACGAATACGACGATGCTCTCCTTTTTTCTTTTAGACGTGAAGCCGGCCATTCGCTCCCGCAAGAAAGAAGCCCGGGAAGATGTGGTCTCCCATCTAATTTCCCAGGGTTACACGGATACGGAGATCCTCGTCGAATGTATTACCTACGGCGCGGCCGGAATGATCACCACCCGGGAATTTATCCAAATGGCCACCTGGCATTTTTTGGAGAATCCGGAGTTAAAGCAGATCTACCTAAATGGAGCAATCGGACAAAGACACCCGCTTTTGGAGGAGATCCTACGCCTGGAACCGGTGGTGGGCAACCTCTTTCGCCGGGCCACGGCCGACATCGAACTACCGCTCAATGGTCACTCGGTGACCATCGCCCAGGATGAGGTTGTTGAATTACATATCCAGGACATCAATACTGACCAGAGCGTTGTAGGTGATGATCCCCTGGCCATTTGTCCCGGCCGGCCGCTGGAGAAACGGGCCCAACCGCCGGTCATGGGCTTTGGTTTTGGCCACCATCGTTGCCCAGGCGCCTACATTGCCATCCAGGAAACCGATATATTTTTGTTGCGCCTGTTGGCAGTTGACACCCTTCACCTGGTAAGTGAGCCCGTTGTAAACTATGTCGACCTAATCAAAGGCTACGAGATCAGCAACTTCCGCGTTTCTGTTAAATAATCGTAGTTCAACCCTGGAAGCAGGCCATCCGGGTCTCTTAAAGCCAATCTAATTGAGGAAAATAATGCCCCGAACCCTTGAATTTGATCCCGATCACGCTTTGCAGAAAGCCATGACCTATTTTTGGTTACATGGTTACGAAGGGACCCATATGCGCGATCTCGCCAATTATATGGGCATCAGCAAAAGTAGTTTCTACAACACGTATGGCGATAAGCACCAGGTCTACATTAGCGCTTTGAACGCCTACATGGAACGTGAATATGCCGAACTGAACAAACTTCTGCAGACAGACCCGCCGCCAGATTTGTTATTGCCTGCCTTGTTTTTTAATGCCTCCGCCCGGGGTAGCACCGAGGTCTCGGATCAAGGCTCGTTCTTAGTCAATGCGGCCGTAGAGAGGGCGCCTCATGATCCGGAGACCCGGGCGGTCATCGGTGACCATTTCCAACGCTTTGCCGATTTATTAACCGAATATTTCAGTCGCAAACAATCCGCCGGGATCATCGCCGACACCTTCCGGCCGCGGCTCCATGCCCACGCCCTGATCAGTAATCTTTATTCCTTAGGCGTCCTGGCTCGTTTAAACCTGGGCCTGCAGGCCCGGGAAGATGTGATTGAGGCGGCCATGGTTATTTACCAGCAAACCGCGTAACATACCGGACCACAGATCATTTCTTACTCCTCGTTACCAGACCTGACTCAGGAGGCGACAGATGAATCAACCGGCCCCAACTTCCAACAAGACTCCGGCCGATAAGCCATTCGAGGAGGCTGCGCAGACACTGTTGGCTCAAATGAGCCTCAGAGAAAAGATTGGGCAGATGTCCGGCGATACACCACGCTTGCGCGGGATGATCAAGATGGCATATGCCTATAATGTCCGGCCCTATCCGGCGGGCGAGAATCGCCGTCTGGGCATCCCTCCGCTCCTTTTCACCGACGGACCCCGCGGCGTGGTCGTTTCCCAGGCCACTTGTTTCCCGGTAAGCATGGCTCGCGGGGCCACCTGGGATATCGACCTGGAAGAGAAGGTGGGCGATGCCATAGGCGTTGAGGCGCGCACGCTGGGGGCCAATTTTTTTGCCGGCGTTTGTATTAATGTACTGCGCCACCCGGCCTGGGGGAGAGCCCAGGAAACCTACGGTGAGGATCCTTATCATCTGGGCGAAATGGGAGCAGCCCTGGTCCGTGGCTCCCAGCGCCATGTGATGGCTTGTGTCAAGCATTACGCTGCCAACAGTATAGAAAACAGCCGCATGAAAGTCGATGTTGAGCTTGACCAGCGCACCTTGCGGGAGGTATATCTACCCCACTTCAAGCGCTGCGTGGACGAGGGCATTGCTTCGATCATGAGTGCCTACAACCAGGTCAACGGCGCCTATTGTGGGCACAATCAGCCTCTCTTGCGCCAGATCCTCAAAAAGGAATGGGGCTTTGACGGATTTGTTATTTCTGACTTTGTCTGGGGTATCAGGGACACGGCCGCCGCGGCGATTGCTGGCTGTGACCTGGAGATGCCCTTTACTCAACATTACGGCAAACGGCTGGAGGCGGCCGTCAAATCCGGTACTGTATCAGAAAGGACCATTGATGATGCGGTTTTACGAATCCTACGCCAGAAAATTCGCTTTGCTCCTGTCGGCCAACCTGAGCGCTATAAGCCGGCCATCGTCGCCGGGGAGAGCCACCGGGCCTTGGCCCGGGAAGTCGCTCAGAAAGCCATCGTTTTACTAAAAAATGAGCCCTTAGCCCCTGATCAAGCAGCCCCGCTCCCCCTCGATCTGGGAGAGATAAAACAGCTGGCCCTGATCGGTCCACTGGCCGACTGGCCTAATCTAGGTGACAATGGTAGCAGCCGGGTCCGGCCGCCCTCTGTGGTTACCCCTTTGGAAGGGATCCGCGCCGCGGCCGGAGCTGTCGCCGTCCAGCACTATGATGGGGCTGATCCAACGCCTGCCGCTCAGCTTGCCGCCCAGACCGATGTTGCCATCGTGGTCGTGGGCCTGACCCATGCCGACGAGGGTGAGCGTATTGAGTACCCCTGGGGTAGCACGGGTGGTGATCGGGATTCCCTGACCTTAGCGCCAGAGGACGAAACCTTAATCCATGCTGTGGCGGCGGCCAATCCCCGGACGATCGTGGTCCTGATGGGTGGCAGCGCCATCATTACCGAAGCCTGGCGTCACGAGGCGCCGGCTATTCTGATGGCCTGGTATCCGGGCCTGGAAGGCGGCCATGCCCTGGCCGACATCCTGTTCGGTTCCGTTAATCCCAGCGCCAAATTACCCATCATTTTCCCTAAATCGGCCGCCCAATTACCTTTCTTTGATAAGAATGTCCCCAAAATCACCTACGATCGTTACCACGGCTATCGCTTTTTAGAGCGGGCCGGTGAGGAACCCGCCTTTCCCTTTGGTTTTGGTCTGAGCTACACCACCTTTAACTATTCAGAACTGCAGGTTGAGCCGGCTACTATCTCCCCCTCAGGCGCCGTCGAGGCTAGCGTGACCATCACCAATAGTGGTTCCCGGGCAGGGGAGGAAGTCGCCCAGCTCTACATAGGCTACCCGAACTCAGCGGTAGACCGCCCGGAGAAAGAATTAAAAGGTTTCGTGCGGGTCAAGCTCCTTCCTGGAGAAAATAAAAGAATTCATTTCTCGCTGCCGGCCGGGCAATTAGCCTACTACGACCCAGACGTTGAGGGTTGGGTTGTCGAAACCGTCGAATATGCCCTTTATGTGGGCTCATCCTCGGCAAACCGGGATCTGTTGGCGGCCGGTTTTAGAATTACAATCGAAAACGAGGGCGGTGTTGGCGGCTAGACCTGGGCTTGAGTCCCGCGAAGACGACATCGAAAAGGTTATGGTCTGATACCAGGGGGACTGCTAGGTGCTGACACCCATACGAGAGCCCTCGCACCTCTGGCCTGGACGCGGTCACCTTGGGCGCCGAATTCTCTTTGAGGACAATTCTATTTGCGCGGCAACATAACGGTAAACGTGCTCCCCTCACCCGGCCGGCTCTCCAACTCCAGCCGGCCCCCGTGAGCTTCCACCTGGTCACGGCCGATGGTCAGACCCAGCCCCAAACCCTGGGGAAAACGGCGCTGCTGTTTACTGCGGTAGAAGGGCTCAAAGACCTGCCCTTGTTCGGCGATAACAATTCCTGGGCCATTATCGCTTACCTTGATCCAGGCCTGCTCATTATCCGCACCGGCCGTAACCGTTACGGTCCCCTCTTTTCCTGTGTACTTGATCGCGTTGCTCAACAAATTGCCGACCACTTGGCTCATCCGGCTCTGGTCCAGGTCAAGGGTAGGTAACGCGGCCGGTATATCGGCTTGCCAGGTCAGTCCCTTTTCCAATGCGGCCGCCCGCCAGGGGAGCAACAGCGGTGGTAGCCATTCGCTCAACGCCACCGGCGCTCGGTTCAGTTCTAGGGTGCCTAATATCTGCCCGTGGAGTTGAGCCAGGTCGTCCAATAAGGGCTGCATGCGAATGACCTCATCCTCGATGCCTTTTAGCAATTCAACCCGGATCCCCGGATCGTCAGCCGCGCCGGTTCTTAAGGTGTGGGCGGCTGCTCGGATGGCGCCCAATGGCCGTCCGATCTCGTGGATCATATTGGCCAACAGGCGGCGGCGAGTGTTTTCCAGTGCATGCAGCCGTTCGGCTAGGATATTGACCGAAGTGGCCAGCTGCTTTATTTCATCCGGACCCTCCACCGGGATCGGATCAACGCGCTGGCCCTGGGCGATCTCTGTCACGGCCTCGGTAATGCTCACGATCGGCCGGCCCAGTCGCCGGGCAAGAATCAGGGCCACCAGGATCGCCAAAATAAATTCCACGGCTAAGATGATTAAGGCCAGTCGGCGGAACTGCCCGATCTGTCCGACCACGCCTTCCAATGTTTCCGTCACCGCCACGATGCCGACCAGCTGCTGGTTAACGTCCACGACCGGGACCAACGCTTCACCGCGTTGGCGGAGGACTGAATAGGACACCTGGACGCTTGGCCGTCCCTCCATGGCGCTATCCAACGCCTCGTTGGTAAATTCCCCTTCGATGATCTGGCCCAGATTGTCTTGCAGCTGGGGGTTGCTGGTAGTAAGCAGGGCACCGCCCGAGCTTAACAATGAGATATCGCCCTGGAAGATGACATTGATCTGGGTCAGGAAGGCGTTAGCCTGCTCCTCGTCGGCCAGGATGTCCGGTCGCTGGCTGACGGCCACGGCGATGAGATTGGCTTGCTCGCCTACATCGGCCGAGAGATCATCCAACAGCACCTGGGTTTCCAGTAGGTAGATCAGGCCAAAACCAAACAGGGGTAAGACCACCAGGATGGGCAGGATGTGGCTAAGGATGAATCGGCCGCGAATCGTGTGCATACTTATTCAGGTTGAGGGACCAGCTTATAGCCCACACCACGAACATTGACTAGCCATTTAGGCTTGTTGGGTTCTTCCTCAATCTTCTCCCGTAACCAGCGGACGTGGACGTAGACCACCTGGGGCTCGCCCATGAACTCGGCCCCCCACACCCGGGTGAGCAGGTCGTCAATGGAGACCACCTGGCCCGCTTCCAGGGCCAGCGAATGTAACAAGGAGAACTCTCGGGCCGTCAAGTCTACCATCCGGCCCGAGACGTGGACGGTATGGGCACCCGGGTCAATGACCATCTCGCCCACGGTGACCACCTTCGGCGCCGGTGCGACCGCCTGTTGTTTGGCTGTCCGCCTTAGCACCGCCTTGATTCGGGCCAGCAATACGTCTGGATCAAATGGTTTCGTAATATAATCGTCGGCGCCCAACTCCAGGCCCAAGATAGTATCTAGATCCCGCCTCCGGGCCGTGACAAAGATCACCGGTACATCCATTTCCTGTTGGATCTGGCGCAACGCCTCCAGGCCGTCCATCCCTGGCAAGCCAATATCCATCAGGATCAGGTCCGGCCGTTCCCGGTAAGCCATAAGCAGGGCGTCTTCCGCCTGGGCGGCCGTGCTGGTCCGGTAACCGGCCTGAACTAACTGCAGACTCAGGCTGCGTCTCATCAATGTGTCATCATCAACAACCAGAATGTGTTTTGCCATGTCCTTTCCTTCCCCATGATTTTAGGATAAAAACCTCGGAAATAAAAGCCAACTAACCTGTTTCATCTGGTATACTCTGCTGCTGATCTAAAGGAGTATCTAATTTGTCCACCCAAGAGCAAGGGCTTCGCCCTTCCCAACCACGAATTCTAGCCATCATCCCGGCTTACAACGAAGCCACGCGTATCAAGCCGGTCATCACCACGGCCGCTGGCTTTTTTCCAGTTCTGGTGGTGGATGATGGCTCGGCCGACGAAACGGCATCCGTTGCCCGCGCTGCCGGGGCCGAGGTGCTGGTCCAGGAGCCCAACCAGGGCAAAGGTGCGGCCCTGAAGGCCGGCTTTGAATATGCCCTGGCTCAAGATTTCGAGGCGGTCATCACTCTCGACGCCGATGGACAGCATGATCCGGCCGAGATCCCTCTTTTTATCGAAACTTATACCGCTAGCGCACCCGATCTTGTCATCGGCAAACGGAACTTCGACGGCATGCCTCCTTTGCGGCGCGTGGCCAATACTCTTGGCCAGGCCACATTCTCCTGGGCCATCGGCCAGAACGTCCCCGACAACCAATCTGGTTACCGCCTGCTGAGCCGGCGGCTCATGGCCGGTCTGGGAGAGGGGGTGGAGCAAGGTTTCGAATTTGAACTGGAAATGATCGTCACCTGCATACGCTTGGGCTATCGTCTAGAATCCGTGCCGATCCGCACCATCTACGCCGGCGAAACCAGCCACATTAACAACCGTCACCACCTGACCAATTTCCTGCGCGTTACCTGGCAGACCCGCCAGGCTCGCCAACGAAACCCCTGAAAGCTGAAACGTCCATATTGGGGACCATTACCCGGGCATCAATCGGACAACGCTATTACGCCCATCAACGCAATCGCCCGCCGGCATGGGCAGATACCCGCAGCGCCACCTTCGGCCGAGCCACCGTCGAACCAGGTGAGTACCTGCGACCGGCTCCTCGAGATCCTATCTCCTCGGCCGACATAATTGGATTCGAAAAAGCTTCTTCGGATTAATCCCCAGCTGAAACGTCCTTGGGTTCTCTGCCATCGCTAAACGCCCAGACTAATTATTCGTGTGACTACCGCGTCCAATAAGGCGTATAGAGTCAATAGAAAATGTTACCGAGCGGGTAAGGTCGCCAACGAACGATAAATCAGGTTATAATACAAATCTGGCCAGCGGCCGATCCTACCCCGTGGTTTGGCGACCATCAAAGCCGGGATTGGGCTCACTCCATGGGCGCCCGCTGGAAGGAGGGATTTGTGGATTTAATCTTGCTTATCCTCCTGGCCCTGATCTTGTTGGGTTTGGGGGCTGTTTTTTTATTGGTTGGCTACCGCTTCTTCCTGATATTACTGCCGATTTGGGGCTTTGTCGCCGGCCTATGGCTTGGCTCTGAAGTCATATCCGTGCTCCTGGGAGAAGGTTTCCTGGTCAGTGTAACCGGGTTGGTCGTCGGTTTTGTGACCGGCCTGATTATGGCCATTTTATCCTATCTGTTTTACGCCATCGGCGTCTTGCTTCTGGGCGCCTCTTTTGGTTACTGGCTATCCGCCGGCCTGATGTACGCCGTCGGTTTTGAAACAGGTTTCCTGGTCACCGTCGTCGGCGCTATCTCGGCCATCATTTTCGCCACCTTGACCGTGATGTTAGACGTCAAAAAGCACCTGGCCATCATCATGACCGCTTTTGGCGGGGCGGGGGGAATTTCCCTGGCCATCTTGCTCATCTTCGGCGCCATCACCCCAGAGCAATTGCAAGCTGGCGCGGCCTCTGTTTTGGCGGCCGTGATAGAGGACTCGGTATTCTGGTTGCTTTTCTGGTTGGCCCTGGCCATCGGTGGCATTTTCCTTCAGGAGAACAACACCAGGGAATATTACATTGAGTACGATCGCCAGTACGGCTCCTAGTCGCCTCATTCAGTAGCCGGCCAATAACCTGGGATACGCCCGTCCGGGAGAAATCGTCTAAATTCCCGATGCCATCACCTATCGCTCTTAGAGGATTGATATGCCAGATAATCAAGTTGATACGATTTTAAAAATGTTTGAATATAACCTGTGGGCGAATACCGAGTTGATAAAGGTCTGTAGTGACCTTGATGATGAGCAGTTAGAAACCGAAATGAAGGGGGTTTACGGACGGATTCGCCCGACGCTTGTACACCTCATTCGAGCGGAAGGTGGATACCTGCGTCGCATCGCCGGCTTAAACCCCTGGGCCGAGGATCTCGATTGGGACACGATGTCCATGAGCGACCTGTTGCTGAAGGCCCAACTATCAGGCAATCAACTCATCAACTTTGCCGGGGAAGCCGATCCGGCCGCAGCTCACGTCATCGACAGGCAGGGGAAAGCGTTTCATTTTTATAATTGGACCGTATTGCTGCAGGCGCTTTATCATGGTATCGAACACCGGACGCAGATCAAAATGTTGTTGACCCAGATTGGTTTCGCCCATCCTGAGCTGGCCGCTTGGGACTTTATGGATTCGCTACCGTAATAGAAGGCGTCCGCTGGATTTCAGGTGGTAGATAGGAGAAAGAAGCCAGGCTGATCCCTGGCTTCTTTCTATTATAGGATGGGAGCCTGAGCGAATTGTCCACCGGCGACCAACTCGACGGCGTCCAGCGGAACCCAACTCTCAACTGCGTCACCCGGCACAGCCAGGCGAGCCCAGTTTCCATTCGTTTCGGCGACACTGACTTCCGTGCCGCTTTGAAGCGTGTACTCTGTCGTGAACTGTTCCCCCGGTTCCGTGCTGATGGCCACTGATGGGGCGATAACCACGCCACCGGGTAGCGCCTGCTCCGTATAGATGCGCGTGCCCAGCGATAGGCCGGTCAGCAGTAAAATGAAGAGGACCATTATGGCCGCCAACTTAAATGTTGAGCGCCCCTTGCCGGGCGCCCAAAGTCGCCAGCCCAACAGCAGCAGGCCGGCCAGGAACCAGAAAGCCAGGGCCAATACGGCCGTTTCATTCACCGTAAGCCAGTTTCCAGTCAGCTCCCTTAACATGCCCAACGGGCCAGGCACATTTGCCAGGACATTTTCCAAGCCCAGCACGATCCCGGTTTGTTCACGGGTCAGTTCCAAGTTGGCTTTGATATCAGCATCGCGCGGATTGAGCAAAGCCGCTCGCTGGTAATTTACGATAGCCCGACCCAGGTCGCCCTGGCGGTAATAAGCATTGCCCAGGTTAAAGTAAACCGTGCTATCCTGGACTCCTTGAGCGACGATCTGTTCGTATATCCGCCCGGCTTCGTGATAGTTGCCTGCCTGGTACAAGCGGTTGGCCGCCTCCATGGCCCCGGCATCGGCCGAAACCTGTGGCGTTATGATCGCGGAACCGATAACCAGCAGGCCCAAAAGAACCAGGCCGGTGACAAACAGTAAAGCAATGTTTTTCTTCATAATTCCTTTCGCCTCGTACAAATAATGTTCGCTAGCTATACCGTTTAGGAGTTAACAGACTCAGAAGTGCCTCTACTCTTTATCGAAGATAGCATCCTCAGCTGAGGTTCAGATGCGGCTTGTCGGGCATCATCATGTGCCAGACGCGTCTGCAAAATGCCTCTTTAAACGAATCCTTTCTCCAATTGGTTAATAACTTCTTCCGTTGACTTCAAAATATCACCTGAGGCGAAGTCGTCTGCACCGGGGGCGAATCGACCCATCTCACTGACACTCTGGACGCGCAGTGTCGTTTCAATAAGCTCAGACCCAAGGCCGGCCGCATATAACAAGCCGGCTAGCTCGCTCTGGGTCAGCCCGCTTATGCTCTGGTTCAACTTATCCGCCAGGTAACCATTCAAGATATGCCCGGCTGCTTCATGACGGGTGGCCGGCTCTTGGGCAGCCTTGCGCAATGCCTGGCGCGCTTTACCGGCCGCTTGTTGGCTGCGTCGTTTCTCAACGTTGTTTTCCCGGCTCGTATGCCATCTCTGCCAGGCAAACTGCCCGCTCAGCAGAAATAACGGCACCGTCCACAACAGCCAGAAGGCGCTACTCTGGGTGATGGGTCGGCCGCCCCGGTTCCAGGAAGCCGGCGTATCTTTCACCGGCCTGATATCAGGACCAATTCCCGCCCCTGGGGCGAGCCCGGCATTATTGCTTGTGGCCGGGGTAATGTCGGGAAACGTCGTCCCGCCATTATCGGCCTCGACGAAAATCTCGATTGCTTCGCTACTGGCCGTTGCGTACTCGCCGCTATAAGGATCAAAGTAGGTATAGTTGAGCGCCGGCAAGGTTAGCTTCCCAGCCGTGGTGGGCACCAGCACTCGTTCGTAGCGGCGACTGCCGGCCATGAAATCATCTTCCACGCCCGACTCCACGGCCGCATCGCTATCGAATGCCCGCCACTCGGGACTCTCTGGCCATACCGGGTCAGGCAACGAGTCAATATTGCCTGCCCCGCTGACGGCTACCTGCCAGGTGACCGTGTCGTTGACCTTGCTTGTCGCTTTGTCGGTCGAGGCTGTGATATCAAAACGGCCAACCGCTCCCCGGAAATCGGCCGGTGCGGGATCGGGCAGTGCTTGCACATTGACCGGAACTGGTGCCGTCTGCAGCTTCCCACCTCGACTAAAGAAGTCGGCCGCCACATTCAGCGTCGCCGGATCGATGGTCGTTTCGCCGACGCTAGTCGGGAACAGAATCGTCCACAACGTCGTGACCCGGTAATTTCGGCCGCCTGCCTGGATCGTGTATTCACCTTGTTCAGGCAACTGTTCGCTCCAGAAACCGGTAAATGTCGGTGGCTGATATTCTAATCCGCCCGAATTGACTGCCTGGTAGAAGCGCATGGTGTAGGTAAGCTGTTGGCCCTGGTAGGGGTTCGTTTTGTCTACCGTCGCTTCCAGAAAGTAATCCTGGCCTATTAATTCGGCCGGCACAGCGGCCGGTTCGATGGCGATACTATTCGTCGCCGGCGGCGCGGCCGCACCCTGGGAGCTCGGGGCGCTAAAAAAGCTCGAAAGACCACCCATGTTACCCAGTTGAGAGAGCAATTGGGACAGGGAAGATGAACCCGTTTGGCCCCCAGAAAATGGGCTTGTTGGTTGCTGTGTGACGCCGGTACCCTGGGTCACCGTGATCACAATGGGCGCTGTCGTATATAAGCCGCCATTTATCTCGACGCTGATTGTGCCAATAGTTAGCTGGCCTGTTTGCATAGGCTGCAATTGATATTGATACGTTGAGTGTCTGCTTGTCCGGCCATTAACAATCGATATTTGTTGGCCACTGCTGCTGCCCAGCACCTGGAACGCATCTAGCGGTGGCATGATAATCTGGGTAGTCTTGCCGGCCGCATCGTCGATGCTCACCGTCAGCCGTAAACTCTCATCGGTCGTGATCGCCATCCGGTCAATCTGGGCCGTAACCACATCCTGGCCTTGGGCCTGGGTCGTTCCCAGGTCCACTACGAAGAGTGCCAGGGCCACAACTGCGATCAAAATTACACTTACTTTTTTCATGGTTATCTCCGAGCTGTTCTGTTATTTACCAGTCTTGTACCGGCGGATAAGGTGGCGCGATAAAGACCTGGCCCAAACGCTCTTGTAAAGTGTCAGAATCTCCGGCGATGGCGGCCAACAGTTGGCGCGCCTGCTCTGCGGTCATTTTTTGTCCCGGCGCCGGCGCCTGGCCTGGTTGCGGCTGGCCATCTTGCTCCCCAGACGATGCGGAGCTGTCCTGGGGTTGACCCTGTCCTTGTTGGTCCTGGTTCTGTTCTTCCTGGCCATCCTGAGATGAGTCCTGCTGATCCTGCTGTTGCTCACTCTCATCCTGGCCTTCGCGTTTATCAGATTGCTCTTGCTCTTTTCCCTGGTTATTCTCGCCGTCCTGGTTCTGGCTATCATCGGATTGATCTTGTTGTTGATCGTTTTCCTCACCTTCGCCATTTTGCTCTTGCTCTTGTTCCTGCTGCTCCTCTTCCTGTTGTTGCTGTTTTAGCTTCTGCAAGGCCAATTCCAGGTTGTACTTGGCATCCTGATCATCAGGGTTTAGTAGCAGAGCATCACGATAGGCGGCCACGGCCGCTTCCCAATCTTCGCTGCTGAAAGAGGAATTACCCATATTGTAGAAGCCATTTTGGGCCAGTGATTCTTCCTCGGCAAAGCTCAATGCTTGCTGCATCATGGCCAGCGCTTCGGGATAAGCCCCTTCGCGATAGAGGGCGTTGGCCGCGTTGTAATAAGGTTCGGCCAGCTCAGGCGATTCTATGAGAGCGTTCTGGTAAGCGGCCAGTGCTTCCAGGTAGGCCGCTTCGGTAAATTTATCATTGCCCTCATTGTTCAACTTCTCGGCCGCCGGGCTACAGGCTGTCATCAACATGCCCATGGCTGCCGCAGCGATAAGGACGATTAAGATAACGGGTAATACTTTTTTTATTTTGTTCATTGGCTTACCTCTGCGCTGCCAGCGCGGTCTGTTTCTGACTACTTTCTTCCAGTTGGCTTGCTCCGAGCATACTTCCCGGGTTAATGGCCTTGCCGCCCATGCGTTCCTTCCACGAAGGCTGGCCACTCAGAACGCGCCGGTCAGGGATCAGCTCGCTCAGGATCATGGCTACCACAGCCAGGGCCAGGAAAATTTGGAACCGTTCGATATAACGTGTCTCGAAACGTGTTTGCAGCTGGGCTTCTTGCAGGCCGTCGATTTCGGCTAACAGTGCGTCCAATTCAGCCCCATCGGCCGAAGCCCGGTAATATTTTCCGTTCCCGGTCTGGGCCAGCGTCATTAGCGTGTTCTCATCCAAACTGGAAAGAACCACCTGGCCGCTCTCATCGGTCTTATAGCCAATCGTTTCGCCTAACTGGTTCACCTCGGGAACTGGGTTGCCCTCGGGCGTCCCAAAGCCAATGGCGTAAATCAACACATCTTCACCCGCCGCTTCCTGGGCTGCCGCCACCGGGTCCGTTTCCCGGTCTTCGCCATCGGTCATGATGACTAATACTTTCTGGCTGGATAGTTCGGGATCAAAGCCATTCATTGCCGTGCGGATCGCCTCGCCAATCACCGTCCCCGGCCGCGAGATTGATCTCGGCCCGGCGCTATCCATATAGTTCAACGCCGTTTGGTAATCGGTGGTCAGCGGTACTTGAATGAAGCTGGCCCCAGAAAACAGGACCAGTCCAACTTCATCACCGTCCAGGCGTTCCATTAGGTCGGCGATCTCTAACTTCGCCCGATCCAACCTTGTCGGCTTGATATCATCGGCCAGCATGCTCTGGGATACATCCAGGGCGACCATGACCTGCAAGCCTTTCTGCTCAATCTCCCGCACCTCGCGCCCCCATTGGGGCCGGGCCAGGGCGAATATGAACAGCGCCAGGGCAACCAGGCGTAGCGCCCTTTGCCAGCGCCGGCCGCGCCAGTTGATGTTTGCGCTGAGCCTGCGAATCAGCTTCATGTCACCCAGACGGGCCAGGTCACGTTTCTGCCGTTTTGCCGCCCAAAGTAGAAATAGGGCTGAGGCAGGTACGAGTAATAGTCCAATTAATAACTGCGGATACTGAAAGTTCATGATGCCCTCTCTAATTAAACCCCGGGTGTTTCACCTCAGATCTTGACTAAAGCCAATCTTCTAGCAAACCTGCGGGGTTTATTAATATTTTATCTAAGGTATCTTGCGGAATAAGGTGTTTCGCAGCGCCATTTCACTTAAAAAAATGAAAGCCGCCGGGACCAGCAAGAAGCCGGCTAACTCGTGGTACTGGTTATAAACCTGCACCTCAACCTGGGATTTTTCCAGGCTGTTGATCTCATCGTAGATTGCCCTCAAGCCGTTACTATCCTCCGCGCGGAAATATTGTCCGCCGGTGAGTTTCGCCACTTGCTGCAGCGTCTCCTCGTCTAGCTGGCTCTCCTGGTACACAATGTCTTCGCCGCCGAACATGGATTGAACTGGAACCGGAACCTGTCCTGGCCGGCCGGCGCCGATTGTGTAAACCTTCATGCCCAACGCTTTGGCCG
>Ga0307380_10005020_pt1 | contig 17654 bp, 11 predicted proteins | sample UN3MG_FD_202239 | JGI IMG/M metagenome (GOLD analysis project Ga0307380, IMG submission 202239) | Soil microbial communities from Risofladan, Vaasa, Finland - UN-3 | ecosystem: Environmental > Terrestrial > Soil > Coastal area > Acid sulfate soil | place: Finland: Risofladan, Vaasa | collected...
ACATCATGAAGCGTCGCATGGCGGGCTGGAGTGTCGATTTCCTGATGCAAATCCTTACCGGAAAAGGAACTTAGTGTGCGCTGGCCCTGTCCCAAACCCCTGGCACCCCGAGAACGACTCCTCGCCGACAGCCAGCTCGCACGTGGAACCCCCGCCCCCGGAAGGGGCGTCGGAAACGGGTGGGTGGTGTGGCAGACGGAAGCCGAGCTGCCCGCGGCTCGCCTCTTGCCATATGCACGGCCCGTGGCCTGGACCGCCGATCTTGGGCTGTGCAGGCCCAGGGAGCGCACAAGACAGCGAAGTGCCCGAAGCATGACGGCATTTCCGCCCGACTACCGCCTGACTTCTACGCAGGAGGTCGCGCCCGTTTGGGCCGGAATTTGGAGAAAATGCGGCAGGCAGGCGGTGAAGTCGCCCCCCGTCTGGGCCAGACTTGCGGAGATGCGGTCGGCCGCCCTATTCGGCAGGGAATTCCGCCGTCAGGCCGATATGTTCGCAGTCCATCCGCGACGGCTGGAAATCGGGCTTCCAACTCACGTTCTCGGTCTGGGCCGACGCCCCGTTCTCCGGCCGATGGCTGTGGGACTGCGTGCCCTGGGGGGAGCCGAGGGGTCGGGGCAAGGGTGGGGAGGTCCCTGCCCCGACGTGCATGCGACTCTTCTCACTTGCCCAGAACAACGCGCCGGATGACCTTCAGATAGGCCCCGTCCGGGTCGTCCCGGCACGGCACGAGCCAGGCGCCCTCGCCCATCTCGTTCCACGCGTAGACCAGCGCGAGCCGGTCCTTGGTCGTCTGTTCCCGATGCGCGTCCATCCACTGCGCCATGCGGTTTAGGAGACTGCCGAACGCCTCGGGCGTGTTCCCCTCGAAATACCACGAGACGCTCGATCCCTTCCCCAGACCTTCCCCGTTCGGCGCCTCCCATGGGCGCCGGTCCCACCCCTGCGTCGCCATCGGGACGTGCGGCTGTTGGGGCGTGCCGTGCCACGCCCGGACGTTCGCTTCGATCACCTCTTGGTACCGGTGTTTTTCGGACGTCCTGCTGCCCGCCGGCCTGACGTTGTAGTGCGTCCGCAACGAATACCCGTCCTCCGGCTTGCCGCTGCCGCAGCCCGCGACCGCCACGCCCGGGAACCCCGCCTTGCGCGCCGCTTCCTGTAGATAGGCCAGTCCCTCGGCGTTGCTGCCTCGCGGCGAGAAGATCACCAGCAGCGGCTTGCCCTCCACACGCAGATAGCGAGGATGCTTGAACAGGGTCATCCAGTAGTCCGCCGCCTGCTTCCACGCCTCCGGCCCGACGATCTCAAACCCGCGGTGATTCGCCACCAGCAGGCAGAACTCCATCCGGTTGTTATTCTTCGCCTGCATGAACAGTCGCATCGGCAGATGCTTCGAGTCGTTCTCGATGGCCTTGACGTTGATCGGGCCCTCGTTGTCCCACCAGTACCAGCAGAACGAGAAAAACGCCACGCCGTGGTCCGCCGCAAGGTCGATCTGCCGCTCCATCAACTCCGGCGTGTCGTCGCGCCAGCCCCAGAGCGGCATGCGGCCCGCGTACTCGGTAGCCAGCTTCTTGGTGAAATGCGTCGGCATCCCCTTGGCCCAGGCGTGCTCCGGCTTGCCGTCGTCGAAGGGGCACTGCCCGGCCCATCCCGCGAAGTAGTACGCGCCGAGCTTCATGCGGGGCTTCGCCTCCTGCGCCCCGGCGCCGCACGCCCATCCGGCCACGGCCAGCAACCCGACCGACAGAGCCGCCTTCGCACACGCATTCGGTTTCCACACTATTCTGTTTCCTTTCCTCGTTGGTTGTTGATCGCATCCAGAATCGCGTCGGCAATGGCCTGCATTCCTTGGTCACCCGGATGGGCAGCAACCCCGCCATGCGCAAACTTGCGTTCCGACCGGGCATAGTTGGATTCATCCTTGCCGAGGCTGCCGATATCGACGAAGATCCCGCCCACTTCCTGACAGGCCTGTTTGAGAATCTGATCTTTGGCTTGGTTCGGCCAGAAGCAACTACGTACGACAATGGTGGGATGGTGGTCCGCCTTCAGGCCCCGCAGCAGTTTCATCAGGCTGTTTCCGAACCGGCTCTTGGCTTCTTCGGAATCCAAATTCGGCACGTTCTCTCCAATGGCCAGGATGACCAGATCGGCCCCGAACGCGAACTGGTCTTTCAACTTCTCGTCCACGTCGCAGGTGGCGTATTGCCTCTCGAAGTCCGCGATGTTCTTGACCATGACTTCGCGAGCGGTTCCCGTGGCTCTGGAAAGGGAACTCGTTACGAGATGCACGAAGTCCTTTTCTTGGGCGCTTGCCGCCATCCCCCAATTGCCCAACCAGCCGATGGCCGGCGCGGGCCCGTGCAGGGTGATGCTGTTGCCCAGAAACAGGATCTTGCGGGTTTCCAGGGGATTGGACTCCGTCTTACCTTTCGCGTCGGATTGTGGTGTCGCAGACGCCGTGCCGGCCTTCCGGGCGGGCGTGGCCGCTTCCTGCGCATACGCCTTGCCGGCGGATCCGAGGCCGCCGAATAGGAAGACGCAGGAAAGGAGAGCGCCGATCTGAATCCGCAATCTGAGAGGGGCTTTCAAGGCAGGGCAACGTTTCATTGGTTTGTTCCACCGTAATGGATCAGGGGGTTCTTGTGTCCGTCGTGGCCACCGGAACCCCACGGCGGTAGCCTGACAAAGCTGCGTCTTGTTGCCAGACGGCGCCATGTCAATCGTCCCGCACCAACTCGCAGAAGAATCCCACCTTCCAGGCATCGTGTTGACGTCGCGTTTCACGGGGGCTCGTGTCCGTCGCTCCCCTTGTTGTCAGTGGGCGGCGGTCTCCGGCATGGGGCGGACCTCGTGCGTCACCGGCCAGGTCGCGCGGCGGTCGTCCTGGTAGAGGCCGATCTTCTCGACGGCGATGCGCTGGAAGCCGAGTTTCCAGGCCGGCGAATCCGCGCGGAGCTGGAAGTCGCCGGCCTCTTCATCGACGAACTTCGGGTCCTCGTCGATCAGGTTGTCCTCGAGTTTCACCAGCGGCTTGATGTTGGCCGCGACGTCATCCCACCACGTATCCGTCGGCGCCTCGCCGCCCTGCACGCGGCGGATGTTCTCTCCGCGGCCGGGCCAGAAAACGTTCCGCCGCACGACGTTCCCGCGGGGCGACTTGGGGTCTTCGTCGAGGAGGTTGACCAGTTGCGGGTAGCGCGTGCTGAACGGGGGCTCTCGGTAACGGACGCCCGCGATGGTGCCCTTCTCTTGGGCTTCCTTGATTCGCCCGTCGGCGTGCGGACCGCACCAACCGAGCGCGCGGGCGTCGACGTGGAGGGCCTTGGGGCAATCGACGAACACGTTGTTCTGGATGACGTTGTCGCGTCCGCCGCCGAGGAACACGGGGCGAAAAACCTGGTAGAACACGTTTCCCCGGACGGCGGCCGACGAGAAGAGGTCGTCGAGATAGATGCCGTTGCACGGTCCGCCGTCCTTGCCCCAGAGATGGTGCAGGTAGTTGTATTGGATTACATGGCCGCGCAAGGTCCAACTGCGGCCGGCGTAGATCGCCCCGCAGTCGTGCGACTCGTTGCAGACGTTGTGGATCTCGTTGTATTCGAACAGGTGATCGTTGCCGCCGAACAGGATCGCCGCGTGGGGGGCGTCGTGGATCAGGTTGTGCGACGCGCGAAGGCCCACGCCGCTCAAGAACAGACCGGGCCGATACGTGCGGTCCCAACGGCCGAAGTGATGGACGTGGTTGTTCTCGGCGAAGTGGCCGGCCGGCGTGAGTGCCTTTCGGTCGCCGCCCACGAGGTAGATGCCGCCGCCTCCCATCCCGTACATATCGCAGCCGACGACGCCGTGCTGCTCGCCTTCGAACACGGTGACGGCGTGGTTACCCAGATTGCGGAACGTGCAGCCGACGACGCGGCACTGCCGGCCGCCGCGGATGGCGACGGCCGTGCTGCGAGCGGCCTCCATCAGCAGGCCTTGAATCGTAACGTGCGACGTATCGTTCAAGGTGAACAAGCCCGACGCCATCGAGACTTCGACCCGGCCCCGGTCGAGGGGCTGCGGCGGCCAGAAGTAGAGGACGCCTGTTTCCCGATCGATGTACCATTCGCCGGGCACGTCGATCTCGGCCAGGAGGTTGAATCCGCGGAACCATTGGCCCTTGCGATAGCCATAATCATGATAGGGAGGAACCACGGAGATAACGCGTTTCTCCAAGTCGATCGACTGGATCTTGTGGCGTTGTACGGCCCAGTCGCGGAACCAGTATCCCTGGACCCAGGGGTCCTTTTCTCCCACCCAACGCCTGGGCCGGTCGCCTTCGTAGACGAAGATCCCCTCGTTGCAGCCTTTCACGCCGCGGACGTCTCGCTCGGTTTCGCCCAGCACCTCTTCGATCTTGATGAAACCCTCGTTGGGCCAGCGGGAGATTTCCATGGGCGTGTCGTTGAAGAAGACCTCCAGGCGGGGGCGGACCTTCTTGCCGACGCTGGCATAGGCGCTGCCCATCGCGTCTTCGCCCTGATGGTCGACCCGGGCCAACCAGACCTGTAGTTCCCAGGCCGCGTCCAGACCCAGGTCGCCGTATTCGGTGATGCCCTGCGCTTTGAGGTCGGTCTCGAACACCTTGCCTCGCGCAGCGGGATCCAGACGACTGAGGATGGCCGGATCGGTCACGGGCTTCCAACCGGCGACGATCCGCCCGCCGCTGACGTGGACCACGTCGCCCGGCCGGGCGCGATAGACGATCGGCGATTCGGCCGTTCCCGAATCCTCGGCCGTCAGTTCCACGGGGGCGGCCAATTCGTACCGGCCGGCGAGCACCTCGACGACGATGCCTCCCGGCGGCAGCCCTCCCGCCGCCTTGACCTTGCGAATCTCATCCCGAGCGCGCTGGAGCGTCGCCAACGGCCCGTCGCTGCCGGCCGCGTTGGGCTCGGCCAGCTTGCCCGACCAATGGTCGTTGCCCCGGGGCGACACAAACAATCTCGCCGGCTCCGCGCCCCCGGCCGTGGAAACGAACAGGAACAACCCAACGACAACAAGCAAGCGTCTCATGACGGCAGGCTCCTGGTGAGGATGCTCAGGGGGGGACTTGGCTTACGATCGCGCCGGGCGGAGCAGTTCGGGCGCGGCCGCCGGCACGAGACGCACCATCACGACTCCGTGCGGCCGGACCTCGGTGGTGAACCCGTCGGCGTGGACCCCGAGGTCCTTCTGCCGCCACAGGTCGCGGACCTGCTGCTTGCCGCTCAGGCCCAGCGCGGACCAATCGACCGAGACGCCGGCCGGCTCGGCGCCCGGGTTGAACAGGCCCACGGCCTTCGAGCCGTCCTCCAGCTCCTTGACCACCGCCTCGCCGCCGCTCACCTCGATCCGTCGGCCCTGCTTTCCCAACGGGTCCTGGTTGACTTCGAGGACTTCGTCGTTGGAGAGGAGCGACAAGGTGAACGGGTCGAGCCGCTCGATCGGCGTGCCGATGATCATCGGCGAGCCCCAGAGGCACCACAGGCTGATGTGCGTGTATTGCTCGTCGGGGGTCAGGTGGGAAGGCGTGAGCGGCTGGTTCCGCCACCCGCCCAACAGGCCGACCCGGATATTGCAGGCGTGGTTCCAGTGTCCGGGCCGCTGGTGCGGGGCCCAGGCGTCGTGCGCGAGCCACACCTCGCGGATGCCGACCGCCCAGCGCCCCACGCCCGGATCCATCTGCGAGCGGTCCCAGAAGTCGACCAGGTCGCCGGTCGTGCGCGACAGTTGCGCCAAGCGAGTCAGGTCGGCCGCTTGGGCCAGGGGCACGGAATTCGATAGCTCCAGGACGACGTCGCGATCGCAGGCGGCCAGCGCGTCGGTCATGCGCCGGAGGACCTCGACGCTGTCGACGTCCCAGTCGTACTTGGCGTAGTCGAATCCCCACTCGGCCCACTGCCGGGCGTCGGCGGCCTCGAAGAAGTGCTTGCCATAGCGCCAACCGTCTCGGCGGTTCTTCGGCGGCTGCCAAGCGCCGTGGGGATCGTCGCTCGATCCGCCGACGAACCCGGAGTAGCTCGTGGTCCAGGGCGTCGAGTAGATGCCCGCCTTCAGCCCCAGGCGGTGGATGTAGTCGCAAAGGCCCTTCATGTCGCCGAATTTCTCGTTGGGCTGGATGGCGTGCTGGGGGCCGCCGCGTTGTCCCTGCCAGCCGTCATCGATGTTGATGTACTGCCAGCCGTGCTGGATCAGGCCGGACTCGACCATCGCCTTGGCGGCCGCCCGGAGGTTGGCGTCCGTGACCCGCGCCCCCCAGCCTCCCCAGGTGTTGCAGCCCAACAGGGGCGTCAGGAGGATCTCGCCGCCGACGAGAATGCGCAGCTCCCGCTCGGCGTGGCCCACCGCGTTTTCCGCGCGGAGCAGCACGCGATAGGTTCCTCGCTTGGCCAACGATCCGGTGATTTGGCCGGTCTGGTGGTCCAGATGCACACCTTCAGGCAGATTCGCGGCCGAGAACTTCATCGGCCGCCGGCCCGTCGCGGCGATGGTATACAGCAGCGGACGGCCGGGGCGCACCCCGAAGACCTTCGCGCCGTTGATCCGCGGTTGCGGAGCCGGCGGAGGCGTGAGGATTTCGGGCGCGTCGGCGGCCTGCACCACGACCATCCGGCCCGTGAAACTCATCGGCGTGGCCAGGAGGGCCATCACCGCCGTAAGGATCAGTCTTCGCGTCATGGTTGCACCGAGGAAAAAGGGGTGGAGCGGTGGAATGGTGAACTGGCGGGGTGTCGGATTTGAGGGCGAAGGCTTCATCGCATAGCCGGCGAATCTCTCACTCCCTTGCTTCCTCATTTCCTCAAGGTACGGAAGACACGTCCTTGCCTGTCCTCTTTTCGCCTCCCGTTGCCGCATTGTCACCGGAAAGTCCGGACTTGGAGAACCGGGGGCAAAGCGGCGCCAGTCCTGCGGCCCAGGCGGTCCCCCGACGATAGAGCTCTTGCACCGCCTCGGGGCTGAGCGCCTTCACGTCGTGACCCAGGACGCAGAGGAATACGCGGCCCTTGCCGTAGTGATTGACCAGGGCCATGGGATAGTCCTTCTTGTCGACCTTCGACGCGGCCTTGGCGAGCACCTCGATCGGGCGACCGCTGGTGAACAGGCAGGTGTAGAGCTCATCCGTCGTCTCGAACGACTCCATTCCCTTCGTGATCGGATGATCGACGCCGGTGATCTCGACCAGGAACGGGCCGTGCGGGTCGTGTCCGCGAACGCGATTCGGGTTCCACGCGCGGCCGGCGATCTCCCTAAACTCCGGCCAGTCCTGGAAGGCGGCGCACGCATTATGCACCATCACCAGCCCCTTGCCCTCCGCGATGAACTCCTTCAAGTTCGCGCGGGCCTTTTCGCCCGGATCGGGCGACTCCCAGTTCAGGTAGTTGAGCACGATCGCATCGTACGTGTGGAGCTCGGAGGAAGCGAGGAACTGCGGGTCGACGTTGACCGCGACCGCCAGCCGTCGATCGGTTGCCAGAAACCGGGCGATCAGCGGTGCGGTCTCTCTCCACTTGTGCCCGGGATACTCGTTGCCGGTCAGAACCAGGATCTTGGCTTGATCGGACGGGGCCGGAGCAGCCGAGGCCGGATCGCTCGCGCGCCCGGCCGACGTGAGGGTCAGGACGACGGTCGCAGGCAAAAGCATCGCGGCGAGAAAGTGCCGGTTCATGGTCGCATCTCTCCTTGGGAATTCTCCCCGGTCTTCTTCGGGCCTCTGCGCCTCATAAGGACCAGCCACTCCGGCGTGGAGGGCGCAGCGCCCGATTGGCCTCCTCATCGTGGAGGATCGTGCAGGCCATGGGGTCGAACTCCAGCGGCCGGTCGATCAAGGAGGCGACGTTGCCTAAGAGCAGCAACTCCACTGCCGGGCCGGAGTGATCGAAGTTCGACATCGGCTTGGGGCCCCCCTTGCAGGCGCCCACCCATTCCCGTTCATGGCTGCCGGAACGCGGGAGCCTTTGCGGCGGGCCCCCGGCGTTGGGGAAGTCTTTTTCGGGCAACAGCTTGCAGACGGAATTGTGGAAGTTCGTAAGGGCCATGCCCTTGCTCCCCACAATCAACAAGAAGGAATGCGGCGACCAACTCCCCGTTTCCCACTTCAGCGGTTGCCCGGCAGTCTCTTCCAACCGCTCCAGAATGCCGCGGCGTTTGATCTCCGTGTCCCACGCGTTGCACCAATGGATTTGTGCCGGAGGCTGCGACCCGCGCGCCGGCAGGTCGAAGTGAACGATTTGGCAGCGGGGAAAATTCTCGGGGCACCGCTCGGAGATCTCCGTCTCGACGCGGATCGTCCGCGGTCCGCCCCCCTCGTTCCACAAGGCTTCCAGGTTCAGGGCCTTGAAGGCCAGGTTGATCGAGTGCGCGCCCGCGCCTCCCAAGGCGCCGGCGCCGAAGTCGCGCCAACGATTCCAGCCGAGGAGGGTCGCGTCGTAGGCTTTCCCTCCTGCCCCCGGAAAGTCCGGTGTGAGATAGCCCGGATGATAGGGGCGCACCGGCGCCGGGCCGAGCCAAAGGTCCCAATCGAGGGTGTCGGGCACGGGCGGGCGCTCCTTGGGCCGCTCCAGCGGTCCCGTTCCGCCCGACTCGAACAAGACGTGGGCCTCCCGGACCTCGCCGATCGCCCCTTCCTGGATCAACTCCAAGGTGCGGCGGAAGGAATCGGTGGCCATCCCCTGATTGCCCATCTGCGTCACCACGTTCCGGCGGCGGGCCATGTCGCGCAACACGCGGGCCTCGCCGACGTCGTGGGAAATGGGCTTCTCCACGTAAACGTGCTTGCCCTGCCTCATGGCCGCCATGGCGATTTCGGCGTGCGTATGCACCGGCGTGGCCACGACCACCGCGTCGATCTGGCGGTCCATCTCGTCGAGCATTTTGCGGAAGTCGCGGTATTGCCGGGCCGCGGGAAGATCCTTGGCCGGCCCCTCCGTCTGCCGCCGGTTGACGTCGCAGAGGGCCACGAGGTTTTCGCCGATGCGGGGAATGGCGAGGAGGAAGTGCTTTCCGCGCGAGCCCACCCCCACCAGGGCGACGTTCAGTTTGTCGTTGGCCTGGTAGCTCCGGGCCGAGGCGCTGTCGCGGAGGACCAGCAGGCCGGCTCCGCCCCATGCGGCTCCGGCGATAAAACGACGCCGATTCATACGTGTCTTCATGGCTATTCACTCCCGGTCGGTGGAAAGGTTCCGTTCAAGTCGGGGCGTTTCTCGCCGATCATCGGCACCTTGGGATTCGCGGCTTTCGGGATGGGTGTCAAGCCTCGGTTGATGAAGGCGTACAGCCCGCCGCGGCCGGCCACGACGACGTCGAGTTTGCCGTCGCCGTTGACGTCGCCGGGCGTGATCTTCATGCCCGTCCCGCAAGCGTACTGCGGCGGCTCGTTGACGTTCTCCCGGCCCGGATAGTACTGGAGGTTATTGAACGAAATCACGTGCCGCTCGAACTTGCCCCCTTGGAGGTCGTACCAGAAGAGGAACAGCGGGTCCCACTCGCTTTCGTCGCGACCGTCGTGGCCGAACAGTCGCTTGCCGGTCAACAGGTCGGGCTTGCCGTCGCCGTTGAGATCGACCAGCACCATGGTGTGGAAGTTGCCGTAGTGTTCCTCGATCGGATGACGCTGGAACGTTCGCTTGCCCTGCCGGTCGATCCGCTGCTCATACCAGTACAATCCGTATCCGTGGCCGTTGCCCGCGATGATGTCGCCCAGCCCGTCGCCGTTGACGTCCGTCACGACCATGGGAAGCGAGGCCCGGAAGGGGATTTCGTAGTCCTGGTGGAAGGGCCAGTGGTCCTCCGCGGGGTCCGGCGGCGCCTCGTACCAGCCGTGTTTGGAGAGCACGTCGACGCGGCCGTCGCCGTTCAGATCCGCGACGGCGGCGCCGTGGTCGTCGGCGTCGTCCGCGATCACGTGCTTGACGAGCCAGGGCTCCTTGTCGATCGATTCGAGCCAGACGATCGCTTCCACCCGGGCCACCGACCCTTCGCCCTCGACCCCGCCGTACTTGCGGAAGTGGTTCAGGAGGAGATCCGGGTGCCCGTCGCCGTTGAGGTCGGCCGGCACGACGCCTTCGATATAGGGCGATTGATGGGCGCGATGCACTTTCCACTTGCCGCCGCGTGGGCCCGGGTTCTCGTACCACAGCAGGCCGGCGACGTCCGGCTGATAGCCCGAATTGGCCACGTCGCAGAACCCGTCCCGGTTTACGTCCAGGGCCGCTTCATGGCAATGGCCGTGCAGGAAGTTGCGCTGCTCCGCGCCCTCGAAGTAGTAGGGATGCTTCGTCCACCTCGGTGCTTCGTACCAGTGGACGCCGCAGGTGACGTCGAGCCGGCCGTCGCCGTCGACGTCCGCCAGCGAGCACGACTCGTTGAACGGGCCGTACCAGTAGCTGCCGATGGCCGGATCGTGCACCGGACCGTCGATCTTGACGGGAATGAAGACGGGCACGGGCGGGGTGGTCATGGGCGCGGGGAGCGAGGATATCGCCCCGTCGGTGGGGACGGGCTTGTGGGCGGTCCAGAGAATCGCGTTGAGCACCGCCTTGCGCAGGTCTTCGATTTCCCAAAGGCGATGGTTGTGCCCGCCGATGAAGCCGAAGCCGCGCCCGCCGTCTGCGCGCTGCCAGGCCCAGGCCCATAGGGGTGCGCCCGGCTTGCCGGGGAACGGCAGGATCGGCACGAACCCCGGCTCGTCCGAAAGGAGACGCTCGGGGGTCTTGTACTCGTCCTTGGGCATCTCGAACGGTTTCAATCCGCGGCAGATCGGATGCGCCGCCTGCTTGGACCAGTCGTCGACCCGCAACGGCTCGCCGATCGGACGGGGCGGATTTTCGTAATCCTTGAATCCGCCGATCCACGGGAGGAACGTTTCGCGGCCGATCTTCGACGGCAGGTTGAGGCTCCAATGGATGACGGCCAGGCCGCAGCCGCGCTGCATCTGCCTTTCGAGCGCCGCCATGTGGTTGCCCGCCGCGAGCGGATGCCGGTTGCTGCGGCTGCCGCCGTCGCCGAAGAGGACGATCGTATCGGCGTCGTCCAGTGTCTTCTCATCTTGCGGCCAGCCATTGGTGTGAACCTCGACGATCACGCCCTTGACGTTCAGCGAGGTGTCCAGGCAGTGCCGGAACAGGTTCATGCCTTCTTCGTACTCATGTTCGCCGGGGGCGTGGCTCTTCGTGCCGGCCAGCAGGATTACCTTCGTCTCCTTGGCCGGCGCGCTGGAAGGCCACGAGGCAGTGAGGCACATCAGCCCCATGGCACACAAGATCGGCCTACATTTCATCGCTTGCTACCTCCGCATTTCCATCGGAACCTCTTTACCGTCTTTGCGTCTGAGAAGTATCCGGAGGAGTCATGTCACCGAACAGGAAGGTACCGACTTGAACACTGAATAGAGTTGCACGATTCTGGGAGGCGTAAGCGGTGTGCCACTGCTTGCCTGCAAGCAGTGCTGCGTCGAGCTGCTGGCCAGAGGCACTCCCGGCACTGCTTCGGCGAAGCAGTGGCACACAGTATAATTCCCAGAATCACGAAATGCCATTTAGAGCATGCTTCCCTGAAGACTTCCCCGGATGGAGGCGGGGTCCCCGCCTCGGCCGACAACCCCGCACAACACGCCCCCACCCGCGGCAGACCGACCTTCCCCCAGCACCGGCCGGCAAACCAACTCCGACAGCACGGTATTGCATCGCATGAGCGGACTCCCTATTCGAGCCCCATTGCCGCGAGTTGTTCGTCGAAATCGGGCGGCAGTGCGACCACCGGCTGGGCCGTGTCCCGGGCGGCATGGCGGAGCATGTTGCGCGCCAGCCGTTCGGCGGCCGGATGGGTTTCGAGGTTCTCGCGGATCTTCAGCGTGTTGAGCACGAAGCGGCCCTCGCCCAAGGTGTAAACCGCCACCATCAGGCCGGAAGCATAGTCCTGCGAGGCCTTGATGGCCCCGGCCACGGCTTCGGCGGGCGGGTCCTGCCCCTGCCAGACGTCGTCCGGGATGACTTCACGGTAGTAGGCGTAGTCCATCAAGCCGCCGGAAGGCAGCCCCTCGAAGATCGGATGACGCTTCGCCCATTCGTCCTTCAAGTAGAGCCAGCCGCGAATCGGCGCACGCGTCCCCTTGCGCACCAGCGGCACCCAGGCCGTGGGCTGATCGCCGTCGGCGAAGACCTCCGGGCAGAGGAAGACCACGGTCGATCCGCCGGCGATCCGCCGGACGAGTTCCGCGAAGACCGGGGCCCCGCCGGGTGCGGGCGGTTTCGCAGAGGCCAGGATTAGCTCGCGTTTGGGACTGATTGCGGTGCCGGGTGCCCTCATCCCCGGCCCCTTTCCCGCAAGCGGGAGAGGGACGTAGGGCCGCGTACGGATGCCGTGTTCGGCCAGCCACTTGGATAACCCAGGATCCTCGCCCCAAAGCACGACTTCGGTCTCCACGCGCGGCATCTCGGCCGGATCGGTCACGTGGAATTCCGTGTGTCCCCCGGCCGCGGCCGCCCCGCGCTCGAACGTGGCCAGGAAGCGGTACTTGCCCGAGGGGCCGTCGATCGCCACGTCCTCCGCGAAGCAGGGCGTCGCCAACGGGGGCTCCCCTTCACCACCGGCCCGCTCGGGAATCGTGACCGTGAGGGTGCGGTCCAGGACGCGCGTGAGGTTCGGTCCGATCACCTGCAAACGCACCGGATACTCGCCGGGCTCTAGCGCGTCTTCGTTGGCCAGCACGGCCTCGAGATGCACCGTGGCGCCGCGGGCGACGTGGACCGGCTCGGCGAACAGGCACCAGCGCAACGGGGCCCAGGCGTCGTACATCGCGTCGATCGTGCCCGGCTTGAGCTCGCGGAACAGCGTGGTCAGGCCCTCGCCGCACATCACGTGGTCGATGGCGCCGGTGAGGCTGTGGCTGATGATAATGGGATTGGCGCGAATGGCGTTGAGGCCCAGCGTCCGCTGGCCGGCCATCTTCGTCAGGCTTTCCATGAAGAAATCCTCGGGCCGGGCCCACGCCTCGTCCAGGCGCCACTCGCGCCAGTCGGCCTCGAACTGGCCGAGCTTTTCGCGGAAGAACTGCTCGTCCTCCAAACCTTCGGCGCCGCGCTGCTCGAAGTGCCGAACCGCCCGCCACAGATCCACCGCGCTGCCGATCCCGTATTCCGTGAGAAACACCGGCTGCCCACCGCCCTCCATGGTCCGCAGCGTTTCGATGGTCGAGGCGGTGTGCGGAACCCGCGGATAGCTGTGTGCGTCGTCGAGCACGTCCTCCCAGGCCGAGGAGCCCGGATTGGCGAGGCTCCCCACGGGCGGCCGGCCCTGCTCCGCCGAGTATAGGGTGAACGGTTCTGTTCCGGGCCCGATGTACCCGTAGCTCCACGATCCGTTGGGGTTCGCCTCCATGGAGAACTGGGCCGTGGCGTCGTGCGTTTTCTCGGCCGCCTTGATGGTCGCGGAAAGGCCCGTCGTGTCGGCGCCGTAGTGGCCGGTGCCCGTGCCGACGACGAAGTCGAGCGTGTCGCCCTCGGCCACGGCGAGTGTTTTGCCGAAGCGGACTTCGTTGGGCGAGTCGTTGAGGTTCACGAACCCGTCGAACAGAGGGCGGTCGTTATGGCGCACGTGGACGTCGGTCGTCGCCCGATCGGCCAACCCGATGAACGCGCCGGACAGTTGCACCTGGCCGCCCTCGGGAGCCGTCCAGCGCACCACGCTCGACTCCTTGGCCGGGCCGGGATGGAGCGCCAGGTGACCGGCCGGCCAGGTGATCCCCAGCGCGCGGACCGTCTCGGCCGTGACGTTGATCCCGACCCAGGGCTCCGTGGGGCGCTGCTTGGGCCACACGCGGACGCCGGGCACCTTGCCGATGCCGTAATCCGTGCGTTCGTCCCACCGGCCGCTGTTGAGCATCACCATCCGGCTCGGGTCGAGCGAGCGGACCAGCGGCAACATGGCCGCCGCGTGGCGGAAAGTCGGGCCGTCATGCGCCTCGTTCAACAGTCCCCAGATCACCACGCTCGGATGATTGCGGTCGCGGCGGATCAACTCGCCCACGGCCGCATCGAAGCGTTGGGGCATCTGCGGCGACACGCCAATCGGCGCCGCCGCGTACGATTCCTGGTAGACCAGCAGCCCGATCTCGTCGCACAGGTCGAGCTGCACGCGCGTGGCCCCGCCCCAAATGAAGCGGATCGCGTTGAAGCCCATCACCTTCATGTTGAGCACGTCGCGCCGCAGCAGGTCGGGGTCCTCGGGGAACTGGATGCCGACCGGGTAGTGGTTGCACGTATGACTGCACCGCAGATAGATCCGCCGGCCATTGAGGCGGAAGTAGCCGTCGGTGAAGCGGAAATCGCGGAACCCGCAGCGCGTGGATTGCTCGTCGAACGAGCGCGAACCCTCGACGCTCGCCCGGGCCGTCACGCGGTAGAGATACGGATCGTTCAGGTCCCAGAGGTGCGGGTCGTCGACGGTCAGCTCGGAATCGACGGTTGTCTCGCCGGCCGCAAACTCCCGGGCCAGGTGCAGTGCGGCCGTGGTCTCGCCGCTGCGGGCGGAAGCGAGTGTGAAGTCCAAAGCGCCCTTCTTGGCCTCTGAGCCGGCGTTATGGACCACGGCGCGGAGGTGTAGCCTGCCCTGGCTGCCGGCCGGCTCGGCGACGACGAACAGGTCGTCGACGCGGACCTCCGGCGCCCAGACCAGCTCGACCGAATCGGTGATCCCGCCGTGGTTGAAGATTGCCCCGGCGCGGAACGGCACCACTTTGCAGCGACGGGCCGTTTGAGCCAGGCTGATGCCGTCGATCGGTTCCGTCGTGGGGTTGAGCACGCGCACGGCCAGGTGGTTCTTTGCGCCCGGCTTCACGGCCGCGGTGACGTCGAGCACGAAGGGCGTTTCGCCCCCCTCGTGGCCGCCGACGTCGACGCCGTTGAGCCACACCTCGGCCAGGTAGTCGACCTGCCGGAAACGCAGCAGGCACCGCGCGCCGGGCTGCGGCCTGGGCGGGGCGACGAAATCGCGCGCGTACCAGGCCACGCCATGGTAGCCGGGGAACGTGGCCTGGAGGATCCACGGCACCCTGGCCGGCTCGGCCCCCTCGAGGGTCTGCTTTTCAAACCACTTCTGCTGGCGCCCCACGTTCTGCGGGTCCACGGCCAGCGACCACTCCCCGTCGAGCGACGTGATCGAAGTCACCGGCCGGTCGTCTTCGGCGCAAAGCCCCGTGCTTGCGGCCAGGAATAGTACGAGTCCGATCGTCGACCGGCGCAGGTTCATGGTTGTCTCACTTTCGCGTAGATCCGTTGGGTGTCGTGGTCCGGGCGCTAGCGGCCGGCGGTTAGGGCGACAGATCGATGGTGCTCCGCACGGCGATCCGCGGCGGAACCAGGATCTTGATCGTTTCCACCGGATGGAGAGAAAGAAGGCTCATCCGACTAAAGCGTACTTGGTTTCATGAATGCCGAGGATTTTGAGCTTGAGGAACTCGGGGGCGCGGAATCCGTAGGCTTGGCGTTTCATCGTCTTGATCTTGTTGTTGGTCCCTTCCAACGGCCCGGTCGAGATCGGGTACTCGTAGTAGGCGAGGATTCCTAACGCGTGGATTCGCAGGGTTCTGGCGAATTTGATCGGCATCCGGATCCCCGTCGATTCCGCGTACAGGATCCAATCCATCAGCAACGCTTCCGCCTCCGCCCGGTTCTCTTGCTCCCAAATCTGGTCGAGTTCCTCCTTCAGGTGGTAAGCGATGGAGAGCGGTTCGTTCAGCCGCAACGCTTCTTCCAGACGCTGCGGCTCGTTCCGCGTCGGGTCCAGGTTCTCCGGCCGTTTCAGAAGCAGCCAGCGAATCCCCTTGAGCACCGACTTCTCCATCGTGTCGGCCAGTTGGTGGTACAACGCCCGGCGGAGATCCGAAAGCTTCTCGTGGTACAGCTTGATCACGTGGAAACGGTCGAACACCAACGTCGCATGGGGCAAATGGGCCTCGACCGCCTCGATGTAGGCCGGCGACATGTCCGTGGCCACCGCCTCGATCTTCGCGCCGCTGGCGCGGAGCCGCTTCCAGAAAGGCTTCAACGCATCGCCCCCTTTGCCTTCGCCCACGTGAACCGCCGCGCCGCTCGCCAAGTCCATCACGATCGTCACGTAGCGGTGCCCCTTGCCCGTCGAAATCTCGTCGATGGCGATCTGCTTCAGATGCTTCAGCTTCGGCCTGCCGAACCGCCGCTTCAGGTGCCGCTTCTGAATCTCCTTGATCACGTCCCGGATGATCCCCAAGTGATGGGCCACGTCCTTGATCGTCATCCACTGCGACAACTCCAGGGCGTACGTCTCGAAGGCCCTCGTGTAGCTGACGCGAGGATCGGCAAAACCGATCTTCACCTGACGCACGGCCCCGCACTGCCGACACTCCACCCGGGGCACGTCCAACCGCAGGTAGACCGGCTTGCCGCCAATGGGCAACGTACGGAACCGCCGCGGGTGCTTGCCCTTGCCGATCACGTTCGCCGACCCGCACACCGCACAGCGATAGCCCTCCCGAGGCTGCGTGATCGTGAACGTCACGCCTCCCCCTGCATATTTTGTGCTCTGGTAGTGGTAGCCTCGGACCCTGAATGCGTGGTAAAGTAAACTCGTGGACATGCTGGCTTCTCCTTGTGAAGTCGAATCCCAAAACTCCACAAAGAACCAGCATGTCCGCCTCTTTGCAACCCCAGGTACGCTTCAGTCGGATGAACCACAATTGCTGGCCACGCTGGGCATCACCAAGTCCCACAGCCGGCCGCACGTCTCCAACGACAACCCGTTCTCCGAAAGCCAGTTCAAGACCCTCAAGTACTGCCCCGAGTTTCCCCGCCGCTTCGCCTCGTACGACCAGGCGATCGAGTTCTGCTCGACGTTCTTCCACTGGCAAAACTTCGAGCACCACCACGGGGGCCTGGGCTTGCTCACGCCCGCCACGGTCCACCACGGCCAGGCCGATGCGGTACTCGCGGCCCGCCAAGCCGTGCTCAACGCGGCTTGCGCCGCCCATCCCGAGCGATTCGTCCGCAAGCCACCACGGCCGCTAAGCCCGCCCAGCGAAGTCTGGATCAACCCCCCGGCCGACGGGCCGGAACCCTGTACCTTAGAGTCACCGCGCTACACTAATTCCGACGAGAATGGCACTGTCAAACGCTTCTTATCGCCCGAAGGGAAAGCGTGCGCGCAGACTTGCCCCGGGGACGCAGTTGGGGGCTTGTGACCCCTCGGGCTGCACCGGGGAAGATTGTCGTGTTGTGGTAAGGCCTTCCTTGTCCTAGACTGCCACAGCGATCGAGGCCTTTCTTGTCCAGTCGTCGTTGGGATTGGATTAAGGAGGGCCTCTCATGCTTTATCACGGAAGTGGATCTCGGGGCCAGAGCTTTCGCTTGGTCCGCCAGGCGTTCTTGCAGGGGGATGGGCTGCCTTTCGGCGACGTGCTCGGCGAGGAGGAGATCCAACGGGCCTTCGAGGCGGAGGATGCCTGCTTCGCTCAGGGCGATGGCGACATCTACACCCCGGCGATCACCCTTTGGGCCTTATTGCCCCAGGTGCTGCACGCGGGGCGATTGCGATCCTGCACGGCGGCCGTGTCGCGGGTGGTCGTGTTGTGCGTGGCCCTGGGACGCCGGCCGCCGTCG
>Ga0307380_10005021_pt1 | contig 17649 bp, 15 predicted proteins | sample UN3MG_FD_202239 | JGI IMG/M metagenome (GOLD analysis project Ga0307380, IMG submission 202239) | Soil microbial communities from Risofladan, Vaasa, Finland - UN-3 | ecosystem: Environmental > Terrestrial > Soil > Coastal area > Acid sulfate soil | place: Finland: Risofladan, Vaasa | collected...
ACGTTTCGAACAGGAGCGTCTTGATCAGCGTCGCGGGATCGATCGCGAGGAAGGCCGCCACCTCCTCGATCGTCCGCTTGCCGGGGGTGGGAACCTTGCGGGGGTTCCCCTCCTTCGCGGCACCGTTTCCTTTCCCTGATGTTGCCCCTTCGGAGGGGATACACTCCGCCTTCTCGACATTCGCCCCGTAGGAACAGGAGGCGCAGGAGACGATCGCGTCCTCGCCGGAGTCGGCGATCACCATGAACTCGTGGGAACTCGAACCGCCGATGGTACCGGTGTCCGCCTCGACCGCGCGGAAATCGAGCCCCATCCGCCGGAAGATCCGGCAGTAGGCGTCGTACATCTTCCTGTACGACTCCGCGGCCCCCTCCTCGTCCGCGTCGAACGAGTAGGCGTCCTTCATGAAGAATTCCCTGCCGCGCATCAGCCCGAACCGGGGGCGGATCTCGTCGCGGAACTTGTCCTGGATCTGGTAGAGATTGAGCGGAAGCTGCCGGTACGACCGGACCTCCCGCCGCACGAGGTCGGTGACCACCTCCTCGTGGGTGGGGCCCAGGCAGAACTCCCGGTCCGCCCGGTCCTTGAAGCGGAGCAGCTCCTTCCCGTAGGCGTCCCACCGCCCGCTCTCCTTCCAGAGCTCGGACGGGACCACCGTAGGCATCAGCACCTCCAGCGCCCCCGCCCCATCCATCTCCTCGCGCAGGATCCGCTCGACCTTTCGCAGGACGCGCAGGCCGGCGGGCATGTAGTTGTAGATCCCCGAAGCCACTTTCCGGAGGAGCCCCGCGCGCAGCATCAGCCGGTGGCTGACGACCTCCGCGTCGGACGGCGTCTCCTTGGTGGTCGGCATCAGATATCGGGAATACCGGATCACTTGCGTCTCCTTTTTCCGGCGGCCAGCGTTTCCGCGATGCGGACGACCTCGGCCGCGATCTCGCTCTCCTTCACCTTCTTCACGATCTTCCCCTTCACGAAGATGAGCCCTTCCCCCTTGCCGCCCGCGACCCCAACGTCGGCCTCGCGCGCCTCGCCCGGACCGTTCACGGCGCACCCCATCACGGCGACCTTCAGGGGGACGGGCAGGTGCGACAGCCGTCGCTCCACCTCGGTCGCGATCCTGACGATGTCGATCGAAACCCGGCCGCAGGTGGGGCACGAGATGAACTCCGGCCCCCGGTGGCGAAGCCGGAGGCTTTTCAGAATCTGCCAGCCGACGCGGACCTCCTCCTCGGGAGGGCCCGTTAGCGACACCCGCAACGTGTCGCCGATCCCCTCCGCGAGAAGGACGCCGATCCCGACGGACGACTTGACCGTCCCCGAGAAGATCGTCCCCGCCTCCGTAACGCCGATGTGCAGCGGAAAATCGTACCGGCGGGAGAAAAGGCGGTACGCCTCGATCGTGGTGACCACGTCGGACGCCTTCAGGGAGAATTTGAGCGCCGTGAACCGCGCCTTTTCGCAGATCTTCAGGTACCGCGCGGCGCTCTCCAGGAGTGCTTTCGGCGTCGGCCCGCCGTGCTTCGCGAGAAGGTCTTTTTCGACCGACCCAGCGTTGACGCCGATCCGCACCGGGATCCGGTTCGCCCGCGCCGCCCGCAGGACCTCGATCGTGTTCTTCTCCCCGCCGACGTTCCCGGGGTTGATCCGCAGGCAGTCGGCCCCCGCGTCGGCGCAGGCGATCGCCAGCCGGTGGTCGAAGTGGATGTCGGCGATGACCGGGATCGGCGACCCGGCCCGGATCTTCCGAAACGCCGCGGCCGCCTTCGCGTCAGGCACGGCGACGCGCGCGATCTCGCACCCCTCGCGCGCGAGCGACCGGATCTGCGCAACGGTCGCGCGGACGTCGCGGGTGTCGGTGTTCGTCATGCTCTGGACGGAGACGGGCGCGCCTCCGCCCACGGGCACGCCGCCGACGCGGATGCGGCGGGTCTTCCTTCGTATCTTCATGGTGATTGATTACTATATGCGAGACAGGATGTCAGCGTCGATGCAAATTTTCACCGAAATCCGGCGTAAACCGGGATTTTGGGCGCCCGGAGGCCACCCGGGCGATGGATTCCGAAGGGAGACGCCCTCCTATCGCAGTTCCTTCGTATGGTCGCGGATCACGATCCCGTTCCCCTTGACGACGATGCTGTATCGCCCGTCCCTCGTGTCGTATTTTCCGGAAGGCGCGACCGAACGTCTCGAATTGCTGTCGATCAGGATCAACTTTTCCCCCTCGATTACGGCGCGGGTCCCTCCCACAAGAACAAACTCGCTCCCGGCAAACGATGCCGGGACTACGTATAGACATGAGAGGCATAAAATGCCCGCGAAAATCCTTTTCGTGATACTCATAAATCCTCCTTGTCGGTCGACTGCACCTTCACGCCCTGTTTGTTCAACTCCGGTCCCCGGCTTCTTCCAAAGGGTCATTTCGGCGGCTGGATCGTCATCGAGATCTTCTGCACTGTCTGACCCCCGTCGTTGTCGGAGATCGTCACCACCGTGTCCACGATTACTCCTATCGATTCGTCCGGCACCTGCCAATCGAGCGTCTCCCCACGAAGGACCATCCCCGGCGGCGCCTTCGTCAAGGTATAGGTCAGCGGATCACCATCCGGGTCTTCCACCACGATCCGATAGGTGAATCGCCGTCCCGGTGGAAGTTCCTTCGGCAATACGCTTTTTACGACGGGGAGGGCGTTCACGACCTGATGACGTGGTGATTCTCTCCATGCCCCGTCGGCAACCCCGTCGTTCGGGGTGACCGTGACGTGAACCCAGGATCCCTTCTTCACACCGGTCAATGTCAGTGAATCGGCGTTGCCGGCAACGGGAGTATCGTTTACATACCATTCGTACTTCAATGTCATCGGATCCCCGTCCGGGTCCCGAGCCTGGACGACCGCACGAACCGAGCTTCCCGAGAAAGGAGCGAGGGGTTCGATCCGCACGTCCGTGGCGGCGGGCAACGCGTTGACCGCTACAACTTCCGGCGTCGTGAGCAGCATCTCCTCTCCTCCGACACGGAGTCTTACGCTTGCCCGGATCCTGTCTCCTCGTTGAAAGCGGGAGGACGAGAGGTTTGGACCCTTCTCTTGCTCAGTTCCATTGACAAACCATTGAACGAGGAGAACTTCGCCCCCTTGTTTCGGGGGAGACTTGACGGAAACGGACGGCGGAGCGATCCGGCTGGGGGAGGAAGGCACCACGAAGACCGAGAACCCCCCACTGGACGGAACCGGAATGGATCCCTGAGGGGTCTCTCCGGCGGCATTACCGGACGGTAGACCCGGGACGGCCGGGGATCCTTGAGGTGATTCCCCCTGCTTCTTTCCACATCCGGCCCCTGAGGCGATCAGGCAGAAGGCAAGGAAGAGGGCGGCCACGACCGCCCTCCTTCCATCCCTTTCCGAATAGCGGTCCGATGGCATCAGAATATTTCTTTCCACGACTTGATATTCTTCATATGCAGGGGCGAATCGATCTTGATCTCCTTGATGGCGCCCGTCGAGAAGCCGATGAAGATGGACGATTGTCCGCTCGGGTAGATCGACAGCGACGGGCTCGATGGGATCCCACCCTCGGGGTTTCCGGCGTACACGTAATAGCCGACTTTATCGCCCGAGGGCTTCTTGCCGTAACCCACGATCGAGTACAGAGCAGCGGTGGCATTATTCATGTTGATCCCATACACCCGGGCGATCCCACCCCCGGCGCACGGATCCGCGGGATCCGGCGTGAACGTCGTGAAATAGACAGCGTTATAGAAGACAACCGGGTCGGAGAGGACCTTCTCAGCGGCATGAGTGTGGGTATCGGCCGTGTTGGCGGCTGAATTGACGATGCTGGCCAGGTTCACGTACCAACCGTTCGCCGTCGGGGCCGCCATCCCCGTCCCGAGGTTCCCCGTCAGGTTCGCAAGGGTGCCAGGGACGCCTTCCTGGATCAGGCTCGTTGAGGAGTCGGTATCCATGATCGCGTAGAATTTCCCCGCACCGCCATCCGAGATCGGGCTCTCCTGGTTGCCTGTACCGAAGAAGAGGTAGCGGGAGGTTTCGCTGATGGCCCCCGGTTCGATGCGGTGGTAGACCGGCTGCCCACCGCTCACCGGCTGGAAGATCCTGTTCACCGTCCATTGAGTGCCAGTCACCGTGGGAGGTAAGCTGGGACTGACGGAGAAGGAGCTGACGGTTGCTGCGTTCCATAAATTGAATTTATAGACCGCGCCTGCGAGGTCGGCGACGTATACGTACTTGATGTACCCGTTCGCGTCGAGAACCGCGGTCGGAGAAGCGGGGATGACGTTGTTGATCCCGTCCGTTGAAGTGAACGTTTTGAGAGCGTGGCCCGTGGCGATGTCCAGCACGACGAGGGAGCGACCGACACTGCCCGTGCTCACCCCTCCCCCGAAGATCGCCACCCACCGGTCCCGCGTCGTCGATCCATCGGTCACCTTGACCTTCCCGATGAACGGCTCGGACCAGGTCTCGCCCACATTCACACTATCCGTGTACTCCCACAGCACCTTGGGGTAATTCGTGTAGTCGGTGCTGGCTGGAGGATCGGTGACATCCAGCGCGAAGTAGCCATACCCGCCCTTGCGGAACCCCGAGATCAGTACGGTACGCCACTCGGAGCTCTCCTTGGTCCCGTTGGAGTTGGTATCGATCCAGACGTCCGCCACGCGCGGAGAGGAATCCACGTAGTATCCGTGGGTCGTCAGGTCGCCGGGAAGGAACTCCAAGAGGTTCTCGAGGAGGTTGTACGGCACGTACCCGAACAGTTCCTCGCCCGTCCCGGCGTCGTAAGACCCAGTTACATAGGTCCCGCTCAGGAAGGCGTGGAGCATCCCGTCGTTCGTCCCCACGTAGACGACCCGCTTTCGAGTCGCCTTATCGTCGATGAAGCTCTTTGTCGCACTCGTCCCTACAATCGTCGAATATCCTTCGTCAAAGTAGAACCTGGACGGGGGGCCGATTACCACCGGCTTGGAATGGAAGATGTCCCCCATCTTGGCGTTGTTGTCGTGCCCTGCGCCGCGGACGTAATTCACCACGTTGTCCCGCGCGCTGTTGTTTTCGACCGCAAGCATCGCCGGAGTGATGTAGGTGGTCGTAAACTCCTGGCGGGTCCAGGTGTTATCCGAAGTGTAGATCCTGCGGCTGGAGGCACTCGCCCCTTTCAGTACATTGTCCGCGTCCCACAGCCAGGTGATCGTGTTGTCGGTATTGATCGTTCCTGCCTGCAGGCTCCCGTTCCAGAACGTCGCCGGAGGAGAGGCGGGGGCGAAGCTCGCCTTGTAGACGTAATTCCGGTCCGTCATCCGGACGGAGGCAACGGTCGGCGCCGTGAAGGAGTAGGTCCCCAGGCTCATCTGATGGAAGGCGGCCCGCAACGCGTACGACAGGCTCTCGGCGTCCGTGGCGAAGAAGGCCCTCCCCGCCCCCCGCGAGGTATCGTCCCCCGACCCTCCGATGGCTGTATATTGGGAGTTGGTGGCCTGCGCGTTGGTCTGCTCGGCGGCCCTTCTCAGCACCTCCCGCTGGACGTTCTTGTCCGCCGTGGTATCGCTGATCCCGACGCCGACCGTGAAGAGCTTGACGGTCGGATTGTTCGACACCAGGTTCGCAGCCTCCTGGATGACCGCGTTGTGCCGGGCAACCTGCCCGACATTGACGGAGTACCCGTTAGGATAGAAATTACCGCTGCGGTAGTAATCGGGTCCGTACCCGTTCCCTGTCGCACCGTCGAGGCCCCCCATCGTGTCCTCGCCGTCCGTGATCAGGACGGCGAAGTTCGGCCGGCATACCTGGCTGGAGTTGTACGCCGTGCTGAAGAAGGTCTGCGCGCTGCGCAATGCCTGGGCGGTCGGCGTGCCCCCGCTTGCATAGGCATACTGCGTAACGGAGTTCCAGATGTTCTGATAGGAGGGAGCAAACGGGGGGGAGTTCGGCGCGGTTGACGAAATCTGGTTCCGGATATTGATCTGGACCGTTGACCCGGAGGAATTGGTGGTGAAGGTCATGAGCCCCAGGCGCGCAAGGAGGGTGTTATCGTCGCCCACGGTAAGGTTGTTCCGGAAATCGTCGCTCATGGCTTCCGTGTGGTTCACCGGGTAGTTGTTCGGGTAGCTCCCCGAGAAGGAGTAGACAATCTGGTTGCCGACGCTCCAATTATTGGCGAAGGTTCTCGAGTTGAAATCAAAGTAGTAATATCCTCCGGACGAGCTATATCCCTTGGATGTGTAATTCAGGGATTCCTGAACCGATCCGGATCCGAGCACCACCGTTCCGCTGTCGGGCAGCGCATTCCACTCAGCAGTGGTAAAACCGGCAAGACGGATCCTGTTATAAGTGGTTGAACCGGCATAGATGCACGTGCCGCCGGTGTCCCAGGAGTTCGAGGTGGTTCGCGCACCCCCCAATGTGCCCGAGGCGAATACGGTACCGTCAGGAGTGCTCAGGTCTGCGTTGAGCAACGTGTAGATGACCTTCCAAAGGATGTCCATCCTGGTATTATTCGCGCCGTCCCCGTCGAGATCCCCGACCGAAGTCCCGCTTGCGCTGGAGTCCATTGATCCAGTGGTGTCGAGCATCAGCAGCACGTTCGGATTTGCCGATGTGGTGAACAGCTCCGTGTCATCCGCCAGGGCGACCGGTGGAATCGCGATCAGGAACGAAAGCAGCAGGGCCATCCGGACCGAATATATTCTCGTCGTCATAGGGATCCTCCATTTGCGTGCCGCGGTGACACCACGTTCAATACATCGTTCCCACGGGGACCGGCCCGAAGATGGCCACGGCCTGCACCCTCCGCTGCCCCAATAACGACGAGGGTGCGGTCCCGGTGCTGTCCGCCATGAAGTCCGCAAAACGGTAATTCGCACCGAAACCGGGTTTGAGCGTCATGTCGCCGGTAGCCCAGGAAGACACGCTGTAAGTCGATTGGTCGGCCAGCGTCACATTATCGTTCGATACGATGTTGGGAATCTGGTCGACCGCGTAATGGGCACCCGATTCGGCCGTGTTCAGGGTCGCGATCCCCGTCTTCGACTGGAGCGCGATTTTCATCTCCGTCGTCGAGATGCTGATCGCGTAGATGCCGATGGCGGTCAGGATCACAAGAATCATCAAGGTGATGATGAGGGCGCTCCCCCGTTCGCTCGAAAGAGTCATGCGGTCACACTCCTGAATTCCGGACATCGATCACAATGTCGTAGATCCGCCGACGATTCCCGTCCGGGGTCGCTCCGGCAGGATGGTTTCCGAGCGCTGGCCGAATCTCCGCCCAGCCCCTTTCCGGCAGGCGCGTCCGCGCGATGAATTGCAGACGGACCTGACGGATCTGGGAAAGGGTGGACGGACTGCTGACCCAGGTGTCGACGACTCCATTGGCGGTCGTGTCGAGCCCGTACGTCAATTGCATGTCTTCGATGTCGTCGGCGAGCGGTTGTGCGCCCTGCCCCGGGACGTTCCGGTCGACCATGAGCGTTGGGTGGGCGGGATCCGTCGAGGAGTCGATATAGTACCGGACGAAACGCGCCTTGGCGACGGTGGACGGCGGGGGGCCGACGCCGTACAATTTGGTGTGCCCGGTATTGTACGTTCCCGCCCCGAACGTAAGCACCCCTCCCCCGGCCGCCGTCGTCTGGAACAGGTCTGCCGTAGTGCCGTCGGTGATGAGGACAAGTTCTCCTCCTGCCGCCAGAAAGCCGACGGAGTTGTCCACATTGACGGGTCCGGTTCCGGTCGTCGCAGCGGTAATTACGGCAGGCGGCTGGTTCGCGTCCATGTCGAACAGGTACAGGATGTAGATCTGGTCCGGTCCCGTCGTATTGTCTTTTGGGTAGAGCGACCGGATGGACGTTACCCCCGTGGCGATGACGCCGGCGGGAATAACAACATTGTCGGGAATTCCATACCCGGCCATCCGTATGTCCCGCGACATGTACTCGGCCGCCTGGCGCAGGTTCTGCTGCATTTCGGCCACCCGGTTCTGGACCGTGAACGACCTCTGCTGGCTGATGAAGGTGGCAAACACCGCGGTCAACGCGATGGCCATGATGACCAGCGCGGACATGACCTCTATCAGCGAGAAGCCCGCGTCGGGGTGGCGGGAGATCCTGTCTCCGTTCCTTCGGGTCCGCATCTTCTCAGATCCCCCCGATGTCCGACCGTTGGATCACTAGCATGATGTTGTGCCATTGGGCCGCATCGTCTGTCCAACAGCTCCACACGGTGATGGTCTTGAGCGAATTCGTCGCATTGCTGGTGACGTGCCAGACCCGGTAGAACTGCGTCCCGCGGACGATTGTGTTGTCCCCCGCGGCCCCGGGAAGATTCGCGTACACCGGCTGAGGCGGCGGTCCCGTGGTGAAGCCGCCTGGGGGCGAGGATACGATGTTGTCCCACCCGATGTGCCGGAAGCGCTCCAGCCGGTCCTGTGACAGTTCCGTGGCGACGGTCCATTTGGAAGCGATCGCGTTCCCCTTGATGGCTGTGGTCTGAAACAACGCAAGACCGAGGAGTCCCACCGCAAGGATCACGAGGGCGGCCAGCACCTCGATGAGAGAGAACCCTTCCTGACGGCGAAGTTTATTGCCAGCCATTGATCAGCCTCGCTTTCGAAGTCCACCCGTAGATCCGGATCGTCGACTGGTCCGCCACGTTTTTCGCGTCAATGCGTACATTGGCCAGTGTCAGGGGAGAGGGAGTTGTAGCGGCCGTATTGTCCTGGACCAGGACTTCCCCGTTGGGATTGAACAGGAGGGCAAAGGTCTGGCCCGTAACGGAGCAATTGTCACACCGGGCGATTCCCGCTCCCCTCGACCCGACGACCGTTTGTCCCACATCCGTCCAACCCGAAGAACCAGTGCCAGTCCCCAGATCCCCACGCTGGAGGGTCACCGTCTCGTCGCTCATGTCGATCAGCAGACGATGCTGGAGGGAAGTCGCCATCGACCGGGTGCTCGCCTCGTTGACCTTCGAAAGGAATTCCCGCTGAAAGCCGACGGCTCTGTAATGGCTCTGCCACAGTAAGAAGTTCGTCGTGGCGATGATCGCCACGATCCCTACGATCGCTAGCGCGATCATGATCTCGATCAGCGTGAACCCTCGACGATCCTTCATTGCGGAGCCTCCCGGGCGTACATACTGCAATCCCTGTGCCAGGGCGGAATAACGGCTAAGTTGCCGATATTCCACCATCACGCCCTTACTTATCGGCAACTCCTCGGGAAAACTTGCAGAATCATTAAATTATTTAATACGAGGAAGGGGCGGGGGTAAGCTTTTTCCAATCCACCGGTCCCGGGTTCCGGCCGATCTCAGCGTGCGCCAGTGGGAGGTTGTTCCGCAATCGTCACCGTAATCCGTGCCGTCGACTCACCGCCCGATCCGTCGGACACAACGACCGTGAACGGGACCTTCCCGATCGTCCCGGGGGATGTCACCCAGCGCACCCACCCGGTCCCATGATCGATGCTCATGCCGGCGGGTGCATCCTTCAAGGAATACGTCAAGGGATCCCCGTCCGGATCGGACGCCCGGACATGAAATGTGACGGCATTGTCGCTGACTTGAAACTGCTCCTGGCCTTCGATGGCCGGAGGAGTGTTCAGGATCTCCCGGGAAAGCGTGGCGGATATTCCACGATCCTTCCCGTCGAACGGGGTGATCGTCACGGTGACCTTGTCGCCCCGTTTCACCGGTGCCGTCAGGCGGTTCCCGGTGCCCGCGGGCTGGCCGTTCTTCTGCCAGGCGATCTCGAATTGCACGGTGTCGCCATCGGCGTCGTATCCTTCCGCTTCAACCCCAAGGGTATTTCCGGGACGGCCATCCCCGCCCACAAACCGTATCCCCCGGATTTCGGGGGGCGAGTTCCGAGCCGAATCGCCCGGCCCACGCGCGGGACCCTTTCCAACCGGGGAGCCTGCTCCCGGCTGCTCCGCAGGGGAGACAACGTTCCCCGTCGGGGGGGGAGGAGGCACCGGCGCATTACGTTCGCTGGAGCATGCGAAAACCAGGGGCAGGATGACAAGCAATGGGAGGGATCGCCGCATCGGTATTTTCAATATTGGTACAGGATGGAAAGTTTCGAGCGTTCGCGGGCGTTGGTCGCGCTCTGGGAGAGCACCTCGATCGTGTAAAGATATGGGACGCTCACGACCGTCACCTCGCCCGATCCGGCGTTGACGACGGCCGTCTTTATCAAACCTTCGTCGGCGCCGGAGTTTCCGTCGACCGTGTCCACGATCTTCGCGTATACGCGGTACGTCGCCAGGTCGATTCGCATGTCGTAGCTCGTGTTTACGGTGGGATTGATGGTACTTGAGGTGTCCAACCCCCCCCACCCGGAAATGGGAGCAGCCAGTTTTGTCTGCACCGCGGTCGGGTTCGGCATCGAGAACAAGGTGTTGTCAGGATTACCCCGGTTCGAGATCAACTGGAACATCGCCTCCATCCCGCCGCGGCCCGCTTCGACGGCCGTCCGGAACCGTTTCTGCTGGCCGGAAACGAAGGACCCGCGACTCACCATGATCAGCATGGCGAGGGTCATCGCCAGGGAGATCGCAGCAAGAACGAGGACGAAGACCAATGCGAACCCTTTTTCATTTCGAAGATGTTTCAAAGGTTTCATCTCATTGCGCCAGGTTCTTCGGTTTGACCACGATGTTGTACACCTTCCACCGATAATGCTTGTAGTTGTTCATAACGTTTCCCGATGAGGTGAAACCAAATGAAGTGAAGACGAACTGCCTGCCGGCGCCCTCTGATCCCACGGTAACATTGTCGTACGGATATGCGTAGGAATCGTCCCGCTGCCCTTCCTGAGCAAGGATGTGAACACGAACCTCCACAAGTTTCGATCGAATGTCCGCCGCCGTCCATCCGGAGATATCGTCCGAATATGTACTGTCGACCCACCCGTCGAGGTCGGTGTCCAGGCCGTATACGATCTGCATGTCGGCGACGCAGTCCATCAGGGGGAGCAGGCTCGTGGATCCAGTTGCTTCTTGGGCAACGACGGCTTTTACCAGGACCCCGGTGTTCGGCGCGCAGCGCTGTGGTACCGCCGTGTTGTCGATGTAATATTCCGAGCGATTGAAAGGACGAGCCAACCCCGGACTCACATCGTCGATCCCGTAGACGATATTCGCCGAGTACGGTTCCACCGGAACATAATTATCCGTGCTGTTGAACGTCGTAAAAAAGGCGCCAGTGGCCGCCGATGTGACGAGGGACCGGCGATTGGCATCCGTGCTCCCGAGGGCCAGCACGATGACGTAATCCGTGTTCGCGAGGTTATCCTGGCTCCACGTCCTTTTGTCACCTGCCTCGGTCAGCGTCGTCCATTTCCCCGCTGCGCCGCTCATCCCGACGCGCGCCGACTTGATGACGATGTAGTCGGACTGGTTGAAGGTGAACGCCGGATCATTGATGCTCAGAACGGCGCGCGGGGCATTGGGCGTATCTTCAAGCGCGGAGAGGTCGGCAATTGAGGGCCTCTCCGTGTACGCAACCAGGCCGTTCCACGGCAGGCCGAAGCCCAGGCTCTCCAGATCCTGACGGAAAAGCTCCAGTCCGAGGATCCCTTCCAGGTTCGTCTCGGTGATTTTCGTCTGCACCTTGTACTGCCGGACCGACACGATGAAGAAGTTGATCGCGGCGTAGAGCACCACCATCACGATCGCCATGGCGATCATCAGTTCCACAAGGGTAAATGCCGCCTCCCGCTGTCTCACTTGCGCCTCACAATGGTCATAACCTGGTGGGAATAGACCTTTGGCGCATTGTTCTCCCACCGGGTCCAGCTCACGCTGTTTGTCACCTGCTTGTTCTCGAAATTAAGAAGCAGCACCGTCCTGTTGACGGTGTAGTCCACGTTCAATCCCCGGATCTTGCGGAACACGTGTCGTGGGGTGCCGTACGAGACTACGTTGTCGAAGGGCACGCTCCTCACCTGCTGCATCTCCATCTCCGCAACGCTCACCGCCTCGTCCCGCTGGTAATTCTTGATGTTCTGGTTCAACACGACAAGCCCCGCGCTGCTCATGCCCAGGAAGATGATGAAGAGGATCGCCATGGCGACGATCACCTCGACGAGTGTCATCCCCGATGCACTATTTTTCTGCACAGGTATTTCCAGTCGCATTGTATTGCCCCATTTTGATCCGCGTTGATCTAATCCAGATGCAATCGTAGTCCGGTTTCGCTGTCGAGGAGAACCGGATGAATCCGGTAACCGAAGCGATCCCGTTCCGATTAAAGGTGAAGCTCAATGGTACGGCGATGTTGCCGGTGACAACCGTATGGGACACCTTCACGTTGACGGCAAGCGTGTCCGTGTTCTGCAACGCCCCGTCCCCATCGGGCGCGGGAGATGTGTCCTCGTACGTCTGGTAATCGTTACCGTTGATCTGCACGAAGAACACCCGGTCCCGTTGCATCGCCCGCCCGCGTGCGTCCATCAGATCCGCATAAAGCTGCTTGGTTTCCGCTTCCACCTTGTATTTCTCGTTCATCCCCCTGAAATTGCCGACGGCGAGCACCAAGAGAATTCCCAGGATAACGAGAGTGATCAGGATCTCCACCAGGGTAAAGCCCCCCTGTATCCCCTTGTCGTCCGCGCAACGCACGTTTCTTTACCTCTCCATCATGTGCATGATCCGCTTGACCGGCGGGGGCTGGGACAGCAGCGACAACCCTTGCGCGGTGGGAGGCACGCCCTCGATGGCCCCGGTCCTGCGGCCATCCTTGTGAAGCGCTGCATCCCCCTGGAAAGCCGTGGAAAGATCCAACTGCTCCACGCTCGCCGTGGACACCTGGACCAGCGCCTTCCCCTTCATCACCGCGTTGGAGGGGGCTCCTCCCGTATTATACCGGAGCGCCCAGAGGAAGCTCTTGCCGCCGAGAGCGCACTCGTCTCCATACGGCTTGTACGTAGTGAGGAATACCACCCCCGACGTGGTCGCCAATGGGTCCGTGATCACCCGCTCCGAGCGGAACAGGCGGGCAGCGGTGCCGTCATAGGAGTAGTTCGCCGAAGGATCCAGATCGATGTACCACCCCTTGAACCCCCCGGAATTCGCGGTGGACTCCGCGGGGACGCTGGCGATGGCCGTCACGTTCGGGAAAGTCGGATCCGACGTCGAGAAGGTGACCGAAGAGGTACAGGCAGGGCTGATGAAGTTGCCGATGAAGCAGGGATCCTTCACCCCGAAGAGCCTCCGTTGCCCTGTCGCGTCGTCGATCTCCGGCGTGGTGTTGGTTCCCGTTGGCGGGTTTTCGAAATAGTAGCGCCCCGTCCCGAAAAACAGCCAGTTCGTACTGTAATTCTGGTTCTGGAGCCTGGCCACGGCGGAGGTGACCGGACCGATTCCGTCGATCACCGGACTCCACTTCCAGACGCCACTGCCGGGTGTTGCGTTGCCGGTCAGGATTCTCCCCACGCCCCCGTCCGTCCAGGTGGCAGTAGACCCGCTCCCCTGTTTCTTCACATACCCCACATAGATCGCATCGTCCTGGTAATCGAGGTTGAAATCGGCCACCGAGTTGATCATCGATCCGGCGAACGCGTTCGCGATCGTCGTGTCGATCGTCTGGACCAGCGCCCCCGTCTTCAGGTTCAGCACGAAAAACTTGAGGTTCTGGTTCGACCGCCCGAGAAACTGGTTGTTCGTATTATCGATGGGGCCGGTCGGCCCCGATCCGACCACCACGTACCATTCCCCGTTCAGGGAGCGGTCGCGCGAGGAGGTCGACGTGTTCACGGCGTTGATCCGTATAATCGCTGGTCCGGTGGTCGTAAACCCGAGGCCGGGGTTCGTAAACTCCCACAACATGGATGGGTTCGTCGGATCCGTCACGTCGAGGGCAAAGTAGGAGGAGTACCCTGTGGCTCCGCCATCGGGTGTCTTTACGCAGTTGTTCGCCGTCGTGCAACTTGCGCTGTTGTCGCATGCCCCCCCGGTCCGCATCCCGCCGATGAGGACCGTTCGCCAGCTTGCCTGGGTCCGGGTCGACTGCGATTGGTCCGTGCTTCCCGACCCGATGCTGGCGTCGAACACGTACGGCGCCAGGTCGGCATAATAGAGGTGGCAGTAGTCGGGATCCTTCAGGTACTTCAAATACGGGAGGGCGTTCTTCGGGACGAACCCCCACGCCTCGTCCCCCAACGTCGTCCCGAAGTAGGGGTTCGTGATCCTCGCTTTCTGTACGGTAGCCTTGCCTGTCCATGACAGCTCGAGTTTTCCGAGCCTGAAAGCGTGGAGCATCCCGTCGTTCCCGCCCGTGAAGACCATGCCGCGATTCTTGTAGGCGGTGCTGTCGATGAACGTCTTGTACGTCGTGTCGTTGTAGATCGAGTCGTACTTGTTCAGCGGGACGCTCGCGACGATCCTCGGCGTCGAGTTGACGACGTCCCCCAGTTTCCAGACGTTGTTGTCGGTCCCGTAGGTCACCGTCCGGGCTCGGAGGTTCAGATCATCCGTGTTGTCGATCCCATGGACGTAATTGATGATCGTTGGGACGCTGTCGCCCGTGTCCGGTAGCATGTATGGACTCAGCGTCGAAGCGTTGGCGACAGAGAAGTCGATCAGGGTCGATCCGTCCAACGATGTCTTGATCGTCCTCGCATTTGTTGAAAGATTCCGCTGCCAGAGTTTTTTCCCCGCTTCCCAGAGGCTGTTGATGTTCTCGAAACTCAGTGTGGTGTCCTGCGTGGTGGCATTCCCATTGGCGTCGGAGTGCCACCGCTTCACCTGCGTCAGTTGCGAGACCGGGTCGAAGTAGAACTGGACGATGTCGTCGTTGGCGAGGTGTAGCACGTTGTCCTGGGTCGTGTCCTCGCGGATCGTGGCGTTGGCGAAGAAGGGATCCACGTAATACCACATGTTCTGGAGCGACCCGGTCCACCAGATGATGTCGTTTCCGACGGAGCGGCGCGGGTAGAAAACCGCCTGGATGAGGTTCGCCCCGCTACCTTCCCCCGATGCGAGGACCGACGCCGCGGTGCCCGAGGAGGCGCGCTTCAGGATCCCGGAAAAGGCATCCTTGACCGCCTGTTCGAGCTCGGCCCCTTCCGTCGCCTCGTAATAGGTATCCGGAATGCCGTCGCCGTTCTTGTCCCAATTCGATGGGGAGCCCGTGCTGGGCATTTCCGTTGGTCCCGAGTTCTCGAACCCGCCGTTGATCGACGCGTACTTCAGCAACGTGGAACCCTGTCCGAAAGCAAATACCGTGTAGAGCGTCAGGTTCTGGAACCCCGCGACGTTGTCCGTGCCGATCGTCGGGTTGCTCCTGAGGTCGTTGGTGTGCATGAACAACGCCACGTCCTCGATGCCGGATTCGTCCCCATGCGTGCTTTCCACCCCCGCCCCGCCGCATTGCGTGTTCACGAGGCTCGAAGCGGGGAAGGACCATCCGGTTCCACTGGTCGCGGGACAGGATTGGTAATTTGTGCCTACCTTGCATTGGAAGCCCGATCTCCCGCCCGGATAATCGCGGATGTTCGTTGGGATCTCCCCGTCGGAGCACGGCTCCCCGTCCGTCAGGAGAAGGACGAAATTTTTCTGGCAGACGGGCCAGCGGGGGCTACCCCCCGTTCCGAAGTTCATCGGATCGGAGTTGTTGGTGGTCCCGTAATCCGCATTGGCATACCTTGGCCCGGTTCCGCTCGGGGTGGTGTACCCGGAGATCGTGGCCTGCTGTGTGAAATACCCGGTCGCGGACCACAGGGCTTCGGCCAGAGGGGTGTTCGTGCTCGGCCTGGAGAGGTTGATCTGGTTGATGACGGATGGGAGGCTGCCTCCCCCGACGTCGGTGATGACCTTTCCTCCGTCATCTCTCGTATAAAACATCAGGCCGACGCGCGCCCGCGCGCCCACCACGGACTGAAGGACCCCCGCCACCGGGAGCGGGACCTGGACGTTGACCCGGATGTTCGTATCGAGGTTATTGCCGTTCACTACCATTTTTACGTCGAAATTCGAGGTTCCGGAGTTCCCCGTGGCGAATACGAAATATACGGCCTGGTTATAGGGGGTGTTCGCGGTGGCTTCGCCGGCGGTGATCTCCTTGTAGAGGCCGCGGACGGGATCGTCCGGTATCTCGCCGTCGATCTTGTCGGAACTGGGCCGACCTCCCGTGAGCACCTTCCGCATGACGTCGATCCGGCGCATCGTGAGCCAGTTCAGGAAGTCGCCGCTCCAGGAGTTGGCAGGACGCGCTCCCGTCCTCGGGCCTTGGTCGGTGAATACGTTGCTGCCGTACGTGTACCACTTGTCCGGGTCGAAATATCCGTAATACCGGTGGCTGGCGGGGCGCCCCGTCCAGTTGTACTGCGTGCACCGATCGGTGCTGGTGCAGGAGTGATCGTCCGTCAAGTTGATTGGAGTCTGGTACCCGTCATAATAGGCGTTGTTCATCATGCTTCCGGAGACATCAAAGAGGATCAGGACGTTCGGGGGGATGTTCTGGATCACGTAAGGTGGAATCTGGCAATAGTCGGTCATGCCGGCATCGGTGGGCCCCGACGGGACAAGCAACGCGCCTGCAGCAAGCAGGGCGACAAGGAGGATCAACGGGAAGGAATGGCGACGGTTCATGTTCTCTCCCTCTTTATTGCGGCAACGTCCGGTAGACGGTTACGGTTTCGATCTTTCCGTTCCTGAAGAGGATTTCGACGGTCTTCCCACGAAGATCGGACGGATGTTCCAGTGGCACACCGTGTCCATCCTGAAAACGGGCACCCTTCAAGTCATACGTCTTCCGGGCAACCGTGACCACGTCTCCCTGTGCGTACTCTACGATCCCCATCACAACCGTATTCCTCGCGGCAGCATTTCCCAGGCGCGGGATCGACACGACGACCCCGAGGAGGAACAATGCAACCGCGATCATCGGCACGATTCGAATTCGACCTGTCATGTACGCCTCCTTGTCCACAATCCACCCATCTCTCAACCCGTCGGGAGCATTGACCACCCCGCCCCCAACGAAGGAACAGCAATTCCCATGCCATGGCCTACAGAGTACATATCGGAACGAACCATCGGAAAATTCACCCCGAAGTATCTCGATAAATTATTAATGTTATGCGGAATGTTGGAAGGATTCTCCCGATTTCAGTTCGTAATTCCCGCTGCAGGGGGCCCCCCGATCCGTGCAAGGGATCCGGAATATCTTTTAATGGTAGGAAAAATTATTTAACCCCTCGGTAATTCCGTCTTCGGGTCCTGGAGTATGCGCCCCATCATCCCGATCACCTCCGAAGCGCTTCCCTTCAAGTGGATATCGGTCACGTTTCCGCTGAGGGAGGTCTCTTCCGGGTTGATCTCGATCACCGCCGCGCCGGACTCCTTCGCGATCCGGGGGATGTCGCAGGCGGGGGAAACCTGCGCGGAGGTTCCGACCACCAGGAGGACGCCGCAGGTCCGGGCCTCTTCCTCGGCCTGTTCCTGGGCAAGCCACGGGATCGGCTCGCCGAACAGGACCACGTTGGGCTTGAGGATCTCGCCGCAGTCGCACATGGGAACGGAGCCCGGTGTCCACCGGTCCCGAGTCGTGTACCGCTTCCAGCAGTACACGCAGATCAGCTCGTCCAGGTTCCCGTGGTACTCGATCACCCGGCGGGAGCCCCCCGCCTGGTGCAGACCGT
>Ga0307380_10005022_pt1 | contig 17647 bp, 12 predicted proteins | sample UN3MG_FD_202239 | JGI IMG/M metagenome (GOLD analysis project Ga0307380, IMG submission 202239) | Soil microbial communities from Risofladan, Vaasa, Finland - UN-3 | ecosystem: Environmental > Terrestrial > Soil > Coastal area > Acid sulfate soil | place: Finland: Risofladan, Vaasa | collected...
CGATTATCGATTATTCTACCTGCGGTGCCGTGCCACTTGCCGGGCACCGACACCCGGAGCACGAGTTTAACGTGCGTCACATTGTTCGTTTCTAAAGGGGGTGATGAAGTGAAGATAACAAGCATCGAGATTTACAAGGCCGATGTGCCTCTCAAAGAACCTTTTCGCATTTCAATCATGGTCACGACCGATGCCAACAACATCTTCGTCAGGATCAACACCGATGAGGGCATCCACGGCATCGGCGAAGCAAGCCCGACATGGCGGCTTTGCGGCGAAACGCAGGCGATAGATATTGCCGCCGCGCGCGACCTGGCTTTGCTGATAGTGGGGAAAGACCCGCTGGAGATCGAGCAACGCCTCGGGGATATCGAGGGCTTTCTGCACCACAACACCACTATCCGCTCTGCTTTCGACATGGCTCTCTACGACATCCTCGGCAAGGCCGCCGGCCTGCCGCTGTATCGCCTTCTGGGCGGTGAGAAACGCGAGCTCGAGACCGACCTGACGATCGGTATCGGCGAGCCTCAGTACATGGCTGAGAAAGCCCGTGAGATACTTGGGATGGGTTTCCACGCGATCAAGGTGAAGCTGGGCACGACGACCGTCGAGGACGTGGCACGCATCGCCGCGATCAGGGAAGCGATCGGCGAAGACATCCCCATACGCGTCGACGCCAACCAGGGGTGGGACTTCAATACCGCTGCGGCCACGCTGCAAGCGCTGGAGCCGATGGGAGTGCAGTATTGCGAGCAACCTGTGGCCTGGTGGAACCATGCTGCGATGAAGGGAGTGCGGCAACGGACGACGATACCGATCATGGCCGATGAGTCGGTCTTCAGTCCGCAGGACGCGTTCATCCTGGCCCGTGAGGAATGCTGCGATTACTTCAACATCAAGCTCGCCAAGTCGGGCGGGATTTACAATGCGCTGGCGATCAACTCCGTGGCTGAGTCATGCGGAAAGCCTTGCATGGTGGGCTGCATGATGGAGTCGCGCCTGGCCCTGACGGCTACCGCGCATCTCGCCTCGGCCCGCTCGAACGTGAAGTTTTGCGACCTCGATACCGCTTTCTTCCTGGCTTCCGACCCGGTCACCGGCGGGATCGTTTACGACGGCGACAAGGTGACGTTGCCCGATGAGCCGGGTATCGGAGCGGACGTCGACGCGCAATTCCTGAAAGAGCTGGAAAAAATAGTAGTCGAATAATAACGGAGAAAGCCAGAGCTCATCCATCTCGACATTGAGAAACAAAAAGGCGGACCTCGTGAGGCCCGCCTTTTCGTTTGCGACTCCTGATTAACTACTGCTCGTCAACACGCGCCGCTTTCAACTCCTGCTCCCGGTCTCGCAAGATCAAATGTGTTACGACGCCGTTTTCGTCTCGGAGGAAATCCACCGGCAAGTTGCCGGCTTTTATAAAGAACTTGTCCGTGGCTTCAGGAAACAGCTCGACTGTCGACTCCCCGGTCATGGCGGCCCAGAGCCGATTGTCGCTCTTGCTTATCACGAACACCATTTCTGCCGGCGGCTCGGCCTTGTAGGTCCCGACGTAGGCATCGTAAAGTGCGGGCTCCATCTCGATTTCCACGTGCAGGATCGGCGGCTCGTCAGCGCCCTCGAATAGCACCGGAATCATCTCAGCCAATCTCGGCTCCTCCTTCGGCTCTCCCGTCCGGGCGCCGAGGATCATGTCGGCCATCTTGAAGACATCGAGGTAATCGACACGCTTGCCCCTGTCGGTGTCGGTGCGCTGCACCAGCACCATGCCGGCGCCGTCGATGACGGCGATCACCTGGCCGCCGACACCCTGCGCGGAGTAGAAGCCGCCTGCATTGGCGAGGTTGTTCCAGCCCAGCTTGCGGCAGTCCTCAGGCGAGCCGGTCCACCACATGTAGGCGTAACCGCCGATGCGGGCCTCGGAGTAGGAGATTGTGCTCTCCTTCACCCACGACGAGGGGATTATCTCTTTGCCCGCCCATTCACCCTGCTGGAGGAATAACTGGCCATAGCGCGCTGCGTCGCGAGCGGACAAGCGGAAGGGGTAGGCAGGGTAGATGGAATTCTCCGCCTCGAGATGGTAGTAGCAATGGCGGAGATCGAAGTCCTCCATGGCCAGCGGTTCGGCGATGCTTGTCTTGAATTCTTCGAAGATCTTCTTACCGGTCTCCCGCTCGAAGATGTAGGCCAGGGTGTTGAAATCCCAGTTATTGTAGTACCAAAAGGTGCCTGGCTCGTGGCTGTTACGTGCCGGGCGGGCGGCCTTCATTGCTTCGGTTTCATAAGCCGCCGGATGGTAAACACCCGATCTGGCCTTGAGCATGTCGGAGACTTTAGCCTGCTTCTCCAGCTCTGTCAGTGGCGGCTCGTCGTCGATTCCTAGCTCGGCCAATGTCTTGTTGATGTCGATCTTCCCCTCTTTAACGTAGATGCCGTACATACCGCTGAGGAAGCTCTTGCGGACGGAGTGGCACATGTAGGGGAAATCGATATGGCCCCAGGCGGCCAGCACCCTGCCGTCGTAAACCGCCACGACCGCCGCTGAGCCGATGCTGGTTGAGTACTGCCTGGCTTCCTCTATTTTTGTCGAGGAGAAACCGGCCTCTTCCGGCGCCGCATATTGCTTCCAGCCGTCCCGGCTGTCGGCATTTGCCAGTGCAAAATTTAACTTCCTGATCGCAGACTTGCCGTTCTCGTTTCCGGGATTCAGTTCCACCGATTTGCGGTAGTTGGCGAGCGCCAGCAAGTATTCGCCGCTTTCCATGTATGCTTCGCCGAGGCTGTCATAGACGTTGGACGATTCCGGGAAAGCCTCGACGTTGAGCTTGAAGATGGTTATCGCATCCTCGGGTTTCTTCAGTTGCAAAAGGCCGTAGCCGAAGTAATTGATCAGTTCCTCGTTGACGCCCTTTTTCTCGTGTTCGGGATCCTGCCTGAATTGGCGGTAAAGCTCCAGAAAATCCTCTATCCCGCTGGTAACATATGAGCGTATCAGCTTGAAGGCGTAGCTGTCGTAACGCGGGTAATCGTTGAGGAAACTGGAAGAGAGTACCGGATTGTCATCGCCGAGAGCGGTTTTGACGATGCCTTCGACAATCGCCAGGCCGTTGAACGAATTGGCAAAATAGACAATGCCGTTCTTCTCCTTGACCGAAACCAGCGCGAATGCCTTGTAGTCGCCGTTGTCGCCCCAGTGCCAGACGCAGACGGCATCGCCGCGCTCCTGCAGGCCGATCCCCAGCCCCCATTTGACGCCCTCCGAATCCGTTTCACTTTGAGGTGTCAGCAACGCTTCATGGGTTTCGGGCTTCAGGCGCTCGCCGTTGATGAGGGCGACCAGGAATTTCGCATAATCGCCCGCGGTCGTCTTCAGGCTGGCGGCGGCGTTGGCGCGCGTGCCCTTGCGCATCTTCCTGGTGTCCTGTAAGAGGCCGTGACTGCTTGCTGTTCTCTGGTCGTAGTCGTCCATCCAGACATAGCTGCTGCTCGACATGCCGAGGGGCTCGAAGACCCGCTCCCGGACGAAATCGTCGCACTTCCGGCCGCTTACGTGTTCGATAACCTTCTGCAGCAAGACGAATCCCTCGCCCGAGTAACCGAATTTCTCGCCGGGATCGCGGATGAATTCCAGAGCGGCTCCCCTGCGCCAGTTGGGCAGGCCGGTCATATGGCTCATGACATGCCGGGCGGTAATCTTACGAAACCTCTCGTCCCCGATCGGGCCCTGAAAGAAGCTCTTTTCGATATATTCCTCTGGAACGTAGTCGAGGAGGGGCTTGTCGAGGTCGAAGCCGCCCTCGTCCACGAGCTGCAAGACGGCATAGGCGAAAACCGGCTTGCTGAGGGACGCAGCCTGGAAGACCGTGTCGTCGGAGACCGGCTCCATGGTCTCCGTGCTCTTGACGCCGAATCCGCACAGCCAAACGGTCTCACCTCCCCTGATAAGGGCTATCGACAGACCGGGTATGTTTGCCTGATCCATCAATTCGGGAATAGTCTTCTCTAGCTTCGCGCTTTGCGTCGCCTCGTCCACGCCGGTCTTTTCCTGACCAGTTGCCGCGGGAATCTGTAATCCCAAAAGTATAATTGCGAGGACGAACACAAGGGTGGTTCGGTAATCCAGTCTCATGGCACTCCTCCAACCAGTGAAACGTTCAGCCTTCAAGGTTTTGGGGATGTAGTTGGGTGTAATTGTATTTCACACCCCACAGTTTATAAGGACGCACTCCTGAATGAAAAGGTTTCTTATCGACGATTATTCCGCTTGTCGAAATCTGGTAGAATGACGGCGTACAGCGGAGATAGCGAATGGGTGGAAAAATCATAGGAATAATGGGGGGAATGGGGCCCGACGCGACTGTCGACCTCTACAACAAAATCATCGAGGAGACACGCCGGAGGGGCGCCGTTTGCGATCAGGATCACCTGGAAGTGGTGATTTCCAGCGTTCCGCAAACGCCGGATCGCACCGAGGCGATATTCGGCAAAGCTCCCAGCCCCGTACCTGAGCTGATACGATCGGCGCGCCGTCTCGAGGCCGCGGGAGCCGGAATCATAATCATCCCCTGCAATTCCGCCCATTATTACTATGCTGATGTCGCGGGAGCAGTGTCGGTGCCCGTGCTACACATGATCCGCCTGACGGCGGCTCACATTGCCGGCAATTATCCGGAGGCCGGGATTGCGGGCATCCTCGCCACCGACGGTACCATTAGGACACGACTCTATCACGAGGCGTTGGAGAAGGAAGGTATTGAACCGCTCACACCCGATGTGCCAAGCCAGAAGGACGTGATGGAGGCGATCTTTGGGAAGGGCGGGATCAAGATGGGGTCGCCCTCACGGGAGGCGATCGCCAAGCTGCTGTCTACGGCGAACAAGCTCATAGAACAAGGAGCGGCGGTTATCATAGCCGGATGCACGGAGATACCTCTTGCCTTTAAACATACAGACCTGGCTGTCCCTTTCGTCGATTCGACGGCTGTCCTCGCCACGGCTGCTGTCACCGCTGCGATTGGAAATGAGGACTGAAGATGATCCAGCCGCAAGAGATAGAAGTGCGAATCCTGACGGAGATCGCCGAGTTTGAGGAGATCGGCCGGTTGCAGCTCGAAGCGCTGGGTATGGATGAGGACGATATCTTCCCGCCGAAGCTGATCACGATAGCCCATGAGAACGGCGGCGCGGTGGTCGGGGCCTTCGATCCCGGCGGCAACCTTGTAGGCTTCGCTTTCAATTTTCCAGGCAGCAGACACGGTAAGTTAATCGAGTGGTCCTACCTCAGCCGGATTGTTCCAGGATTGCAGGATCAAGGCCTGAGAAAGCGGCTCAAGCTGGCACAACGGCAGGCCGTTCTTGAGAAGGGTATCGACACTATCTGCTGGGCATTCGATCCTCTCGACGCTTCGCGGGCACGCCTGAGCTTCCATGTTCTCGGAGCTGTTTGCCGGGAATACGCCGTTGATTTTCCCGATCCCCTCAACGATTTCCGCCGCACATCGATCAGCGACGACAACCTGATCGTGGAATGGCACCTCAACGCTGAACGGGTGCTGCAGCGGACCGGCGCCAGCCCGTTGGAGCCCGCGGTTGCGCCCGACGCCTATCTGATTGAACCATCGGAACTGCGGGAGGAGTCCCCTCCCTCCAGCGTGCGTGAAATCGCGAAGGATATGCGCGAGGTCGCGGTGCCTGTGCCGGCCGATTGCGCTGCGCTCGAAGGTAGCGATCCTAAGGCCGCGGAGGATTGGCAGAACCTGGTGAGAACGGTCCTGATGAAATTCTTGCTCCGCGAATCTTTCCAAATAGAGGATGTTTTAATCGTAGCGGATTTTCCCCGCTGGTTCTGGTATATTCTGCGCAACCAGAAAAACTGATTATACGGGTAGAGCAAATGGCGAGGGAAAACCGAGCCGACGGCCTGATCTCGGTAGTCGCACCGATCTTCAATGAAGCGGAAATCATCGAGAAGTTCTTTATCGAGGTCAGGGCCAATCTGTTGACATCGGGCTTCCATGGCAAGTTCGAGATAGTCCTGGTCGACGACGGCAGCACCGATTCCAGCGGGGAAAAGATAGACCTCCTCGCAGAAGAGTATCCCGAAGAGGTTGTCGCCATCCACCTGGCCCGCAACTTCGGACATCAGGCTGCGGTCTCAGCCGGCCTGGAATACTGCCGCGGTGATGCGGTGATCCTGATGGATTCGGACCTGCAGGACGATCCGGCCGCGTTCAAGCCGTTTGTAGAGCAGTGGCTCGAGGGCTACGATGTGGTTTACGCGCGCCGGACCAAGCGGCGTGAATCCTTCCTGGTGCGGCCCTTCATCTGGTTGTTCTACAAGCTGTTCGGTTGGATGGCCAATATCAAGATTCCTCGCAACAGCGGCAACTTCTCGCTGATGGACCGCCGTGTAATCGATCGCCTCAACGAGATCGGCGAGCGCAACCGTTACCTGCCGGGGCTTCGCACCTGGGTCGGTTTCAAGCAGACGGGGGTGCCCGTTGCGCGCCGCAAGCGCTACGACCGGCGCAACAGGGTCGGCTTCCGCGGCCTCTGGACCCTGGCGATGAACGCCATCTTCTCCTTCTCCTACGTACCGATATTTTTCTTCCGAGCTATCGGCGTTATTGCCATTCTGATTTCCCTGATTACCATCATCGCCTTGCTCGTGTTGAGCGCTTCAAATGCGCAAGCAGTATCGCCCTTGGCGACAACACTGATCACCATAGCCTTCTTCGGCGGCATCAATTTGATAGGCGTAAGCATCGTGGGCGAGTACGTGGCTCGCATTTACGACGAGGTCAAGGGCAGGCCGAAGTACGTAATCGATCGGATTTTCAGTGCACGGAAGAGTGTCCCGGGTGGCGATGAATGAGCACAAATCTCCGGGCGGCCGGCGGGTGAGAGAACTTCTGTTCGACCACCCCTGGAAAAGAGCCGTCTGGGCCGCAGCGCTTCTGCTGCTGCTCGCGATAATTTATACCTTCCCGCTGGTGACGCGCATCGGCACCGAAGTGCCCGGCACGGGCATGGACGTCAGCCAGTACTATTGGTGCCACTGGTGGTTTCACAAGGCTGTTTCCCTGGGACAGAATCCATGGCACACCGACTATCTCTGGTACCCGAACGGCACCTCGCTGGTATTCAGCACCAACCGCTTCGGCAGCGCTGCATTCGGTTGGCTGCTCACGCCTTTGGCGGGCATAGTCGCCTCGTACAACCTGGTGATATTGTTGTCCTTTGTCTTGAGCGGTCTCGGGTTCTACCTCTTTGTCCGGGAGTTGACAGGCAGCGATGCGGGGGGGTTGGCAGCCGCCGTGGTGTTTGCCTTCAGCCCATTTAAATACAACAAGCTGATCTACCAGCATTTCCTGTTGTCGACATACACCTTTGGATTCGTTCTATGGATGTTGGTGCGGATTCTGAAAGGTAAATCGAAGGCAAGACGAGAGGGTGTGATTCTCGGGCTGCTGCTGGGCGCAACGCTCTACGAATCGATATTCTGCCTCGACCTGCTGGCGCTCGCAGTCGTCTTCCTGCTTCTGTGGCATGCCGTGTTGCACTGGCAAACCTTTTGGCGGCGGCAGGTGCTGGCTCCGCTGCTCGTTGCCGGCCTGACTGCGGCAATTACGGCGGTGCCGATGGCCACAATGATAACTCTCGACATGCACGAATACGGCGGCTTGCCACAGGCTACCGGCGCGAAGACATTCTCGAACGACCTGCTGGTGCTGTTCATCCCCAGCCCGATGGCCTATTCGCTCCCGGGAACGAGTCATGAAGAGATATTCGCCCGGGAGAATTTCGTCTATCGCACGCGAGAAGAGAATTTCGGGACAATCGGTTGGATAATCCTTGTGCTTGGAATCTCGGGCTGGTGGGCAGGCCGCAATAAGAGCTGTCCGGTCAACTCCTTCGCCTTCGGGGCACTATTGTTCGCTGTGCTCTCGTTAGGACCGGTTTTGCACGTCGCCGGCAAAGAAGTCTTCGATATCGGGCCTTTGCTCAACGTCAGGATCCCATTGCCCTACGCACTGCTTCAGTCTCTGCCTCCGGTGGGGATGGTGCGCGCGCCCAGCCGATTTATCCTGCTGACATTTTTCTTCCTTGCACCACTCGCCGGTTTATCGGTCGCAGCTCTGATGAAAAAGGCCGGCCGCCTGCAAATTCCGGCGGCTGTTGCGATCGTTGCGCTCCTGGTTTTCGCCTATTTCCCCCGGGGTATAATCACAACCGACCCGAATGACGTGCCCGGACCGGTGAAGGCCTTGGCCGTGGTGGAGGGCGATTTCGCCGTCGTTCCCATAAACCTCAAAATCCCCGAGCACATGAAGTACGCTCCCGTCCACAGCAAACCCCAGACAGCGGGTTACGTGTCGAGGGGCACTTTCTTCTCCCGCCCGCTTCAGTACTTTTCGGTGCGGATGCTTACCGGACTTGCGCATTTCGCCGAGCAGCATCCCGAATCCCCGCGCTTGGAGTCCATGAGTAAAAATGTCTCGACACTAATGAGAGCGTGGAATATAGGCGCGATTCTGTACAACGGCGAAGACGGCAGGCCTGAATTACTCTCTCGACTATTGGGGGGACGCGTAGCCTCGAGCGAGAACGATCTCTCGCTTATCCTTTTGCCAACCGACGGAGCGCCGGACTCCGGAGGCTTGAGTATCACCCCCGAGAATTGGGCGCGGATGCCCCAGGCGGGACTCGACAGCGGGGCCTACGCCGACACGTTGATTACCTGGTCCAAAGGGTTTCGATTCTGTGTCCCAGACTTACTGATGCCTGAAGGGGAGATTACGATTGCCGCCTCGTCGGCTATCCACTCTATTCCCCGCAGGGAATTGCGCCTTAGAATTTACTTTAACAGGATCAGGATCGGCACCTTGGAACCGGGTGAGGCGACGACGCGCAAAACATTTCGGTTGCCACCCGAATTCAGGCGCCTGCCCGTCAATCTGGTCACCGTCAGACCCGAACTCCCGCCGCCCGCCCAACCTGAAACCGCTTTCCCCTTCACACTGGAGGCGGTCAGCGGCAATCCCGGGGCGGCGAGCAGGTCGGCAATCTTTCTCGACGGCAAAGAAATTCTCCCCTACGCATTCAGGGGAGGGACGCTGAGCGTCGCCGTCTTCAGCACCGGGCCGACCCGCCTGACAAAGCTGGAGATCTTGTCGTTGCAAGATGAAAACGTGGCCGGCCACCTTGGAAGTCTGCTCGACCGGTTGCAGCTGGGCGAGTGGGCGGTAATTGCGTCTGCCGGCAGGATAGCGCCGGTGCAGGCTGAGGGGATTGCGGCGGTTCTGGCCGAAAAGAATACCCCTGCGGACGCCCGGCAGCTGCGTGGCAGCAGTTTTGTGGCGCTCCTCGGCGGCGGCACGGGGCAGGTGTTCGTGCGCAAGCAAGGTCTTCTGAGTCTGCTCGTAAACAGGCTTGGCCCCCCGGCGTCACCCGTGGCAAACATCGAATCGCTTTCTTTCCACTAGACCAAAGCCTCAACAGATATTTCACAAATATACTCTTGATAGATCAACTGGATGTGATACAGTAGTGTGGTCAAATTAATTGGTTCTTTTATTCAAGGGATAAGAGGATATGGAAATCCAGCAAGACCTATCGAAATTCATTTATCTCGATAACGCAGCCACGACATACCCCAAACCTAAGGAAGTTTTGCAGCAAGCCCTGGACTTCTTCGCTTCCTACGGCGTCAATCCCGGGCGGTCCGGCTTCGACCTCTGCGTCTACGCGGGCGAAATGGTGCACAAAACGAGAAAAGAGCTGGCTGAGTTCTTCGGCGGCTCGAATCCCGATTACCTTACTTTCGCCTACAACGCCTCCGACGCGCTCAACATCATCATTCAGGGGATCCTCAGAGACGGTGACCATGCGATCTCGACGACTGTGGAGCACAACTCGGTGATCAGACCGTTGAACCACCTCCGCGAGGAGAAAGGCGTCGAGGTCGATTACGTCCCCGTCGGCGAAGACTTCCAAGTCGACCCGCAGGAAATCGCCTCGCGCTTCCGCGACAACACACGGCTGGTGATCGTCAACCATGGCTCCAACGTAATCGGCGCCATCCAGCCGGTCGCCAAGATCGGTGCGCTGTGCCGCGAGCGGGGTGTCTATTTCGCGATCGACACCGCGCAGACGGCAGGGGTGATCCCGATTGACGTCGAGGCGATGAATGTTGACGCACTGGCTTTCACGGGCCACAAGTCGCTTCTGGGTCCCACGGGCATCGGCGGCGTCTGGGTGCGTGAGGGGATCGACATTCGGGCAACGCGCGCCGGCGGCACCGGCGTACGCTCAGCCTACCCGATGCACCTCGACGAGTTCCCCTACCGCCTCGAAGTCGGCACCTGCAACCTGTTCGGCATCGCCGCTCTGCATTACGCCCAGGAATACATCGCCGAGCGCGGGCTGGACAACATCCATAAACATGAGATGGAACTGTTCAGGCGCCTCTATGAAGGGATCTCCGAGATCGAAGGAGTTACCATCTACGGGCCGGCGACAGCGGAAGGACGACTGCCGGTCCTGAGCTTCAATGTTGTCAACCGCGAGGCCACCGACGTCGGCACGCTTCTTGACGTCGAGTACGACATCGCCACCCGCACCGGCCTGCACTGCGCGCCCCTGATCCACGAGCAGTTGGGTACCGGCAAGCACGGCTCGGTGCGCATGAGCATCGGCCCAATGAACGAGATGAAGGATGTCGAGGCCGGGATAGCGGCGATCGCAGAGATTGCCAGGGACGCCCTTGACTAGTCGGACCAATCCTATCCAGAGTTATGTGGAACCGGCGGATTTCGTTAATCCGCCGGTTCTGTTATAAATGGACAAAACACTTTGCACGCGTCCACTATTTTGGAAATCCGTTCGCATCCAGAGTGGTAGAATATGGAAAGAATAGGAGTGAGCCCTATGTCTCGAAAAGTGCTGGATTATCTGGAAGATGACTCTCTACTGAAGCACACCTGCAAGGCGATTCCAAAAAAGAGGCTCCATTTGCCGGGTCCGGATTTCGTCGAGCGGATCTTCAGTAGCTCGGATCGCTCTAACCGCGTCCTCGGCAACCTGCAACGGCTGTATGATCACGGCCGCCTCGCGGGCTCGGGCTACCTCTCGATCCTTCCCGTAGACCAGGGTATCGAGCACACCGCCGGGGCTTCGTTCGCTCCCAATCCCGATTACTTCGATCCGGAAAACATCGTCAAGCTGGCGGTCGAGGGCGGCTGCAACGGCGTGGCTTCCACACTCGGCGTGCTGGGTCTGGTCTCGCGCAAGCACGCGCATCGGATTCCGTTCATCGTCAAGATCAATCACAACGAGTTGCTGACATACCCGGCGCGCTACGATCAACGCCTCTTCGCATCGGTGCAGCAGGCGTGGGACATGGGCGCGGCCGGCATCGGGGCCACCATTTATTTCGGCTCCGTTGAATCCGCGCGCCAGATCGAGGAGATCTCGGAAGCATTCCGGCAGGCGCACGAGCTGGGTTTGTTCACCGTGCTGTGGTGCTATCTGCGCAATCCATCGTTCAAGCAGGAAGGCGTCGATTACCACACCGCCGCCGATCTCACCAGCCAGGCCAACCATCTCGGGGTGACGATCGAGGCCGACATAATCAAGCAGAAAATGGCGACGACCAACAGAGGTTTCACCACAATCAATTTCGCCAAGACCAGCCCGCTTGTTTACGACAAGCTCACCACCGACCACCCGATCGACCTCTGTCGTTACCAGGTGGCGGGCTGTTACATGGGGCGCATCGGCATGATCAACTCGGGCGGCGCGTCGGGCGAAAACGATCTGCAGCAAGCCGTGGCGACGGCAGTGATCAACAAGCGCGCCGGCGGCCAGGGCCTGATCTCCGGCAGGAAGGCGTTCCAGAGGCCGATGAAGGACGGCATAGAGCTTTTACACGCCATCCAGGATGTTTATCTCTCAGAGGAAGTGACGATCGCCTGAGCGGGCTCACAACGCGGCGTTCAACTACTGTTCCCCGGCAGGATGAGCGCGTCTGCGACTACCTCACCGACGGTCTTGATCTCGATGCCCAGCTTATAATGCTTGTTCAGCTCGAGTATCTGATCGATGCAGTTGTGGCATGGTGTGGCCAGCACTTTTGCGCCTGTGGCTTTGATCTGGTCGGCCTTCATCTTGCCCGACTGAATCCGTTTCTCGGAGTGTTCCGACGCAGCCAGCAGGCCGCCGCCCCCGCCGCAGCAATAATTGTTTTCGCGGTTGGGATACATCTCGACGAAATCGGTGACCGAGTGCTTCAGCAGGTATCGCTGTTCCTCGATCACACCGCCGTGGCGCACCAGGTTGCAGGGATCGTGCAGGGTGATCCTTTCGGTGTTCTTTGAGGGGTCCAGCTTGATCCTGCCGTCGCGCAGATATTCAGCCATCACTTCGACCAGGCTGCGGACCGGTATCGGCAATTCGTGCCCGAGCCATTCCGCCAGTTCCCAGCGGTTGGAGCGATAGCCGTGGCCGCATTCGGCGATCACCAGTTCCTCAACTCCAAGTTCCTCAGCGCGTTTCAGCAAGGCGCCGGAGATTTCTCCCGCAGCCTTGTCGTCGCCTGAGAAGTAGCCGTAGTTGGTGATGTCGAAGTCGAAGCTGCTGACGGTGTAGCTCTCGCCGGCGACATGAAAAATCATCGCCGCTGCGGAGATGGACAGCGGGAAGAACTTTACCTCTCGGGGATTGAGGGCATAGAGGATACGCTTACCAGGCGCGTCGATGGGGATCGACGCGGAGTCATCGTCGAGCGTCATCCGCAGATCTTCTTCGAGCCATTCGATTGTCTCGACCACGTCCTTTTTGCTGATCGACATGCTGTTGCCGTGTTCGATCGCCGCGTTGATGTTTCCTTGTATGCCTTTCGGGACGAGCCCCGCGGAAACCAGCATCTGCCGCGCGAAGCGGATTACAGCTGAGGGATCGAGCCCGACGCTGCAATTGAGCGCGCACCGGCCGCAGCCGCTGCATCTGCCGAAGACGGCATCTTCCAGCGCTATCAGAGTCTCGCTCGTGAGCGGCTTGGCCTCGGCCAAATGAGGGAACAAGCGTCCGAGCCACGTGTGGTAACGGCGGTAGAGCTTCGCCAGCCGCTCCACCTTGTGAGCCGGGATCGATTCAACCTCGTTGTCGGCGAGGTAGACATGACAGACGTCGGCGCAGAGTCCGCAGCGAACACAGGAGCTCAGAAACGCCCTGATTTTGTCATCCAGGTCTTTTATCAGTTTCTCGAGGGCCGCGGTTACCTTTTCGTCGGAAAGCCCGCTTGCCAACACACTATCAGCCATGAGTTGCTCCGAGCGGCCTTGCATGGGGTTTCACCCCGCGGCGGCCGAAGTGGCGACCGACATAGCGCCTGCTGGTGAAAAGGAAGACCATGTGTTTCAGCTTGCTGAACGGGGCGTAGATCGCGAGCAGACCGCCGATGATTTGAAACGCCGCGGCAGCAGGAGGATGGAGCAGATAAACGATACCGGCGGCAAGTGCTATGTCCACTATCAAGTTAGAAAAGAAGTCGTCAGGGATGCTGATCGCGCGCATCTTGGCCAGCAGTATCCGTTTGAAAAGCAGCCCGGCACCACAGAGCAGCCCGGCGCCTATCAAGCTTGCCAGGATAATGTCGGCCGGATATTCGAACTCGAGCGCGAACAAGGTGAGCACCAGGAGAACTATCATCGTGAAAATCGCAAAGTGGTAAACGATGCCGGCGAGGTAACTGGGAAGGTGCCGTCGCGCGCTCTCCTTTGCCCACGGCGCGAACGCGTATGTGAAAGCGTATAGAACGCCGGCCGCAGCGCTGCCGCGCGGTGTCGCATGTTCGATCGACTTGCCGCCTCGCAGCGAGCTGATGCGCAGAACAATAAAGGAGAGTGCTGAGAAGATCATCGAAACCATCAGGAATATTCCGCTGGCTGTCATGGCCAATCTTCTCCGAACTAGACGCAGCCGTCCGGCTTTGGCAGGCCTGCAACCTTACAGGCGCCCTTGGCCGGACCGGAGGGGAACAGCTTGTAGACTTCGCGTAAGTTGACGCCGGATTCCTGACAGAGCTTGCGGACCATTGGGGCCGTGTCGTGTTCGAGCCAGTACGACCTGATGAACCTGACCACCGCCCAATGCTTGTCGGTCATCTCTTCTATTCCTTCGGTGGATGCAAACAACCCTGCGACTTCCTCGTTCCACTCCTCGGGTTTCTGCATGAAACCTTCTTCGTCAACTTCGAATCTCTTATCCTTAAGGATGATCTCAGCCATTTCGAATCCTCTTTCTTATTATTCGGACGCTCTAGCGAGCGCCCGGAGTATACCCGTTGCCGTCACACATATCAATGATATATCAGCTGGATACCAGAACCAACTAAAAATTTCGCTCCCCAGGCGTTTTTTTTATGGGCGCCGCCAGCCGGCAGGGATTGCGACCCTCAAGCGGTGGTGGAGATTTGCTTCAGTTTCCCGTATGATATTGAGCAACCTAAAACCGGGTTGAGCAAAGCTGGATGCAATCCCATGCCGAGGGACAATAGCGATAAGCCGAAGCAGGTTTCCGCGCGTGAAAGCGAAGCGGCAAATCACAGCGAGCGTGTGAACGAGCTTCGCCGCGTAGTTCGTACGTATTCCCATCTTTTTCTGCGCCCTGCCGATGCTCTGCTGATCTGGGACACCGACGGCGTAGTGCGCAACGCCAACGAGGCGGCTTGCATCCTGACCGGCCTCGGCAAGGATGAGCTTTTAGGCAAGCGATGCTTCGACCTCTTCCCACGAATACTCCGTCCCGTGCTGACTGACATACTTGCCCGCGCTCCCGGCGAGAAGGATGGGGCGATTCTCATCGAGGCCGAAACGGCGCTGCTGGACACGAGAACCGGGAGCAAAGGCATACCAGTATTGCTGCGCGCGAGCTCCGTCCATATCGACGGAATAGTATCGATATTCGGCATCACTCACGATCTACGCGATCTGAAGGATTTGGAGGCGAGACTGGCGTCGTCGAGAGCGCGTTACCAGGAGATTGTCGAGAATGTCAACGATGTCATCATAATCCTCGATTCGAAAGGCATTCTCCAGTTCATCAACTCCACCGGCGAGCGCGCCCTGGGGCGCAAGCGCGAAGAGCTTGACGGCCTCGACCTTCGGTTAATACTGCACCAGGAGGACACGGCGACACTCGAAACTATCTTGGAAAGGGGCTCGCTGGGCGGCCCGGCAAAGCAGCCGACAATCCGCATCTCCACCTCCTCAGGTGAGGAGCGGGAGTACGCCGTCTCGGCGACACCGATGCCTGACGAGTCGGGCACGAGCAGCGGTATTCTCGGCATTCTCAGGGATGTCACCGGGCGCCGCGAGATCGAGGAGCGGTTGCAGTACGCTGAAAGGATGCGCTCCGTCGGCGATATTCTCAGCAAGGTGACTCACGAGGTGAAAAATCCCCTGGCGGCAATCCACGCCTCCGCCGAATTCCTGCGCCGCCATTGGGACTCCGACGATTCCAAGAAGCAGGAAGTCGTTCATCTGATTGCCGAAGAGGCCACCCGGCTGAACAAGATTATCATGCAATTCCTGCGGATACAGCGGATCCCGCGACCCAACATGATCGAGCAGGAAATCGAGCCGGTCATTGCCAATGTCGTCAAATCCGTGAAGGTTTTGCTCAGCGAAAAAACTGGCATCAAGATTTCTACAGCCATCGCCGCCGCGACCTTCGCCCTGGATGCGGATCTCATCAAACAGATTATTTGGAATCTGGTGAACAATTCCGTGGATGCGATAGCTGGCGAAGAGGGAGATGGGCGCGGTTCGATTGAAGTGACCGGATCGATACTGGATAAGAAGCGGATGTACAAGATGGTTGTTCGCGACAACGGCTGCGGAATGGATCCTGAGATGGCTGCCAGGGCGTTCGATCCGTTTTTCACAACCAAGTCCACCGGGACCGGCCTGGGCCTGCCGCTGGTTAAGATGCACGTCGAAGCGATGGGGGGGGAGGTGTTCCTCAATAGCAGAGCGGGCGATGGGACCAGCCTCACGGTATTATTGCCGATGAATGCAGAGGGTGTCTGATGAGCGTGTCGATTACTATCCTTGTCGTCGACGACGACCGCGGAGTGGCCAAGTCGCTTTTCCTGCACTTGAACCATGCCGGCTACGATGTCCTGATCGCGCACTCCTACGAGCAGGCATGCAAACGGATCGACGAGAATCCGATAGACCTGGTGATCTCCGACCTCAAGATCGGCACTCGCAGCGGCATCGAGGTTATCTCCTACGCCAGGCAGGAACAAAAGGAAAGCGACGTCATCATCATCACCGCCTATGGCGACATGGAAACCGCGATCGAAGCGATGAAACTCGGCGCACGCGACTACCTGATAAAGCCGCTGAATATCGACGAACTGCTGATGAAGGTGGGAACGATAGCCGAGCGGAAGAGCCTCTCACGCTCGGTGGAGCTGCTGCGCCGGCAGATGGATGACCCCTCGGCCGGGATCTTTTTCGGCGAGGGCAAGCAGATGAAGGAGGTCCACAAACTGGTTCAGCAGGTGGCGAACACCGATGCGACGGTCTTGCTGGAGGGCGAAAGCGGTACGGGCAAGAACGTCTATGGTCGCTATATCCATTCGCTGTCGGAGCGGCGCGACGGACCGTTCGTGATCGTCAACACCGCTGCCCTGCCCGAAAACATCATCGAGAGTGAGCTCTTCGGCCATAGGAAAGGGGCTTTCACCGGGGCGATAGACAACAGACGCGGCCTCTTCGAGCAGGCGGCCGGCGGCACAATCCTACTCGACGAAATCAGCGAGATGCCGCTCATCAGCCAGCCGAAGCTGCTGCATGTACTCGAACAAGGGCAGGTCCGGCGCGTCGGCGACGACAGGGAGATCGCACTCGATTGCCGCGTGCTGATCGCTACCAATCGCAATCTCCAGCAGCAGATTGCCAACGGCGAGTTCCGACAGGATCTTTATTACAGAATCGCCGTGCTCAGCATCTATCTGCCTCCGCTGAGAGAGCGGGCGAAGGATATAGAGCCGCTCTCCAGGCACTTCCTCGCCAAGCACGGGGTGGCGATGCGCAGGCAGGTCGAGGCGATAGATCCTGAAGCGATCGAGATCCTCCAATCATACTCCTATCCCGGGAATATCAGAGAGTTGGATAATATCATTCAGCGGGCGATCATCCTCTGCGAGGGCGACACGATTCTCCCTCAGTATTTACCGATCCACCTGACCGAAGATCAACCCGCGATTTCCAAAACGGCTGCACAGCCTGCGAATGGGAGGCTCGGTTCGATCGAGGACATGGAAGTCGAACACATCCGCCAGGTCCTGCGCCGCTCCAATGGGAACATACAGCAGGCCGCCAAAACTCTCGGTATCGCCCGCAGCTCGCTGTGGCGCAAGATGAAGAAGTACGGCATCAAGGCATAAACCCCGCTCGCCGTTACATCGTCTCCTCGTTGTCCTGAATTTGTTTTCCTGAGTATCGGTGTGCTCAGAGCAGCACGTCGGTGACGCGGAGGACTTCGGAGATGGTTGTGACGCCCTGCAGCACCAACTCCAGGCCGGCCTTGCGCAGCGTTTCCATGCCGCCGGCGACCGCGGCGTCGCGGATCTTCG
>Ga0307380_10005023_pt1 | contig 17647 bp, 13 predicted proteins | sample UN3MG_FD_202239 | JGI IMG/M metagenome (GOLD analysis project Ga0307380, IMG submission 202239) | Soil microbial communities from Risofladan, Vaasa, Finland - UN-3 | ecosystem: Environmental > Terrestrial > Soil > Coastal area > Acid sulfate soil | place: Finland: Risofladan, Vaasa | collected...
GGCTCGCTCGGTCCTTTGACATTGTGACGGCACCGGCTCCCTGGTAGAATCGCGCCGCATGCCTGGAGGCCGCTTCCTGGCAACTTCGAGCGGCGGGGGCAACGCTTGTGGGACGTCCGCGAATCCTCATCAGCGCCGGCGAGATGTCCGGCGACCTTCACGCCTCGAACCTGATTCGTGCCATTCGCCGCCGCGCGCCCGACGCCGACATCGTCGGCCTGGGTGGCCGTCGCATGGAGGCCGCCGGGGCAACCCTCTTCGCCAACACGGTCGACTTGGGCATCATCGGTTTTCTGCCCCTGTTCGGCGCCCTGCCGCGGTACCTGGACCTCTTGAGCCGCGTGGACCGCCTGGTTGCCGCGTGGCGGCCCGACGTGGTCGTGACGATCGACAATCCGGGCTTTCATTTTCTGCTGGCCAGCCGGTTCCGGGCCCGGCGGATTCCGCTCCTCTGGTACATTCCGCCGCAGTTGTGGGCGTGGGCGCCGTGGCGCGTCCGGAAACTCCGCCGCCGCTTCACCCACGTGGCGTGCGTGCTGCCGGTCGAGGAGCAGTTCTTCCGCCGGCACGGCGTCGCGGCCACGTTCGTGGGTCACCCGGTGGTGGACCACCTGCGCGGCCTCGCGCTGGATGATGCGTTCATGCGCGGCCTTCGTTCGGCACCCGACGAGCGTGTCGTGGCCATCCTGCCGGGCAGCCGGCGGCAGGAGGTGGCGCCCATCCTGCGGCGCCAACTCATCATCGCCCGTGCCCTGGCCGAGCGGTGCCCGCGGTGCTCGTTCGTCATGGCCCTGGCGGCCGAAGAGCACCGCGACTGGGCCGCGCCCGAGATCGCCGCCTCGGGGCTTGCGGTCCGCACCGTCGTCGGCAAGACCCACGAGATGCAGCAGGCGGCCGACCTGGCGCTGGCCAAGTCGGGCACCACCGCCCTGGAACTTCTCTTCTACGGCACGCCCATGGCCGTCTTCTACAACGTCTCCTGGGCCGAGTGGAACCTCGCCGGCCGGTGGCTCATCAACAGACCGTTCCAGGACCTCTTGTGCCTGCCGAACGCCCTGGCCGGGCGGCGGGTCGTGCCCGAATACATGCACGACGCCCCCCCGACCCCGGCCGAGATCGACGAGATCGCCGGCCTGCTGCTCGACGACGAGCGCCGCCGCGACATGAAGGCCGCCCTGGCCGAGGTGCGCCGGCCCATCGACGTGGCCGGCGCCGCCGACCATGCGGCAGGGCTGGCGCTCGACCTGGCGGGGAGTCCCGTGGCGAAACCGCCAGCGTGGCGGCCTGGGTTCGCGATGTGACCGTTCGGCCTCGGCCGCGCGGCATGCGGCCGGCGGCGGCGGGCGCCTTGGCGACTTAAGGCTGGATGGGGGCGCGGTGGGTCCCCGCACCCACCGCGCCAACGCGAGGAGCGCGGCGGGTACGGGGACCCGCCGCGCAAACACGGGGCCGTAACCAGCCGGCCTCGGTCGTCAGAACTGCGGCTGGACCCACACCTGGGTCGACTGGACGAGCGTGCCCGCGCAGAGTTCCCAGCGGATGGACACCTCTTCGGACGCCTTCGGCTGGATCTCTTTCGTCACGCCGCTGCGCGCGGCACCGACAATCTGGCCCGTCGCGTCGAGCAGAATGGCAACCATGTCCATATCGCGTACCGGAACGAGGCCGAGGTTGGTGACCTTGGCGGAGACCACACCGTCCGGGGCCACCGAGTTCGGGTCGCGCTTCGGCCACGGGTCGGTGGCCTGGAGGGCCGGCAACTCGCGCGGAATGCCCGGCGGGTTGCTCTCGTAACTGGAGATCATCCACCGCCGCGCCCGGACCCCCTGGCCGTGTTTCCACTCGGCCACCAGCGGCACCGTGTACTTGGGCGGGATGTTCAGGATGACGGCCACGGCCTGGCCCAGCGGCTTCTCGTCCTTGTCGAAGAGGTCCACGACGATCTTCATCGAGCGAACGGTATCGTCGGTGTTGTTGGTGACGTGTCCGGCGGCGTACGTGACCGTTTCGTCCTTGTAGCCTCGCAGGATTCGCTCGACCTTGACCTCGATGGGGTCAGGCGGCGGCTTCCAATCGGGTCCCCGCGCCGCGGGCCCTGTGCCCTGGGGAGCGGCGCCATCGGGCGGCGCCGTCGTGGCCACCTGGTCGCGTTCGAAGGTGGGACCGGTCCGTCTAGCGCCAATCTCCGGCATGAGTTCGTCGCCGTGGCGGCCGAAAACGACGAACAGGCCGATCGCCGCACCGATCAGGCCGAGTACAACCAGTACGAGCCAGGCGATCCCCACGTTCTTGTTCCGCATGGCGGCCTGGGAATACGCCCCGGGGCGGCTGCTCGCCGCGGGACGCCGCTCCGCAGGCATCTCGCGAAAGGCGCCGACCGCCGCCGATGCCGTCTCGCTGCGCTGGGCGATCTTGACGATCGTCTTGCAGTGCGGACACCGCACCTCGCGATTCAGTTGGTCGGCCCGCAACCTGAACCGCTTGTGGCAAGAACCGCATTGTGCCTGAACGGTCTCCGCCATCCTCGATGCCCTTTCCGCCTGCCAGGCTGTGGAAGTGCGCCGGCCCGTGCTTACCGCGGCCGAACGGCCGTCTCCGTTGCCGTCGCAGGCAGCCCGGCGGGAAACCACTTCTTGTACGAATCAGAACGCCATCCGTCGGCCGGCAGTCCAGCGGTCACACGCGACGTGTTCCCACTCAGATTCTACAGCCCATAAACCCAGCGTCAAGACCCCGCCACGGCGCGTTGACGGAGCGTCCGGGACCCGGTTTTCCCTTGACGGCCACGTGGCTCCTGCCGATAGTAACGTATCATGAGGCCGCGCGGCGATAATCCGGTTCCGGGCAATACCTGACGCCCCGGGGCTGCCGCGCGCCGACGCTTGCAGACGGCCTCGGGATTTGAGTCCCGGGGCCGGTCTCGTTGCGGGCCGGCCGTGCAGGAGAATGCGTTATGAAGACGACCTATCGGACACACACCTGTGGCGAACTGACGCCGGCCCAGACGGACCAGACCGTGAAGCTGGCCGGCTGGGTCGATTCCGCACGCGACCACGGGGGGGTCATCTTCATCGACCTCCGCGACCGCTTCGGCACCACGCAGTGCGTGTTCAACCCGGCCAACAGCGCCCAGGCCCAGGCCCATGCCCTGGCCGAGCGGATGCACGGCCAATACGCCGTGCAGATTGAGGGCACGGTGCGTCCGCGCCCGCCGGAGGCCGTCAACCTCAAGATCCCGACCGGCGGGATCGAGGTCCACGCGACGTCGGCCCAGATTCTGGCCGAGAGCGACGCCGTGCCCTTCGAGATTACCGACGACGTGGACCTGGGCGAGGACATCCGCCTGAAGTACCGTTACCTCGACCTGCGGCGGCCGCGGATGCAGCGGAACCTGATCACGCGGGCGCTGATCGTGCGCACGATGCGCGAGACGCTGGAGGCCGAGTCGTTCCTGGACATCGAGACGCCGCTGCTGACGAAATCGACGCCCGAGGGGGCGCGCGACTTCCTCGTCCCCAGCCGCATCAACCCGGGGCGGTTCTACGCCCTGCCCCAGTCGCCGCAACTGTTCAAGCAGATCCTCATGATCGCCGGGTACGACCGGTACTACCAGATCGCGCGGTGCCTGCGCGACGAGGACCTGCGGGCCGACCGCCAGCCGGAGTTCACGCAACTCGACATCGAGATGGCGTTTATCGCCGAAGAAGACATTATGGCTGTCACCGAGCGCGTCGTGGCGGCCGTCGTCAAGGCCGTCCTCGACGTGGACGTGGCGCCGCCTTTTGCGCGATTGACCCACGCCGAGGCGATGCGCGACTACGGCTCGGACAAACCCGATCGACGTTTCGAGATGCACCTTCACGACGTGGGCGAGGTCGCCGGGCAGAGCGAGTTCCGTATCTTCCGCGAGGCGGTCGCCAAGGGCGGGCACGTCCGCGGCCTCAAGGTCTCCGGTGGAAAGGCGTTCAGCCGCAAGGACATCGACGAACTCACCACTTACGCGGGCGGCTTCGGGGCCAAGGGCCTGGCGTGGCTCCGGGCCGAGGCCGAGGGTCTGACCGGGCCCATCGCGAAGTTCTTCACCCCGCCGCAACTGGCCGACATGCAACAGACGTTTGCCGCGGAGCCCGGCGACTTGCTCCTCTTCGTGGCCGACGAGCCGGCCGTGGTGGCGGCCAGCCTCGGCGCCCTGCGCGTCCACCTGGGGCACCGTCTCGGCATCATCCCAGAGGACCAGTTGAACCTGTGCTGGGTCACGGACTTCCCGCTGCTTGAGTACGATGCGGCCGAGAAGCGGCACGTGGCCATCCATCACCCGTTCACCAGCCCCAGGCCCGAGGACCTGGACCGCCTGGAGTCCGAGCCGCTATCGGTCCGCGCCCGGGCGTACGACCTGGTGCTCAACGGCGTGGAGCTCGGCGGCGGGAGCATCCGTATCCACCGTCCGGACATCCAGCAGCGCGTCTTCCAGTTGCTCGGCATCGGCAAGGAGGAGGCCGATGCGAAGCTCGGGTTCCTTCTGGAGGCCCTGCGGTATGGCGCGCCGCCCCACGGCGGCATCGCGCTGGGGCTGGACCGGTTCGTGCGGCTGCTGGTGGGCGAGTCGAGTATCCGCGACACGATCGCCTTCCCGAAAACCCAGCGGGCCCAGTGCCTGATGAGCGGCGCCCCGGGCCCGGTGGACGAGCGCCAGTTGCGCGAACTCCACATCCGTCTGCGGCCCGAGGCGAAGGACGAGGCGTAAGATGGACTTGCCCATCGCCCTCCCACCCCTTGACGAGAGGCGATGGCAGCGTATAATGATCTGGCATTCGCCTCCGGCGGTGGCCGGGAGCGGTTCTCTTGAAAGGGCGCACGGATGGCAGACTTCCCGCGGACGAAGATCGAGAACCTGTCGGTCTCGCGGCTCGTGATGGGCACGAACTGGTGGCTCGGTTACTCGCACACCAGCGCCGCGAAGGACCAAGAGATTCTGCGAACCTGCACGGCCGAACGGGCCGCCGACATGATTGAGATCTACCTGAACGCCGGCGTCGACACCCTCCTCGGCCCCTACCCCCTGCCACACCTCGAGAAGGCCATCCAAATGGCCCAGGATCGGACCGGCCGCAAGGTCATCTACCTCGTCACCCCGTCGCTGGACCTCGGCCAGGATGCCAAGGCCGACGACGCGAACCGCCGCACGTTCGAGAAGTGCGCCGCCCTGGGCGCGCCGGTGTGCATGCCGCACACGTCGAGCACCGACGCCCTGGTGGACCGGCGTGACCGCGTCATCCGCGACATGGACAAGTATTGCCGCATGATCCGCCAGGCGGGCATGATCCCCGGCCTCTCGACGCACATGCCGGAGGTGCCCGTCTACGCCGACGAGACCGGCCTCGACGTGGCCACGTACATTCAACTCTACAACGCCGTGGGCTTCCTCATGCAGATCGAGGTGGACTGGGTGCATCGGATGATCTGGCAGTGCAAGAAGCCGGTCATCACGATCAAGCCGCTGGCCGTCAACAAGGTGCTGCCGCTCGTGGGCCTGGCGTTCAACTGGTCGACGATCCGCGACTGCGACATGGTGTGCGTGGGCACGTCGACGCCCGACGAGGTCCGCGAGTGCATCGAGATCAGCCTCTCGATCCTGGAGCGGCGTTCGTCACAGGTCGAACTCCAGAAGACGCGCAGCAAAGCCTCGGTCGTGCCGAAGACGTAGCGGACCGTTTATTCGAGCGGTTTGCCGCGCTGTTTCTCAGCAACGCGCGGACCAATGGCGTTTTGAAGCGCGCCGTAACCTGTTATTATAGCAAGACTTACGACTGCCCCGCGCCGAATCCGTGCCGGCCCGCTTGCCTCCATGCGCTTTATCATCATATTGATGTGTGGCAACGCTACGTCGCGACTGGAGCCACACCGCAGCCGCGACGCCGGCGTGCCGCGCTCTCTATGACGTCACCGGCCCGGACTGCCATCGTGACACACGGTGACGCACGCACAGGCTGTTCCATTGGAGAACGACTATGCTCAGCGGCACCGGCAGGCGTTGGACGGTCACGTTGGCAGCGGTCATTGCGGCGGGACTCCTGGCACAGACGGCGGCCGCGTCCGTCATGCTGACCGACCAGAACGCCACGGCGGTCTTCGACCTGGGGTCGCCGGCGGGCCTGAACTCCTGGACCATCGACGGCACCGAGCAACTCAAGCGACAATGGTTCTGGTACCGGGTCGGCCCGAGCGGCCCCGAGCAGTCCATCGACAGCCTGACGCTCGGTGCCAGCCACACCGCGGACACCAACATGGACGGCAGCGACGACGGGCTGTTCGTCACGTACGCGGGCGCGGGCTTCCAGATCGACCTGACCTTCCTCCTCGTGGGCGGCAGCGCGGGAAGCCGGACCTCCGACCTCTTCGAGAACATCCGCATCACCAACACCGGCGGCGCGACGCTCGACTTCCATTTCTTCCAGTACGTCGACTTCGACCTGGGCGACGACGGCAGCAGCGACTCGACCACGATCCTCGACGGCGGCACGGCTTACCAGACGGGCGGCGGCCTGTATCTGGCCGAGACCGTGGTCGGACCGTCGCCAAGCCGCTACCAGGCCGACTTTGCCGACACGCTGCTCTCGGCCCTGGCCGACGCCTCCGCGAGCCTGCTGAGCAACAACGCCGGCCCCGTGACGGGCGACACGGCGTGGGCCTTCCAGTGGGACAAGGAATTGAAGTCGGGCGAGAGCCTGATCATCAGCAAGGACAAGAACCTGGTGCCGGAACCCGTGACCATGGCCCTGCTGGGCGCCGGCGCCGTCTGGCTGATCGCGCTGCGCCGCCGGGGCCGGGGCTGAAGACTATCCCGGACGCGCGTGCTCGGCCGGGCCTGGCACCAGGCTGAAACGGCTCACCATTGGGTGTTTGCGCGGCGGGTCCCCGTACCCGCCGCGCTCGCCGCAAGATGTCCGCCCTGGCGCGGTGGGTACGGGGACCCACCGCGCAAAGACCCCACCCTAAGACGCTCTACACGTCACATGAGGATTGTCTGGTTCGCGGCGTCAAACCGGGCCACCTTGCCCTGCTTCAGGCTCCACATGCCCATGATGAGGGCGGTCTGAACGTGGTACGCCAGGTCGGCGGGCGAGAACGTCTCGGCCGGCTTGCCCCCGCGGACGCACGCCAGCCGCCGCCGGCAGGCCGCTTGGCATCCTACGGCTTCTCGCCCTTGTCCACCAGGACCAACCACCGCGCGTACAGGTCGTCAATCCGTTTGGCGTCCACGCCGCCGTCCCACGCCGCCACGCCATAGCGGAGCAAGAGTGTCTCGTCGGCCTTGACGATGAGCGGCTCGCGGTGCAGGTTCAGCGTGGCCGACAGGTACGCGAACGGCTTGGTCATGGTGAACCACCATGCCGGCCGCGGGTTCTTCGGGTGGTCGAACATGGCCACCGTGACCGGTTTGCCGTCGACCGGGGCCGTGTAGGCGCACCACCGGCCCCGCCTCAGGCGCTCGTCGCCGCGGACGGTCTCGCCGGGCTCGTTGCGGTCGGCCGCAGAGAAGGTGCCGACGTTGTCCATCGACTCGACCAACCGCATGCCGAGGCCGAAGTAGTGGCTCCCGTGCACCTTGATGGAGGCCTTCCCCTGGGCCGGTTTCAGGGCCGTCCGCCAGGTCAGCAGCGAGGCGCCGAGTTCGCGGCCGTCGTGCATCCGGACCGCGCGGGCCTCCGTCGCCAGCGTCTCGCCGGCGGCGGTGTTCCACGCAAGATGCCCGTCGCGAAGGCCGTCCATGACGGTCTGCCCGCCGCGGACCGTGCCGAACACCTGGACGTCACCGTGGACCTGGCGGCCGCATCCCTTCACCTCGCTCCAGAAGTCAACGCCGTCGATGCCCACGGCGAACATCAGCGCGTGATGGTGCAGGTGATCGTGCGGCGCGTCGCGGAGCATGTTGACGCCGGCCGGCGTGAAGAACTGCTTCACGTACGGTTTGAACGGCACGTCGCCATGCCGATACTCGAAGACCGGCCGGTCTCCTTCACGGATGACCACGGCCGGCCCCGACTCTCCGGCACCCGCCGGCACACACGGCCAGAGGGTCAGAACCAATCCCGTCGCCAGCGCCGCCAAGGCATAGCCCTGCATATCTTATCCTCCACCAGCCACCGGAGACCCCGGTCGCTCAACCCTTCCACTGCCACATGGCCTGCTCGTCCCACGGGTCCAGGCTCGCCCGATTCAAGTGCCGGGCGCCGTTTGCCGGGAGCGCAGCGGGCCCCACGTCGGGCAGCCGCGCGGGCCGCTCGCGGAGCGCCTCGGCGGCGCCCTCGCCCGCGAGGTCGCCCGGCTGCTGGTCGCGCCCGCCGACCGTGTTGCCGGCTAGGCTGACGTTGCGGCACCCCTTGCCAATCCATACGGCCCCGCCGGGGCCGGGCACAATCGTGTTGTCGAGGACGTGGACGTCCGAAAGCCCCGCCTCGACGCGGACCTCGGCGGCCGCCTTCTTCGTCGCGTTGGGGCCGACCTGGTTCGCGACGACGATGACGCGGTCGCCGCCCTGGCGGTTGGGCGATCGGAACAGAATGCCCTCCTCGCCGTTGCCGACGACGACGTTCTTCTCGACGAGGTGGTCGGTGTCGCGCTCGCCAACAGAAATGCCCGCCGCCCCGTTGCCACGGACCTCGTTCCGCCGGCACACGGAGTGCGTCGTCCGCAGGCAATAGAAGATGCCACAGCCTCCGTTGTCAAGGACGCGGTTGTCCTGCATGATGTACCGGACGCTGCCGCTTCCGGGGTGCAGACCGGTGCCGACATTATGATGCACGTGGCACCGCTCGAGGAGGATGTCGCTGGACTGCTGGAAACTGATGCCGTCGCCGCGGTAGTGGCCCACCTGGAGGTTGCGCAGGGCGATGCGCTCGGACCCGATGAGGAACACGCCGCCCCCGCGGCAGCCGTTCAGCATGAACGATTCTTCGCCGCTGTTACCGTCGATGGCGAGGTCCTCGACGGCGGCGCCGCACACGCCTTCGGCCTCAATCATCGGATAGACCGAGATGACGCGGGCGTGGCGGTTGGCGGCGTAATCGTGGTTGAGCATCCGGTTGATGAAGAGGCGGTCGCCCTCGCGCCCGACGACCGTCGCCACGGTCGTGTAGAAGCCGCCGGCGTCGTCGTCCATGATGTGCACGCCCGTGCCGACGGGGAACTTGTCGGGCTCGCGCACCGTGACCTCGTAGTGCCCGTACCCCAGGTAATCGGGTATGGCGCTCTGGACGCTGGGCACCTTCTTGAGGACGGCCCCGTCGCGGCCCACCACGCGGACGCCCGACCGCAGGTGAAGCGCGTCGTGCATGGCGTAGGTGCCCGGCCCGACGACCACTGTGCCGCCGCCGGCGGCCGCCACGTCGTCAACGGCCTGTTGAATCGCCACGTTGGTCCGGCCGCGGTACCGGCCTTCGCCCACGGTGAGAGTCTTCATAGGCTTCTCCGATTCCGTGCCAACGTGCGGACCGGCGCCGGCGGTCCGCGCCCCGCCAGGCCGACACCCCGAGACCACCGCCGCAGCGGCAATCGTCGTCAGCGAACCACGCAGGAATTGACGGCGCAAGAGCCCCCCGGTCTCCATCATCCCGCCTCCAGGTGACGCGGACACCGCGCGGTGCGGCTGCGCGTCGGGACGCACCCTGCGCGCTCGCCGTGCCCGATGAGAGAGGGACACCCGCCATCCGGGGAACGCGGCGGAACGGACATGGTGGGCAGGGTGGGAGTTGAACCCACGACACCCGCATTTTCAGTGCGGTGCTCTACCACCTGAGCTACCTACCCGGCCAAGCGTACGGCAGGACTATACCGGCTGGGCCGGCGACTGTCAACAGCCACGCGCCGGGCGCGGCGTCCCCGCCGCCGACCCGGGGGACAACGCCTGGGCTGCCTAGTGCTACTTTGTCAACTCATCTCCACCGTGCGCGGCGGCCTTCCTAGGCCGCCGCGACAGGTTGCACTGCGCCAACTCGCGGTGGCCTAGGAAGGCCACCGCGCGGGTTCCAAGGGGCCCATGCCGAGTTGATAAAGTAGGATTAGTAGCCCTACTTCACCTCGTCCGGGCCGATGTCGTGGCTGTTGACGATGTCGATACCCCGCCCGTACGGCCCGCCGCCGAACAGCTCGAACCCCAGGCCCTCGACGACCCAGTAACCCGCATTCTCAAACGCCAGGCCGCACCTGAGAACGCCCAGCCGCACCGCCTGCGCAGCAGGCCGGCCCTCGGCCCGGCGGACGTACAGCCGGCCGGCCTTGGCGTCCTGCCACCAACCGGGCAGCAGCGCCGCATCGGCCTTTTTCAGGTCCTCGAGCGACACGTGGTGATAGAGCCGGGTGCCGACGGGCCGGTCCGCGGCCGCCGCCGGGTCGGGGGTCATCGTGACGGCACCGACGGGGCGATCTTCCGCGAACGCGTACAGGTCGCCCTCCACCTGCTCCCACGCGTTGGGGGCCACCACCCAGCCGATGAGACGGGCTGCGGCCTCGGGGTCGGGACGGATCGTGATGGTCGCGTCGGGCCGGCCCGAACGGGTTATCCGCACGCCCTCGGGGTACGAGCCGCCGGCCAGATTGATGCAGTCCCCGCCCTCGGCCAGGCCGACGGCGTGCTGGATGGTCTTGAAGGGTTTCTCCTTCGTGCCGGGGTTGGCGTCGTCGCCCTGCGGGCCGACGTGATACGCCTTGCCGCTGCCGGCAGGAAACACGTCGCGGCGTGTCCGCGTCGATGCCGCCAGGGCCGCGGGCGCGCCCTCGGCGAGGCCGTCGGGGTCTTCGAACGTCACCCGGACGTCGAGCGCCTGGTCGGGCTGCAAGTAGAAGATGCTGCCGGCGAACCGCCCTTTGCCGGTCCGCGAGAGCGGGTGACCGGGGCGGAAGTCTTTCGCATCCCCCGCGCGGTACTCCAGGCGTGCCACGGCGCTCGCGTTATCGTCGCCCTCGAAGAAGGCGTAGACGCTGGCGGCGTGGAAGTTCGGCACGACCTCGATCCGCGTGGGCCGGACCTTGTCGGCCGCCAGCGCGGCCGCCGCCAACACGAGCATCAGGACAACACAGATAACCGGCTGCCGCATGCCTGCTCCCCTTTCCCGACGGTTCCCCCGCATTCTACCGCCCCGCCCCCGCCCACGAAAGCCCCCGGCACGGGGCCGGGGTCCGTAGCGGCCGGGCCAGTACGTTATTATCGTGTGCCACGGCCGGTCTTGCCCGGCCGTGCTTCGGGCTGACCATGCCACCCGCCGAAAACAAGCCCCCGGCCGCAGCGCGCCCCTATAGGCACCGTTAGCCGCAGCGCACCCCCTGGCGGCCCCGTTAGCCGCGGGGCTTGCCCCGCGCGTGGCCCCGCCACTCACCGTTATACACTTTGATAAAACGCCCTCTTGCCGCGAGGCCCAAAATGGCCCTTTTGACCGGCCCAAACCCCATTTCGACAGCGCCAAGGCCGATTGGCCCCCATTCTGGTAAGATAGGCAAGGGGAAACGCGCCGCTTTTGATCGTTTTTTTCGATTTTTGATCCGAACGCGCCGGAATCGCGCGTTTCGCGCGCCGTTTTGAGCGTAAATGGACTGGACTCAATATATACTAAAGCATACCGAGATGGGGGGCAGGCTTGAGGCTTCAGGCTGGAGGCTGGAGGCTTCAGGACAGAAACATCAACAGCCTGCCAGGCCGCCGCCGGGTCAGCGGGTGCCTTCGCCGCCGGTGGCTTCGAGGACGACGAGGGTGACGTCGTCGGCCAGGTGTTTGCCGCCGGTGGCGCCGCGGACGGCGTCGAGAACGGAGTCGAGCAGGGCCTCGACGGGCAGGAGCGACGAGGTCCGGATGATCTCGAAGAGCATGTCGGGACTCGCGCGGCGGCCGGTGTCGACGCGTTCGGCGCCGTCGCTATAGAGCAGAATGCGCTGGCCGGGTTCGAGCCGGCGGCGGCAGGCGTCGAAGGTGGCGTCGCCGAAGATGCCCAGCAGCGGTCCATCGCCTTCGAGCGTCTGAAGCGAGCCCTTGGGGCCGATGAGCAGCGGTTTCGGATGGCCGGCCCGGGCGTAGGTGCACTCGCACGTGGCCTCGTTGTAGATGCCGTAGACCATGGTGACGAACGGCGCTTCGTGGAGTTCGGCCGACAGGAGGTCGGCGTTCAGCAGGCGGAGGGCCTCGTCGGGCCGGATGAGTTCGTACTGTTTGCCGTCGATGCGCTTGGTCTGGAGCGATTTCTTGACGAAGACGGTCAGCAGGGCCGCCGGAATGCCGTGCCCCACGGCGTCGGCCACGTAGAACCCGACGTTGTGCTCGTCGAGGCGGAAGATGTCGTAGAAGTCGCCCGCGACCCAGGCGGCGGGTTCGAGGCGCGCGGCAAAGCGGGCCGACTCGAGGTTCGGCATCCGTTTCGGCAGAAAGTCCATCTGGAGGCGCTGGGCCAGCCGCAGCTGTTCATCGAGATGGCGGGAGTGGTCGCGCAGGCGCTGCAGCGCGCGGGCGGCCGTCCGCTTGGTCACCAGCAGGCTCCCGATGCGTGCCGAGAGTTCCTCGGGGTCGTCGTCGGGACCGACGAAACCCACGGCCCCCGCCCGGTACAGGGCGATGCGCTGATCGCGCGACAGGCCCCCATTGACGATGAGGGCGGGCACGGGGCTATCGCGCAGTCGCGCGGCCAGGTCGAGGGCACGCTGCATGCCCTCGCGACCGTCCATCGGCAGGTCGACCAGAACGGCGTCGGCGTCGAAGTCCGGCGGCAGGGGGCCGGCGTGGGTCAGGTAGACGGTGACGTGGGCGGGTTCGAGGGCGGCGGCCAGGGCCGCGGCCGCTTCGGCACGATCGGCCACGATGGCGAGACGTAGCGGCGATGCCGGCATAGACCTAACGATACTGGCGGACCCAGAGGACAAGGTCGTCGTAGAAGCACACACTTCGCTCATAGCTGGTCCCGCCGACCTTCTGGGTCCGGATACCGTATTCCCACACGACTTTCGTGTGCCCCTCGGCCCGCTCGGCCGGATGGGTAATGTCTCGCCGTTCCTCGGGACTGCCCCAGGCCATCTCGACCTGGAGGGGTATCATGCCCTCGATCACCTGGCAGCGCAGAATGGCTTCCTGGACATTATTCGGCTGTTCGGCCCACGTTTGATAAACCCCAATTCCCTGGAGATAGGCCAGCCGCAGGCTGACCGGTTTGCGGGTGGCTTCCATGTAACTGTACTTGGCGCGCTCGACGGGGGTCATGAGGTTCATGTAAACGTCGCGGCGGGTCTGCTGGTAGCCCCAGCATCCGGCGGCCAGGCCGGCCGACAGGGCCAGGACCAGGAGGACGAGTTTTCGTGGAACGTCCATCCGCACCCACTCCTCACGTCGGGTCACTCAATCGCCGCCGGTCCCGCTGCCGCGCCGGCCGGCCCGGTCGGCCCTCATCCCCCTGCCAGGCGCTCGAGGTCCTCGAAAAACCGGGGATACGTCTTCGCGACGCACTCCGGATTCGCAATGCAAACGCCCGGCGCCGCCAGGCCGATAACGGCCATGCCCATGGCCATCCGGTGATCGTTGTACGTGGCGACCTCGGCCGGTTGAATCGTCTTGGGCGGCACGATCGTCAGGCCGTCCGGACGCTGCTCGACCTTGGCGCCAAGCCGCCCCAGTTCCGTGGCCAGTGCCGCGAGGCGGTCGCATTCCTTCACGCGCAGGTTGGCCACGTTATCGATGACCGTCCGCCCCCGTGCCAGGAGCGCCAGCGGGGCCAGGGTCAGCACCATGTCGGGCATGGCGTTCAGGTCGATCCGGATGCCCGAGAGACGCTCCGGGCCCGCGACCGTCACGCCCGCGTCGGTCCACTCGACCTCGCACCCCATCTCGCGGAGGACGTCGGGGAACCGCGCGTCGGCCTGGACGCTCGCGCGCGTCAGGCCATCGATCGTTACCCGCCCGCCCGTGGCGGCCGCCGCCGCGAGGAAGTAACTGGCGCTGGAGGCGTCGGGCTCGACGGCATACGCCCGGGCCCGGTACGACGCGGGCGCGGGCACCTCGAACCGCGCATACCCGTCGCGTGCCACCTCGACGCCGAACGCCGCCATCACCGCCAGGGTCATGTCGACGTAGGGCTTGGAGACCATCTCGCCGGCCACGTCGATGGTGACCGTGGCGGCGGCCGCCGGGGCCGCCATCAGCAGGCCCGACAGGTACTGGCTCGAGACGGCCCCGCTCAGCCGCACGCTGCCGCCCGCCAGGCCCGAGGTGTCGACGACCACCGGCGGGCAGCCCGTGCCGGCCTCGCTCGTGGCGCGGACACCCAGCGCGGCCAGGCCGTCCAGAAGGTCCTGGATGGGGCGCTGGCGCATCCGGGCCGACCCGTCGATGCGGTACCGCCCCCGCCCGGCGGCCAGCAGCGCCGTGACGAAACGGGTAGCCGTGCCCGACTCGCCCGTGTTGACGTCCCGGGGGCCGGGCGGCACCCGGCCGGCGCAGCCCGTCACGCGCATGCACAGGCCGGTTTCGTCGATGTCGACCGGGATGCCGATCGTCCGCAGGGCCTGGGCGCAGACGTGGGTGTCGTCCGACAGGCCCACCGACTGGAGGGTCGACTCGCCGTCGGCCAGCGCGGCGACCACCAGGGCCCGGTTCGTGATGCTCCGCGACCCCGGCGGCCGAATTGAACCGCGCACCGGCCCGGACGCACGCGTTATCTGGCGCACGGTCATGTGAAAACTGTATCGACCGGGGCGTCGGCTTGCAAGGGCGAGTCGGCCGGAGGCCGCCCGAATCGGCCGGAGGCGGGGCGTACGTGTTCAGCGTGTGCCACGGCCGGTCTTGGCCGAACGGGCACACGCTGAACACGTACTGCGGGGTTGCGTGCCCTCACGCCGCATCAGGTTCTCCCTCGAGCGCATCGCCCGCAACGCCCACCAGCCGGACCGGGAGGATACCGTGCTGTGCCGTGCCGCGCGGCAGCGGACCGCGGAGGCGCACCCGGACGTACCGCTCGGACAGCCCCTCGGCCGACCCGTCGGCGTGAATCGTCTCCACGACAACACGGGCCGGCCGCCCGACCAGCGCGGCGCGGTACGCGGCCGCGAGTTCCCGGCCCAGCGCCGAGGCCGCTTCCCGCCGGGCCCGGACGGTCTCGCGCGGCACCTGGTCCGCCATGTCGGCGGCGCGCGTGCCCGGCCGGCGCGAGAAGGGGAAGGCGTGGATGCGCGAGAAGCCGGCCTCGCGCAAGATGCACAGCGTTTGGGCGAACGCCTCGTCGGTCTCGCCCGGGAAACCCACGAGCACGTCGGTCGTGACGGCCGGCAGCGGCAGGGCGTCGCGGATGCGGGCCACGGCGCCCAGGTAGTCGCCGCGGGTGTACGGCCGACGCATCTGCCGCAGCACGCCGTCGTCGCCCGACTGGAGCGGAAGGTGCAGGTGCGGACACAGGCGCTCAGGCTCGTCGCGCACGAGGGCCAGGAGCCGGTCGCTCACTTCCATCGGCTCGATGCTCGAGAGGCGCAGCCGCCCCAGGTCCGGCACGGCCAGCAGGCGCTCGACCAGGTCCGCCAGGTCGGCGCGCGGGCCCAGGTCGGCGCCGTAAAGCCCCAGGTGAATGCCACAGATGACCACTTCGCGGTAGCCGCGCCCGATGAATGCTTCCAGTTGCCGGACGGCCTCGTCGATGGGGGTGGAGCGGACGTCGGGCCGCACCTTGGGCACGATGCAGTAGGCGCAGTCGCCCGGGCACCCGTCCTGGACCTTCAACATCGCCCGGCTGCGTGCGGTCGCCTGCGTGGGCGGGCAGGCCGATTCCGGCGCTGCGTCGGGCCACGCGGCACGGAGGCGGTCGGCGATGCGTTCTTTGTCGGGCTCGACGAACCAGAATCCTTCGACCTGCCGCAGGGCCGTGTCGCGAATCGCGGCGTGGGCCCCGCATCCGGTCACGACGACGGCGGCGCCAAGGCGCGCGGCACGCCGGACGCCCTGCCGCCCCTGCCGCGCTGCCTCGGCCGTGACGACACAGGTGTTGACGACGGCCAGGTCGACGGCGTCTTCGGCCACGGTCTCCTCGAGACCCAACTCCCGCAGCCTGGCGGCCAGCGCCAGGCCCTCGGCCTGGTTGACCTTGCATCCGAACGAAACGATCCGGAAGGTTCTGGCGCGTGTGGGCATGCGTGTCTACGGGGGCGGCCCGGAACCCGTTGAGCCGGCACCGCCCGGACGGGCAGGCCGCCGGCGAGGAAGGAGCATCAGCAGAAAGATGACGACGGCGGCGCCGATCAGGAGGTACTCGACCCGCGACTGTTTCCGGGGTGCCGCGAGCGGCGCCGCGGACAGCGTCAGAGGCTTGCCCGCCCGGACCCACGCCGTGTAGAGCAGGTCGGCCAGATGGGCGGCGGCGTCGCGCATGGCAACCGCCTCGGGCGACCCGCGTGCGGCCAGTTCGCGTTTCAGGGCGTCGTAGTACGGTCGCGCGCGCGCGCTGGCCAGGTCATCCGCGTCTTCGGGGTGCTGGGCGGGATTGTACTTGGCTTCCCGGCGTGCGGCCGTGTCGGCCTCGAGGATGGGTTTGACGCGACTGTGGGCCTCGATCAGCCAGTCGAACAGCCGGTCCCGGGCATCGTCGACAAACGTTACTTCGCGGCGCGCCTTGGCCATTTCGGCCTTGTAAAAATCCAGCCGCCGGTGGACCAGGCCGATCTCGAGGGTCTTGTGGATTCCGTGGTTGCCGGTCAGTTTCCCATCGTAGTTCTTCGTGGTGTGGAACGGCATATGGAGGTCGGCGGCGTAGTGGGCCATTTCGCCGGCGTCGTGGAAGATGTCGGCCGTTCGGCCGGTCGCCATCGCGTCGGTGAGCCGGCCGAGGGCGTCGGCCGCCGCCCAGGGCGCGGAGCCGTGCTCCTGGAACACCTGGGGCCCGAACCGTTTCTCGGCGTCGGCCCGGTCGCGCGGGAACCCCGCGAACGGGTAGGACTCGTCGGTCATCGCATCGATGTCGAAGAAGTGCCGGGGCTTCTCATCGGGGCGGTAATGGGGAGACTCGCGCTTGCGCCAGGTGTCCGGCGCGGCCGAGGCCTGCTTGAGTCGTTCCAGCGCGGTGCCGGCCGCCAGGAGGCCGCGCAGCGGTTCGGGCAGACGCCCGACGGCCTCCTCGGTAATCAGATGGTGGCCGCGATCGCTCCAGCCCAGCGCCGGCGACACCAGCAACGCGGCGGCCAGGACCGCGGCAGCCAGTCCTACAGCGCCACTTCGCCACTGCTTCGCGCCTGGCGGCCTTCCTAGGCCGCCAGAAACATGCGTCAGGCCCGATCGCGGCGGCCTAGGAAGGCCGCCGCGCGACACGTGGCGCTGTAGGCCTAGGCACGCGGGCAGCGACGCCCGAAAAGGCACGGCTCGCCCAGGCGAGCCGTGGCAGAGGCGTTCTCGCGAAACGGTGTGGCCGGTTCTCATTCGGTCATCGGCTTAGGCGGTGGCAGTTGGTCGCCCGGCGGCGCGAGTTGGGTGACCTGGGCGGAGACCTCGGGCTGAATGGGCGCCAGTTCCAGGCTCTTGCGGAGATGGACGATGCCCTTCTCGCGTTCGCCGGTCTGGATGAGGAGTTGGGCGTACTCGCGATGGCTGCTGGGGTTTTCGGGGTCGGCGGCCACGGCCTTGGCCATAGAGAGTTTGGCGTTG
>Ga0307380_10005024_pt1 | contig 17646 bp, 14 predicted proteins | sample UN3MG_FD_202239 | JGI IMG/M metagenome (GOLD analysis project Ga0307380, IMG submission 202239) | Soil microbial communities from Risofladan, Vaasa, Finland - UN-3 | ecosystem: Environmental > Terrestrial > Soil > Coastal area > Acid sulfate soil | place: Finland: Risofladan, Vaasa | collected...
TCGTAAGCATAGCCGCTGATTTCATCGCGCAGCTTTCAGATAACGAGCAAAAGGCAATATGGGAGGGGAATCCCGAAAGGATATATGGTTTGTAGTATAATACGAATTGTGCATAATCAATGCGTTTTTTAGTGTCATTTCGAGCGCAGCGAAGCGGAGTCGAGAAATCTGGATTCTGACTAAACTTGCTTTTCATTCGCAGCCGGATCTCTCCACTTCAGGCCGCTCTGCGGCCCTCCGGTCGAGATGACAAAAGCGCAGATTTTAATCACAATTGATATAATTTGCCGGTTATGTGATAAGCGGCCCGGCCGGATATCGTTGTAAAGCTTTTTGCTTGTCGGTGCCAAAATAATATGGCTTGCCATTAAATTTCTTGCAAAATCGGCCTGCCCTATGTATAGTAAGCGGGAATTTGTCAGAAGGTGTTTTTGTTAGACTTAGATTTTGCTATGAATAATATCCTTAACTATAAATACATAACCAAACGAGATAGCAGGATTGTAAAAAAGCAAATTGGTTGTAGTTAAGGTTGTAGTCGGGCAGAATTGCGCTTTTTTGAAAACTTTATAAGTGCTTTATATTAAAGTGCTTGGAGAGGTGGCCGAGCGGCTTAAGGCAACGGTTTGCTAAACCGTCGTACGGGTATACACCCGTACCCGGGGTTCGAATCCCCGCCTCTCCGTTATACTGATGCCAAGCGGTGTCAGGAAGAGTCTAAGTCTGCCAAGAATAAGGAGGTTACAGCGGACGCGTCTCTGTGTTCAAACGGACCTCAAAGCCCTTCCGAAGTGCCAACCGATGACAGCACCAGTACTAAGAATGTACGCTGTTCCGACAAGCTGGACAACAAGCTGAGCAACAAGCCAGAGACGGACCCGGATTTGACTTTAGTAATAGAGGCATGGTCCCAACTACCCTCCGCTATCCGTTCGGCTATTGTAGCGATTGTGCGGACAGACCTTATGCCATGACTGATTCGGATTCGGAAGAGAAAACTAACCAACGGCTGCTCTGACTGTCACGTTCGGACGAAACGAACCACAACTGATGCAAGACCAATACTTGGGCACCCTTGGACTGATATCGTAATCTACTATGGGTCCTTTCCCACATTTCTGACAAGTGAATAGAAGCAAATTCCTCACACTCACGGCTCGATTGGTACTCCAACGTCCTTCGCTTTCCACCTTGCGGCGTGCCATCTTTGCCCGCAACTTATATATATTCAAATCCTCACGAATACCCTGTACATTTGAATATCTATTGATAGGGTTATACTGAGTAAGCTTAAGGAAAATTATCCCGACACCCTCAAATTCGAATCCCCTGTCAATTGTGGCTCTCTTTTGGCCTCTATCTTGAGCAATTTCATCACTAATCAGCCTCTCCCCGGTGCAGAGTTCGTAAATTAGAACGCCGAGAGAGTAGAAATCCGTTCGACTATCAACATGATTTGAATCTCTCTTTTGCTCAGGCGACATGTACTCCAAAGCTCCCATTCTTTCCCCCGTATAAGTGAGCGTAATGCCTGTCCCTTGCTTCATAAAATCTCCCCATTTTGCTATCCCAAAGTCGCTCAGCTTCGGAATGTTGTTTAGGAGCAGAACATTCTCTGGCCTCAAATCTCTATGAATGATACCATTCTGGTGCAGATAATCGAGACCGTCAATTATTCCTTCTATCAACAGAAATCTATCCTTCTCGCTAAGGTCTCTGTTGCGAGCATATTCTAATAGGTCATATTCACACAATTGCATACCTATGTAAGGCACATCAGTTTCACCTAAGAAATACACCTCTATGATGTTCGCATGAGACAGTCCAATTCCACGTCTCCATTCATCAAGAAACCGGCTGCGAATTTCATCTTGTGTAGATTTCCTGTATGTTAGTAATGCATTCTTTCTGAGGAACTTTACGGCAACAAATTCATTTCGACTTTCATATTTGACTTTCCATACTTCTCCAAAACCTCCAGAACCTATGTATTTAACGAGAGTGATGGTATCATGTTCCGTACTTGTTAGTCTTTCCCCAACTTCATGCTCTTGTTCGATTTCAGCCATACCAGACCACCTTTTCGTGCATAATCCTATCGCTTCGATTCTCAACAAACCGCAGTGTCGTGAAGTATATGAACGTCAGATGCCGCAGTATTTTCAATTCTTTTTCTTACATTTCAGTGAATTAGTTTCTGCCAACATTATGAAGCTCGACCTCAAGAATCGTTTGTTGTCAAACTTATCAAGTCTATGAGTCTGAGTCAAGAATTTTAGATGTAGATTCCCAGATGACTCTCGTATGAAGGACACGTATAGCATTTGTCCTGCCTGCACAAATTCTGAATCAGGCGACACTCCCCAGTATCTATCAGGCTTATTGACAAGTCGGCCTCACGGTGCTTAATTCCTGCCCAATATGAAATCCTATCTTGACTGTTCTTGCTAAGAATAGACTAAGAGTCACGGATATAGAATATCGTGACTCATCGAAGGCTTTTAGGATTTTTTCGATTATTGCAATTACGAGCCGTATTGAAGTCAATTCATGAACATTGTTGCAACGGGATTAAAAGTCCTCGTCATCTAAAGCCTCTACCTGCCGCTTACGGGCTTTGCTATTGGTCTTGGCATATATCGCCGTAGTAGTTGGGCTTGCATGACCCGCTCAGTTTCGTACCGCTGTTGACAGCCATTGCCTATTTGGCGATTTTGAGCCGTTTCAAAATAGCACTTACATGTGAACCGTACCATTCTGCTGCGTTGCGGGTGGGCCATCCCTCTTTATTTAGAATCCGGGCTATCTGATAAGGGCCTAAGCGTTTTTCGCTCCTGGGCTTTCTATGCAACTGCTTTATCCGCTTAATGAGTTTCTCTTCGTCCGCGTAGTATCCATAGGGTTTTCGTCCCTCACAGCGGCCCGTCTTGGCCTTCATAGCTTCTCCGGCCTGATCGACGATGTCCGCATCTATGACGTAGCACTAAGCGCAGAGAAAATCGAGGCAATAGCGCATTAGAACATTTGATGTCGGCCTTGAATGTTTCTCAGAAGGTCGCCAAATCGTACTCGATTTCAAATCGCAGTTTGTGTTCCGCTTCTTCCTGAGCCAGCTTCAGGAAAATTTCCTTCATTTCCTTATTCTTAGCTACTCCAGCCAAATCGCTGTAAAGCTTACGCGATTTCTCTTCCTTTTTCATTCCCACAATAAGCATGTCAACGTAGCTCATCTTGGAGTACGGTTTAACGCTCTTTATATGATCGGTTATGCCGAGATTTCCCACTTTTTCCTCGTCTATCGTGATTTGGCCGGCTTTAATAGCTTGAAGCTTTACCTTATGCTCTAATTCTTCCGAGGCCAGATACGAAAAGACTTCGGCCATCTCCGGCGTCTCCACGATGTCCGCCAATTTCAAATAAAATGCCTGAGCTTCAATCTCCCGGCTTATTGCGAAATCCAGGGCATCGTCGATGGACTCGAATTTATTCATATCCCGGCTAATCAATAGTTCACTTCTCGACGGCCGCTCGACACAAACAACTCCGGCCTTTTCCATATCTTTAATTCTATGTATCTTGTGCTCCAATAGCAATTATCAAGATATATATTTAAATCTTTTTTCTGTAAGGCCGGATTATGGTCGTATTCAAAAGCTCTTTACGTCTGCTGTGTTTTTGAGATATCAACCCAATTGATGCCGATTTTTCGAGTTGCGTATCCGAGCTCTTTGAGATAATCGCCGTAAACCATCATCCAGTGAGAATCCCGAACCTCCTTTATCAGCTTCCTCCAGTCTCCCTGGATTTCGACGTCCTGCTGCGAACGGCATATTTCGTAGTATGGATTGCTTTTGACGATCCCCTTAAACCCGAGCCAGCGGCCCGTGCTGTATTCGGGGTCGATGAATGTAACTTGCTGTCCCTTGGGGATTTCCACCTTCGGAGCTGCGCCGTATTCTGATTCGTAGTGCGACATAATTCTTGCCGGCTCGTAACGTGTTCCGTCCATTCGCCTCGGAGCGCTGCAATGCGCGCTGGTTACTATCGCATCGTGTGGAAACGTCGAGTTGTGCAGATGGGATCACGACAAAATCCGATTCGCAGAAGGCAAGCAGCCCCTCATCGTTGAGCAGGCTCAGAGTAAGACACGGTGTCGTCTCGGCGATTGGCAGTATCTCACTCATGCAGGATTTGATGGTAAATGCCGAAGCGTTGTGCTCTATCATCGTTTTCTTAAACGCATAGTACAGCAAAAACGTATTTACTATAAACTTCTTGTCCGTCATCTGTGCCCAGATATCTGACGCTCAGCGCTTCGTACCAATAATAGACAGGGCCGGAACGATGCCGGGTGAAGATAATCGTGTCCCTGTCTTTTTCTTTTGCGAAACATGCCCTGAGCAAATCTCCCGAACTCGTGGCGGGATAGACTACGATGACATCGTAATCATTCTTTCACTTATATTTTGGTATAGAAAATACGTGGTCACCACAATTTACAAATTCCCCGGATTTGGTTTAATACTTCAGCAATGGGTATTGTTATATATTTTTCCAAGCCCCTGTTCTTCGACAATCCTCCTTCAGACAGGGGCTTATTTATATGCAAACCTGCAAATAAATTCTCATGTATGCTGAGATGGAAGCGATACCTGCTGATAGAGCAACATTTTCGGCAAACCACGCCGGGGAAGTCCACAGCAATAAGTACCAATACCTGGTCTCGTTTTACAGAAATCCTGCTATAGTGTCCAGCCTTGCCGGGATGGCGGATTGATAAACCGGTTCGCCTCTTGGCAGTTGGTGAATCGCATGTTCTCGCTGTCCCACTCGAGTTTTTGTCCCAGCATCTGCATTGCGATGATTCCAAGCCGGGCCAGTTCGGTCAGCGGGCCGCCGTAGTCGAAATTCGAGCCTGGCTTGCCGCCGTTTTTGATGGCGTCCAGCCAATCCTGGTGGTGGCCACTCACGCGCGGGATTGTCTCTTCGGGAAGCTTGTATGCTTTCATCTTTGCTTCCGGGAAGATTCTCACGCCGCCGGCGCCATGTGAGCCGTGCATGATTTTGCCCTTGTCGCCGATAACGATGGCTCCGGTGCGGGGTACTTCTCGACCTTCCTCCAGGTCGGCCGGCCGGGGGATTTGTCTCTCGCCGCTGTGCCAGAGCAGCTTTATAGGCCCTCGCTTGCCTTTGGCCGGGAAATGGAACGTAATCACCGAACCGGAAGGGAAGGTGTCGGCATGTTTTTTGGGATCATAATCGTCCACTTCGGCCTGGACGCTGGTCGGTGCTCCGAGATCGAGCGCCCAGAAAACCGGGTCGACTACATGACAAATCCAGTCGCCGATAGTACCGGAGCCAAAAGGCATCCAGCCTCGCCATTTGCTGGGTGCGTACATCGGATTGTACTGTCTGTATTTAGCAGGTCCGAACCAGAGGTCCCAATCCAGTTCGCGCGGAATCTCGTGAATTTCGCTGCGTTTCGACAACTGCTTGATTTTGCAGTGGTTCGAACCGCAGGCGGCATGAACCTCGGTGACGTTACCAATCGCCCCGTCCCATATCCACTCACAGAACATGCGGATGGAATTAGACGAATGTCCCTGGTTGCCTAATTGCGTTACTATTTTATGTTTGCTCGCGGCTTTCATAAGCTCGCGAATTTCGTAGATAGAATGAGCCAGCGGTTTTTCGCAGTACAGGTGCTTGCCCCTCCTGATCGCATCCATAGCCGCGACGGCATGTGTATGGTCCGGCGTGCAGACCGCCACGGCGTCGATCTGGTTATCCATCTCGTCAAGCATTTTGCGAAAATCCTGGTACCTCTTGGCGCGTGGATGTTTTTTGGATGCATCCTCCATCCGCCTGGTATCCACGTCGCACAGCGCGACAATGTTCTCGCCGCCACAGCCGCCAACACTTGCACCGCCTCGACCGCCTACGCCGATGATGGCAATGTTCAACTTGTCGCTGGGAGCGGCGACGGCTGTTCCTCCCAGAACGTGACGCGGCACAATTGTAAATGCTGTTACGGTTCCGGCAGCGCCTCTCAGAAATTCACGTCTTGATGTCATTTTTCTACTCTGATTCATGTTGAAATCTCCGAAATTTAATATCTGATGCAGATTCTCAGCCTGCGTTTTTATATTATCTAATAGATTCTTCCGGCAGCTCCATTTTCACTCCTTCGTCAAGAGGCATCTTGTCAGGTAAAGCATCGGTTTCTCTGAGCAGACGGGCCAGTTCGGCCTTCAGTTCTTTAACGATAGAAGTATATTTCGGGTTATTGATAAGATTGTTTGTTTCGTTCGGATCTTCCTTAAGGTTATATAATTCGGCCATATGGCGGTCCTGCCCGCCGTCGCCGTGGGGATAGTGAACATACTTCCATTCGTCGGTTCGGACGCCCCGCACGTTCGGCGTGTAGGGGAACTGTTTTTCGTAGTTGTATTCGTAGAGCCATGATTTTCGCCAGCCTTTTTCATTCCCCTTGAGCAGTTGTTTCCAGGAACGACCGTGGATATTTTTAAGCGGTCCGGTCCGGCAGATATCCACAATCGAAGGAGCCATGTCGATATTCAGAACCTGCTGCTTTATAACTGTGCCGGATTTGATAAGTTTAGGATAGCGAACGATCAGCGGTACACGGATGCTTTCTTCGTGCATGGTTCTCTTGTCGATCATGCCGTGTTCGCCCAGCAGGAATGAGTTGTCGCTCGTAAAGATAAACAGCGTATTATCAAGTTCGCCTATTTCTTCGAGTGTTTTATAAATTTCGCCGACGCTGTCGTCAACCGAGTTAATCGTGCCGGCGTAGCTGCGAACGAAATCTCCGAAAATATCGACGCCCTCAGGACGTTTGTCCGGGAAGTCTTTACGAAATCCGTAGAGCGGCCCATAGATGCCGTGCCATGTATCCAGCCGCTCGGTCACCCATTTCGGCTTGGTTTCCAGATGAAAGCCGGTCTCGGGATAAGGGACCGGGACATCATCGTAGGTGTGTTTGTATTTTTCTTCGGGGACAAATGGGCCGTGGGGGGCCTTGTGCCCCAGGATCAGCATGAACGGCTTATCGGTTTTACGTTTGTCCTTCAGCCAGTCCGTAGCCATATCGGTGACGCGTGTAGTATAGTAACCTTTGACGAGCCGGCGAGTTCCGTTGATATTGAAGGTGGTGTCGTAGTATTTGCCCTGGCCTTTGTGTGTGATCCAGTAATCGAAGCCGGGGCGTTTTTCGTCGTCCTGCTCGCCCATGTGCCATTTGCCGATATAGGCGGTGTTGTAGCCGGTCTCCTGCAGACGGCGAGGATAGCTTGCCATGTTCGTGGGATAATCCGTGAAGTTGTTCATTACCTTGTGCGAGTGGGCATATAATCCGGAAAGGAATGACGCCCGGCTCGGCGAGCAAAGCGAAGTCGTGACGAACATATTCTCGAACAGCGCTCCTTCTCTGGCCAGTCGATCCAGATGAGGAGTTTTCATGCCCAGCAGCGGTTTGGGCATAATGCCGACACAGTCCCATCTCTGGTCGTCGGTGAAGATAACAACGACATTGGGGCGATCTTTCCCGCCGGATGTCGTTTTCGGTGTTTGACAACCGCTCAGGACCAGGCTGGTCGTTGTCAGACCGGCCGTTTTTAAAAAATCCCGGCGTCCAATTTGAGTCGTATTCATAATATCTCCCTGCTTATCGGCTCTTGCTTTAATCTATTGTTTGCAGTTCTCTGTCCTACCATTTTTCTTCCGCCACTTTGAGGCGGAGTACCTGAAAAACGCTAATAAACATGATAATGCGCAGATTGTCAAGCGCGGCAAGCAAGACCGGTTGAGGTTGCCTGGCTCTAAGGAAGTGATAAGTATCCATGGAAATCTATTGGCCGGGTGAAGGATTCGCCGCGATCCAATTTTCCGGTTCGTTGCCGTACCACGCAGGCCGGAAGAGCTGTTTGAAAAGACGAAAGATGCTATACAATATCTTCACTATCCTATGTATTTGAGCGACTATGATATTGCACTAAAGTAGATTTAGAGGTATAATATGGATGTGAATCGAGTAAGGGTCTGAAGAACACAGGAAATTACGAAATACAGCGGAACAGAACGAACGGTTTGCGCATCCCACAAGTTGGCAGCAGAGACATATACAGAGGAGTTTGAATATGCACAAGCTAAGAACGAGTGGTTTTACACTGATTGAACTTTTGGTTGTAATCGCTATTATTGCGCTATTGATGTCGATTTTGATGCCGGCATTGCAACGGGTAAAGTTTCAAGCCAGGAGTGTTGCGTGCATAAGCAAGCTCAAGCAGTGGGGCCTGTTTTTCTCGATGTACGCCGAAGACAACAACAGCCGATTCATGGGGGGCTATAAGAACCAACCTCAAGCCCAACGGTGGGTTTACTCGCTTAGGGATTACTATAAATGGGATGAGGAGTTTACCTGTTGTCCGAACGCGACGAAACCGTGGATCGATGAGTTTGGCGTAAATTCCGGCGCTGAAGGCACGGATGTCGGTGCGACTATGGCATGGGGATATATGAGAGATGATCACTGGTACTGGCAGGGCGAACCGGCACAAATGAAGGGAAGTTACGGAATTAACGGCTGGGTTATCGATCCCCAGTCAGGTCGAGAACCTCATAACGGGAGCCCGGATTGGTTCTGGCGCGGGCCGTCTGTGGCGGGAGCCGGTTACGTGCCCTTGTTCATGGAGGCCCAGCGCTATAACGGCTGGGCGTTACACAATGACTCCCCCCCCGCTATTAACGGTGCACGATGGAACGATGAGGCGCAAATGGGGCGGTACTGCCTTGACCGACACGATGGATTTGCCGGTTGCTTGTTCTTAGATTTTTCAGCTCGTAAAGTGGGGCTAAAAGAACTCTGGACCCTTAAATGGCATCAAGGTTATAATCAATCCGGCCCTTACACTTTAGGTGGCGGTGCCATAGCGACCGATTGGCCCGAGTGGATGCGGAACCTTAAAGATTACTGAGAATAGCTGCTCATAATGTGGCGATAATTGGACATTTTATCAGAAACGATTTCCTGCCAAGTGTCTGTTGGAATTTGTATACACAAGAATTGCGCTTTCGAATCCAGCCACCTTTTTCTATTTCTATGCCGTTAACCTTGGCGAAAAGCAGGGGATATGGTAAGGCCCCGTTTGTTTTGAAGTATTTTCAAGCGGTTTGGTTTCTAATCGACTCTAATACCCTGCTGCTCCAGCCATGTTTTTAAATCACCCAGCTCGTTATTGAAAATATCGTTGTCGTAATCTTCTTCCAGCTTGTGGATGTTGCTTTCCAGTTCCGGCTGATCCTGAACAACATCATCCAGTTTCTTCTCGAACTCGTCGCTCATAGTCATTAGATCGTCGAAATCTATTTCCAATTCGAGCATCCCCGCTATCCTTCTTGTTACCGCTTCTATGCACTTGGGATTAGTACCCTGCACGTAAGCGGGAATCGCAGCTACGAAGCTTACCATTTTAATATCTCGTTTACTGCAGTTGGCGGTCAAATAAGTGACGATGCTGGCGGGGCCTTCATAGTTGGTGAATTTTACGCCGTAGTGCTGAAATGTCTCCTTGAGTCCGGATTCTGAAACGGAGCAAAAAAGTCTCGGCTCTCGCGTGTGAGGCACAAGGCCGGCTACGCTGCCGATGAAATATATCATCTCAACGCCAAATTCCGCACAAACAGAGAAGATACATTCTGAAAATTCTTCCCAGTTCAGATTGGGTTCTTTACCTAAAAGCAAAATGAGATTGTTTTGTTCGTTGTAGAAAAATGTGTTCTCAGGTATCTCGTAAGACTCGATGATACCGTTCTTTATCTGCGTGTGCGGGCGGAATAACGCGGTTATTTCCATTGAGCCGGGGAAGCTGTAAATATAGAATCCTGTCGGCTCGATTTCGGCAAATCTCCGGGCGTCCAGCTTGTCGATAAGGCACTTAACAGTACCTGTCGAGACTTCACCGCCGTCCATCCAGCCTGAGAAACCAAGTAATAGGCGGGGTTTACACAATTTTGGCTTGTTGTAAATGTTCAGCTTGTCAGATGCCATGTTTACTCCATAATCGTTGCATTAAAACCCTTTTTACCATTTATCGGCATGTTAATCCAGATAAATTCGGCAAATATCGCCAAGTGCTGAATGTGGATTTTTCTGCAATAAAAAGGGTGCCGTTTTCGTCTTGTACCAGCGTCAGGGTTATTTATCGTAGGCAACGGTACAAGTTATGTTTATATTTATGTGAAGAGTCAAATGCAGAGAGTAAAGTGTGCCATCAGGAAGCGACGCTGTGCATATTCAATGCGTGTGTTCTGTATTATCGTTTTTATAGCCGCAGCTATTGGTATTGGTGAAGTATCGCTTGCCGCCGCGAACTCAGGAACGGCTGGCGAGAAGGAGCGGCGGGCTTTGAAAAAACGCCAGAATCAGGAACCTGAGACCGAACGGAACTTGAAGCGACTTGGGTCCGATGTAACGAATGTAAGTCGGCCGGATGCCTCAGAGAAGAAGGTCCTTCGCGCCTCCAGGAGCAAAAAATCGGGCATGGAAACCATCGAGCCGGTCGAGATTTATAGCGGTTTTGTAATTACCGAAGGTCGTTACATGCCGCCCCCATACGTGGTTCGGTCCCGGCAGGGCAAGGTTTTCGTAAACGATATGGAAGTTCGAGACAGGAACAGGACTCATATTACCCGGCGATTTATGGGGATGCGTTCAATGAATCCGACGTTATCAAGGCAACAAGGGATTCACATAGAGCAGCATCTCCGCCGGGATGGCATGTTGATCTGTTCGCAGAGCCGTCCGGCAGCCTACCTTACGGTACAGGAGGCCATGCCGGTTCTGGATGTCCTGATGAGCGATGAACTGCCGGGTGCCAAGATGCAAACGCTCTTACAGGCAGGGCCAGATTGGGTGGCTAAAGAGCAGTGGAAGCTGATCGCCGGGACATTCGATGCGCCTGCCGAACTTGCTGACCGCCTGCAGGTCTTAAAACAACGCCAATCCGAATCCGAGCAGGCCGATACCGATTATGAGTGGTCCTGGGCTTTCCTTTCAGCAATTACTATGGCGGGATTCGTGCTTTCCGTCTGGGCTCTTGGCACTTTATTGGCTTGCCGGCCTCCGATGATACATGGTCGGCGAACGAAGGTGCTTTCAAACACTGCCTGCCGGCAGGTAATCTGGCTGGTCGTGCTGATTGTAATTTTGAACCTTTATGATTTGGTCTGCACGCTCTTTGCCCAGGGAGTGGGGAGCTTATGGGAGCTTAATCCATTCGCGAGCCGCCTGATGCAGGATGCCCCTATGGTCGTGATGTTCAAATTAGCACTGACCGCCGGGGCTGCTATCCTCTTTCTGGCTACGAGGCGCCACAGGTTGACTCAGATTGGCTCATGGTGGGTCGGCGTGGTCTACACTGTGCTGATTCTTCGCTGGACCACGTTCAATTCCATATTTCTCTAAACATTTATATAGAGAGTGATATTTTGGACCTCTCATCCGGTTTGAATTAAAGCTGTTTGCAGTTTTCCGGCACTTTTTTCACGTACGGTTTACGCCGTCAATCCAATTCATGCGTTTTCTCTCATGGCATTTGGGAAAAAGCAGGAAATGTTTTGTGGCGATCTCCGGAAACAGGTAGAATGAATTCGGATATTCAGGCAGATTATGACTTTAACCTGGTTTATGTGAAGCAAGGAGAATACTGATGTCGCAAAGTATAGATCGTCGAAGTTTTATCAAAAAGTCGCTGTTGACACCTGCGGCAGGAGCATTGGCACTGAGCGCTGCACAAAATCCGACCCCGGCTATGGACACGGCGGCAAAGTCCGGGACCGCACAGAACATGCCGTCGTCGGAAGCCGGCTTGCCAATGGGCAGGATCAAAGATCTTAAAATCAGCCGGATTTTGTTGGGCGGCAACCTATTGACCCATTTTACACACAGCCGGGATTTGAAGTATGTTTATAATCTGACGGCGCACTATAACACGGAAGAAAAAATCTTCGAGACGATGGCGCTGGCCGAAGCTAACGGTGTTAACACGCTTGTCATCCATACCGCTCCCGGCGTGGTGAGCATGCTCAAGAGATACCGCAACGTGCTTGGCGGCAAGATTCAGTGGATAATATGTCCGACCGCGCAGGTCGATACGCAGCCGGAAGATTATCGCAAACAGGTCAAGCAGCTCGTAGATGAGGGGGTCGATGCGATTTATTTGTGGGGAGTTGTTGCCGATCGCCTTGTTTCCGAAGGTAAGATCGATATGATTGCCAAAGCTGTGGAAATTGCCAAGGAGCACGATGTGCCCTGCGGGGTCGGAGCGCACGATCTGAAGGTCATCAGGGAGTGTGAGCGAAATAAAATCGACGCCGATTTCTACATTAAGACATTCCACCACCACAACTATCCAAGCGCGCCGAGGCCCGATGAGCTGACGAGCATTTATTCCGAGGTCCCGGGCTACTGGTGCAACAATCCGCAGGAAGTAATCGATTTTATGAAAGGCGTTGAAAAGCCCTGGTTTGCGTTCAAGGTCATGGCCGCCGGCGCCATACCGCCCAATGACGCCTTCCGCTACGCGTTTGAAAATGGCGCTGATTTCGTGCTGGCCGGGATGTTTGATTTCGAGATTGCCGAAGATGTGCTCGTGGCAAACCGGATATTGAAGGACGTCAAGAGGACTCGCCCGTGGAGGGCATAGGCAGGGAAGGCTCACAGCTATTCCAGCGATAAAAATAGAAGCAAGAAGCAAAAAAAGTTGCAGTTATTTCAAAAGATATTATAATTCGTAAATATGCGAAGCAAGCGGGACGAGCAGCAGTATCAGACGATTTTATAAATGTTTGATTATCTTTTTAAGCACTGATTGTGAGGACAGAAAAGGCGATGGCCAAAGTTAATTCCGATCAGGAGATTCTGGAATATGCAATTTCCAGAGAGATTGAGGCGTATTATTTTTACCTGGCACTGGCCGGTCGTGTGGATGATCCGAGAATGCGGCAGGTGTTTGAAGATTTGGCCGCCGAAGAGCTGGAGCACAGAGCCAGGCTTGAGCTGGAGATGATCAAAACGGGTAAAACCATGCCGGAGCAGCAGATGCCATCGAGCCGTCCAGAGAGTGATTATATAATATCCGATAGCGACTCACCGTTGGATATGGATTACACCGATATGCTTTTGCTGGGTATAGAGAAGGAAGATGCGGCCTTCAGGATATACGTGAATCTTATACCGAACGTCAGCGATGAGGAATCGCGGGAAGTTCTTCTGGCGCTGGCCCAGGAAGAGGTCCGGCACAAGCTTCGCTTCGAGACAGAATACGATATGCTGCACAAGAAGACCTGAAAATCGCTGCGGAAAATGTGCTTAAGGGCACGATAATGTAGGTTTGCGGGAAATAGGCGTGTATTTAATTATCGAGGTGCGGTCATGTTGGGCAATGAAAGTGAGAATTCGCCGACTCCGAACGCCAACAAACGGGAGCAAGTGTCACGTAAGATAACTCAACTCGTCGATGATCTGCCGTTGTTTCCAACCGATATTAATAAGCTTCTTAGCACCGCAGTAAAACCGGCTGAAGATGGAAAGGAAATACTCCGGCTGATAGAAAGTGACCCCAAACTGCGCAACCAGCTTTTGGCTTTGGCTCGCTCGTATTTCGGCAAGGCCGGGGATTTCGAGAGTATCGAAGATGCCGTGCAGCATGTGGGGATTCGGCCTTTAGTGCAGTTGATTGGAATTTCTTACGCCAGAGAAGCGATTCAGCAGGAATTTGCCGCATTGAAATATCTGAACGACTACGTTGACCATAGCGAGGACATTTACATCGCAACCGATATTCTGGGCGGGATTTGCTCACTGCCGCGAGAGAAGCGGCAGATGCACGCCCTGGCCGGGCTCGTCCACGATGTGGGCCGGCTGGCAATAATAGTGGCCGACAACAAAACCAGCGCACGAGTCCTGGGAACCTTGTGGGACAGGATGGTTTCCGTCGTTCATGAGGAGAAAGTGGAATTGGGGATGGACCACTGCGACGTTGGAGCGAGGATCTGCCAGAGGTGGAATTTCTCGCCGGTCATCCAGGAGGCGGTCCTCAGACACCACTCGCCGTTAATGAACGGCGATTTCAGCTTCGCCGGCGCCCTCATCTTTCTTTCTCATTTTGTCTCGGCCAGCGATCCCAGCGGCGAAATCCTCGCCTCACTGCTCGCCTCCAACGTACTGAACAAGCTGGACCTGAATCCCGTAGATTTCGAAAAAGCGAGAGACGAATACGAATCCCGAACGAAGAGCGGCAATTGATAAGCCCGAAACGGATCGAGCCATGAGCTGTGATTCACGCCCTAAGCCTTGAATTAATCTCGCCAATTCTATTTCTCGCTTGAATTATAGCCGTCGGTCAGAGTCTGCATAAACGCAACGATATCGTCGACTTCCTGTTCGGTAAGGCCAAGGTCACCCAACTCCTCGTTATTTACATTCGCGCTAACTTCCGGAGGCGCCCACGGCCCGACGTCCCTGGTATTGTAAAAAACGACGACCTGGCGCAGATTCTTGAAGATACCGTTATGAAAATAAGGAGCTGTCCTGGCGACGTTTCGCAGGGATGGGACTTTGAACTTGCCATTCTCAGAAGGCTTGTTAAGCACGCCGCCAAGCCCAAGATCGACAAAAGATCTTCCATCCGGATTGAGTTCTTTGGGCAGGTAGTAGAAAGGATTCTCAGAGTTTTTCGGCACGCCGAGGTTGTCGTATGTGAAATCCGTAAAAAGCGGCGGAGTTCCATCGGCGCCCGGCCGGCTTGGGTGGCACTCGGCACATTTAGCTTTGTCCTCGTCCTCGAACAATTCAAGCCCCCGCCGTTCCTGTTCCGTCAGGGCTGCTTTGCCCGCGAGGTACAGATCGTATTTAGAGTTGAATTGGTTCAGTTCGCTGGATTTCTCATATTCCGCGATGGCATCGGCTATCATATCGTATGCTTTGTTGGGATCATCGAACGCGGCGGTTCCGTAAACTTCCCTGAAAAGGCCGGCGTATTCTGAGCTTCGCACTTTCTCGACCACGGTTTTTTCGTCCGGATTTGCCATTTCCAGGGGATTAAGGAACGGGCCTTTCGCCTGCTCGGCGAGGTTCGCCACCCGGCCGTCCCAGAACTGGCCGCCAACGTACAGACCTTCCTCGGCGTCATAATGGAACAGCGGGCTAAAAGCGGCATAAGCCGCGGGCAGATCGTTGCGATTTCCAAAACGGTCTTTATGGACGCCCTGAGATACGGGATAGTCGGCGTTCGGATTGGCGAAACCGGATTCGGGGGCATGGCAAGTTGCACAAGACTGCCCGACAGGCGTCGAAAGATTCTCATCGAAGAAAAGTTTCTTGCCGAGCGATTGTTTCTGGGTCAGTGCTCGTTTTGCCATCGATGTTTTGGAGGGCCCGCTTCCAGATAATCTTTGCTGTTCCTGAGGAACCGGACTTGCGATGACGACAGATACCCAGACAAAAACAACGCAGTGAATTAAATTTCGCATACCATATCTCCCGGTCATATATTTGTTCATTACCCGTCTCTTTTCATGGTTGAGCTTTAATCATAATAATAGCAGATTCAATCGGAAAGTACAGGATTCGCTCAATCGCCTATATGGGTCGAACGGCCGGCTTGGATATGGATCAGGGAGTAGTGGTTGACAATTTGCTTAAGACTTCGCATCCGGATGTGTTCGCTGTAAGTGATGTATTAGATTTTCTTGTGGAGGAAATTAACTATTAGATTTCTTAGCCATATAATAGTGCAATTTCATTTCCAGGCTATCAAATCAAATTTGACAGACTACGAGTGTGGGCAGTGTATTAGCGGCATTTCTTTTATAAAAAACTCCCTTTTCGGATTTGTGTTGTTAATATATTGGGCGTGTATGCGCTTGTATCCATAATGATAGCGTTAGCCGCTCTGGTGACACTGCTGCGGTTTAAGGTCAAGATCGGCGTTTCAATGCTGGTATCGGCTTGTCTGGTGGGAGTGCTGCTTGGGGTCTGGCCGGCGGATGTCGGCAGGGCGTTGGCCGAAGAATGGCACAGCCAGCCTCTGACGCGAACGACGGGCTACCTTTTCGTCTCGCTGGCCGCTCTGCTGCTGCTGGTAAACGTCATCGGGGCGGCGATGGAAGAGATCGGCCTGTCGAGAAGACTGGCCCCGGCCATGCAGGGGCTGTTCAAAAGCCGCAGGCTTGCCCTGGCGCTGATTCCGCTGATGATGGGAATGCTGCCGACGCCGGGCGGGATTATGCTCTCTGCACCGATGGTGCGAGAGGCCGGCGACAAAATCGGCGTCGAGCGCAGCCGGCTGGCCGCAATAAACTTTCTGTTCCGGCATCAATGGGAGCCGGTCTGGCCGCTCTTCCCGGCGGTACCGCTCATTCAAAGTCTGCTTGGTATCTCCGCCCTGACGCTCTTTTGCTATCACATCATGCTGACCGGCGCGGGTATTCTGGTTGGTGTTATTGTGCTGCTGATGTTCGGTATACCGCCGAAACGTCCCGAGCACGAGCCGGCAAGGCGTCACGTGGGTTATCACCTGAAGGATTTCTTTCACGCTTTCTGGCCAATCGTGTTTACCGCCGGTTTGTATATTGCCTTTGATGTGCCGCCGGCGGTCGGAATCTTTTTAGCCATCATCGGGTTGCTGGTAATGCACAGGGTTCCTTTCAGGCGATGGTCTGCCGTTTTTAAGGCCGCCCGCGAGCCGGACATGGTACTGCTGATTTTCGGCGCGCTTTTTTTCAAGTTTAATCTCGAAGCCAGCGGTGCGATAGGCAGCGTTGTGGATTTTCTTATAAGCTCCCATGTGCCGCCGCACCTGCTGGTGTTTTTGCTGCCGATGCTGGTCGGCTTCACGACGGGAGTCACCATGCCGACCGTGGCGATTACGTATCCGTTCCTGATCGCCTTTATCGGCACTGGCACCGGCGCCAAAATGGGGCTCGAAACATTGGCCTTTTCCGGCCTGCTTTTCGGCCTGTGGGTGACACCGGTCCACCTGTGCCTGCCGTTGTCGGCGAGTTATTTTCAGACTTCGCTGCTGAAAATTATCTTAAAGACGGCATTGCCTGCGGTCGGCGTCGCTCTGGCCGGCGCATTGATGGCTTTCTTTTTCGGCTAACGGTTACAATTTGTTTGGCAAAGGATGCGAACATGCTTAAAGGCCATAATGCATTTGAAGTTATATTTCTTGCGTTTTTTGTTGTGGGCTCTGTGGTACGCAAGGTCTATACGTCCAGACGAAGAGGCGTTAAGGCCGAAAAGAAGCGCGGCGGCGTTCTGGATATCATATTGGTCGGCAGTGCCGGTGTGGGGATGACCGTGCCCCTGGTTTATCTGTTTACGCCGTGGCTGGATTTTGCGAACTATAACCTGCCGGGATGGAGCGGCTGGGTGGGGACGGCGGTTTTTGCCGGGGCGATTTTCATGCTGTGGAGGTCACACGCCGACCTCGGTCGAAACTGGTCGGCGACGCTGCGGATTACGGGACAGCACTCGCTCGTAACCAGCGGCGTGTACCGCCGTATAAGACATCCGATGTACACTGCTCACCTGCTTTGGGCCATCGCGCAGGGACTTTTGCT
>Ga0307380_10005025_pt1 | contig 17643 bp, 10 predicted proteins | sample UN3MG_FD_202239 | JGI IMG/M metagenome (GOLD analysis project Ga0307380, IMG submission 202239) | Soil microbial communities from Risofladan, Vaasa, Finland - UN-3 | ecosystem: Environmental > Terrestrial > Soil > Coastal area > Acid sulfate soil | place: Finland: Risofladan, Vaasa | collected...
AACTCTCCATTTCTTATTTCTCGTAAAAGCTGATGCTCGTCTTTTTTAGTTCCCTCAGAAAATCCTGAAAAGTACTTAGCTTCTATCAGTAAATAATAATTGCCTACTATTATTACTAAATCTGGTTCGGTTCCATCTTCAAATACAGGCCAAAATTTAAATTCTGCTTCTTCTGCTTCCCGGTCAGAAATATTAAATCCTAATTTATCCAAATACTTTTTTAGGAAAATATCCCGGGATGAATATTTAAAAAAAGAGAAAACATTAGAAGTCAAAACATCTTCCATTCTTTCCACTCTGGAAGAAAGTTTGCCACGCAATTCAGCCAAGTACATAAGAATAATCACCTCACATAAAATGGAGTATGATCAACGTTTAATCTAAAAAATAATTATTGCTATTTTATTTTTTCCTATTTAAAAAAATCAATTGTCATTAATAAAGCCCCTTTTATTTTAGCTTCAGATATAAGCGTTTTTGAAGAACTATATAACGCTTGCGATTTTTGGAACGAGATTTAAATAATATTTCCTCTAATTTCTCTGAATATTCGATTTCACCATTAATGATATCTAAAAAATCCTTCCATTCATCCTCTGTAGGTTTAAAAGCCTTCCAAGATAACATAAAATCAAAATATGCTCCATGTCTGAATAATCTACCCGGTAAAGGATAATGTTTTCGATTTCCAAGAAGAATACCATAACGGAGATAAGGATGAACATTTTTATGGGTTGAGGCTTTCTGGCTATAAGTAATTGCATCATGAGTAGTTACTGAATTAATTTTACCTTCAATGATTATGCGAGGTTTCCATCTTTCATTATCTATTCTCTTATATACAAGTAGATCAGTTTCATATTTTATATACTTTCTATCTCCCGGCTCATCATCTTTATAATTCAATATTTCAAATGAATATGGAACCCTTCTGCCTGTGCTAAAGAGGATATTATTTTTTGAGAATGATTCCTCTTGTTCTAATCTCTCTTTTACATCTTCCATCCATTCTTTTTCTGTCATTATTGACTCCTTTAAGAAAATGGGATGTGCTTAAGTTCAAGTTGCAAATGCAACACTTAACTTTGGTATAATATGCCAAAAGAAAGGAGTTGCATATGGCTCATTGTTATCAGTTAAGTATTAATGAACGTGAAGAGATCAGCCTTGGATTAGCTCAAGGAATCAGTAAAAATTATATTGCGCTATCTCTTGGCCGATCATCTAGTACCATCTGTCGCGAAGTCAACCGTAACACGGCAAACGGGCAAGTTTACAGAGCGGTTAAAGCTCAAGGTCGTGCTAATAAGTTAAGGCATCTTGCCCGCAAAAAACGAAAAATGGATATGAATCTACCGTTGAAACACTACGTTCTTGAACACCTGGACCAATTATGGTCTCCCGAACAGATTGCCAAACGCCTAAAAATATTGTATCCTATGGATATGGCAATGCAAATTTCACATGAAAGTATCTATTCGTATTTATATGTTTTGCCGCGTGGCGCCTTACGTAAAGAACTGGTTAAATGTTTACGGTACCACCATATCAACCGCCGAATACACGGCAAGTCTCGTCAAAAATCCTGCCCTATACAGGACTATATAAGTATTGAAGAACGTCCTGCCGAAGTAGCCGATCGAACTATTCCTGGCCACTGGGAAGGCGATCTTCTCATGGGGCATAACAATGGTTCTGCTTTGGGTACTTTAGTTGAACGAACCACACGTATGACCTTCTTAGTTCAGCTTAAAGATAGAGATGCTACAACAGTACGAGAAACTTTCGCTAAAGAATTTAAGCATCTTCCCAAGGGCTTAAAGCGTTCTCTAACCTATGACCAAGGCCAGGAAATGGCAGAACATAAACTTTTTACCAAGAGCACGCAGATTCAGGTTTATTTTGCGCATCCACATTCTCCTTGGGAACGAGGCACCAATGAAAACACCAACGCTTTGATTCGTCAATTTTTTCCAAAAGGTACAGATTTTTCAAAAGTTCCACTTAAGAGCATCAAAAAAGCACAGGATATGCTAAATGACCGGCCGCGGAAAACTTTAGAATTTTTAACGCCACATGAGGTTTTTAGTAAACTATTGCATTAGCAACTTGAATCTACAGTGTCCCTAATTATTTTAAGAAAATGGGATGTGTCCCTAATTATTTTAAATTATTTCAAAAACCTGCAAAAGAACGTTCCCTGGTGCTTACATTAAAATTATTAAAGTAACATCTTTTATATAATACCCGCACTAGCCATAGTTTCCTCTAAATTTTCAATAAATTTTACAAATCCAATATTTAGGTACGTCACATTACTAAAAACTTGCTTATATCTATTTGATACTTCATGACTATTTTTTCCAGGAGCATTTATTATTAATATATTTTTGGGTCCACTGTTTAATTCGGCTTGTTTTAAAAGTTGCCACATATGAAAATCAGCGAAAGGTAAAGAATATCCAACAATTATTATTTCTTTATTTATTAAAAATAGCTTTCTTGCCTTATTCCAAATTTCTTGTAAGGGCGAATAACCTAATCTTTTTGACACAGTTGGAGGAACTACTAAAATTTTAGATTCCATACCATCAATTGGACATTTTGCCTTTCTGTGTTTTATTGCATCAATCAATGTTAAACTTTCAAAGTTTTGATGTCCAATATTAATTATATAATATCCCCAAGGAATTAATTCAATATTTTGACAAAGCGGGCAATATTTAAAATTTAAACTACCATGTAATTTTAGAAGATAAGTTCCTTTTTCTGGCTCAGGTCTATCCCACCAGTAAAAAGGATGACTAATTTTTTCTCCATAATTCACTAAATCTATCCCGTAATCCAGTAATACATTTGGATATAAGAAATCAAAAGCATCGTCAAATGAGTAGTCATAATTCATAGTTATAAAATGAATATTTTTAAGTTCTTTATTCATATTATTTAGATTTTTTAAAAATTTTTTATAGATTCCTTTATCATAATTTTCAGCCTTATGAGTTAATAAACGTAATACCGCATATATTAATAAATTATATATATTTTGAAGCTTTTCTCCATTATATTTTGGTGAATAGCTAATTTCATCTTTAATACAAACATCTATCACACCAAGTATATGTTCCAATGGAGGAAAATCTTGATTTATTGGATTCGAAATATTATAAAATTCAAAGAAAAACTCTTTTAATAAATCATACACTTCTTTTTCATTTCTATCATCTTTAAAAATTTTAAAATAAAAAGATAATAGATCTCTTTGTAATGGAAAACCATTAGCATATGAGGCACCTGCACCAAAAATAAACAGCATTTCACTACTCCTTTTCTCCAGAAAATTTTTTTAGAAAATAGGGACATCCTATTATAGTTTAGATTTCCCTTTTACGAAGTCTTTCTTTAGGACGTATATCTACAGTAATACCTAAAGTTTCAACCATCCGCTTAAGAAACTCCTCATACCCTATAGCTTGTCACGGTAGGACAGCCAGTTACCTGACTGCCCCCGCACAGATCCCAGCGTGCGGAACTACCGCACTGGGCTCTTCTTACCTTATAGTAAGGAGCTTATAGGGTCTCCCAAGTTCTTTATATCTCTCTACAGACATGCCATGTGCCAAGACCCCGACAGACCCTCTTTAGAATCTCGCCATATGCGATTCTTTTGTATAGGCTTCCGTTGCGGAAACAACGTCGCCATCTGCATTAATCTTTATTTACGAGGCTGTATAATTCACTTCAGGAAGTACGGTCTTCCTTATGGCCTATCTGTTTCCCTGTGTACGCTTCATCTAATGGTTACCCATTTTGATGCAACACTCGGTACGGGTGGTTGGCTAGACCTTACCCAACAAGGACTTTCACCCTGCAAGACATATAAAACTTCTTGGCGCTCTTCCGCTAAAAGTTACCGAATCGTTAAACTGGCACGCTCTCCCCATTTGTTTTATATTTTCAGTAGAATCGTCCACTGTCAGAATTCTCACATATCGTTTATTGTTTGGTATTATTTATTTTCTACGCGTAATAATAAAATCACCATGCTGAGACACTTCTACCCTTGAATTTACTTTAGATTTATCTATGTTAGTAATCTTTTTAAGTTTTTCTAACAAAATCTTATATCCCGAAATTAAAAGGTTATCACAATTTTCAGCTATATAACAATTAACTTCCCGAACTTCTTTGCTTGATATATTTATTTTTTCAATCTTATCTCCTTTGTCACAGATTACTAAGCATACTTTTTGGGTTAAAGGTACAATTTTTTTAACCCCAGGTGTCAATATTCCTAATCCGTAGATTTCACTTTTCTTATAGCCGCTGGGAGGAATCAATACAAATGGATTATCAGATGTAATAAACGAGCTTTTAGATGAATAGTAAAACTGCCAATTCATTTGAAAAAGGTATATGGAAATTGCTCGGGCCATGTTAAACATACTTTCTAGCGTCCACTCTTTGTTAACTTTAATTGTGTATTGTTCTTTTTTTATGAAATTCATCATACTTTCAGGAGATATACTCTTTTCTTCTTTATTTTTTGCAAACTGTTCTATTAATTTTTGTGTGTTTTCTTTGTTTGAAAAAATAATTTTATTATAAATTTTAAGAACTTTATCTAAAATTTCGTCATGTTCCTTTTCAAAATAAGGAACCCTCGAGCGTAAAAGAGAAATAAATGCTGTAAGAATTAATTTTTCATTTAAATCGATTATTTCTTTATTATTAATTTTATCTATAATAGGTTTTGTATCTCCTTCTAACCCGGATAAATACGTCTCAACTTCATTGTGCTTTTTCTTATCAAGACCAATAAAACTATAATAGTTTGTCTGAACTGTTGTATTTTTTGGTGTTTGTTGCCTTAAATCTTTTTTATTGCAGTCATATATCCATAAAAGTCCACTTTTATTACAAAAATTATCTAAATAAAATTTAGGTACAAAATGGTGTCTTTTGGGAATGGATATTTTTTTAATAATTACTTCCTCGCTTTTAACTTTAAGAGTAATGCTTAATTTTCAATGATTTCTTCAATAATTTGTGAACTTGTGAAGCCCCATTATTCCCTTTACTTTTTTATTGATCTATTTCTGTAAACATGGTACTTCATCCTTGACATATTGTGCTGAAAAAGCAAAACCAATTCCAACATTTGCTGACCGTCTAAGCTGAATTACTATTTGCTCCATCGCTACCTGAGAAGCTCTAATAGCTCCAATCGGATCTATCCCTCCGATACTTATTATTGCTCCACTTTGTTGCTGTCTTTGAAGGATCCTCTGATTATCTTTTAATGCTTGAAGCAATCGATCAAACTGCTCTCTTAATAAACCAGTTTCTGCTCGTGTTATGATTCCAGCAACTTTACCCGTTTTAAGGTCAATAAGGGGACCCCCTGAGTTGCCGCTATTCACACTTCCATCAATCTGAATTATCTCTACCCCATTGCTTTGATGCAAGCTTGATACATATCCGATGTGGGCTGTAAGATGAGGTGAGCTGAACGGATATCCCATAAATACAACTTGTTCCCCTACGGATAAGCTAGATGAATCGGACAACTCAAAAATATGTCTCCCATTAAGCTCTGGCTCTGATAGTCTAATATACACAAAATCTTTTTCATCTTCGGATGATTCTGCAACTATTAAATCCATGCAATTTTTCGATAATAAACGTATTTCATTACCAGAATCGTTATTTTTATCATTTTCAAATCTGATTACAAATGTATCAAATGGAATTGATCTAAGATTGTGACTATTTGTAACAATACCACCATCAACTATAAAAGCACTCCCAGAACCTATGCGCTCTCTTTCACTTTCCAAAAAAATTTGTGCAATTCCTGAACGGCATTTTTCAATTAATTCAACTGGTTTCATTTTTTCCTCCCTTCGATAGTGGCGATTTCTTCATCTGCCAAACCATAAAGTTTATGAACCATCCGGTTAATCTGTTGTTCGAGTTCTCAATTAATCCCCCTCCCATTTCTTGCAAACTTCTTCGAAAGGAGGTTCCTCGGGTTTTTGTTCTCCTATCCAATGTGCAAAAAATTTTGGATCATCACCGCGAGGATAAGGTTCTGCTTGCCTAATTTTCAGTAATGCTGGACTTCTTACACAATCTCCAAAGATTAGAGCTGTTTGTTGTGCAAGAGCTGGTAATTGCCTGAGAATATCCTCGTTTACGCTCGGGACAATTTTTCTTATATATTCTTGGTCCTCAGGATTTTGAATTCTATGAACAATGAAAGAATTGCATTGTGCTAATACTGTACGTGAAAGCTCGCTTGGACGCTGGGAAGCTACCACAAGACTAAGACCAAATTTTCTGCCTTCTCTTGCTATTCTCTCAAAAACAATCTTTGATGCTGATTCATTATCACCTTTTGTCTTTTCAGGTATATAATTGTGAGCTTCTTCTAAAACAAGAACTACAGGAAATTTACCCCTTAGATCTTTGTTATGTTTAGCAACTCTTTGAAGAAATTCAAGGATAAGCCTTCCTAATAATGCTGTAATGTTTTCCAATATTTCAGAGGCTAATAGATTTAGATCGATAATAACGACTTGATGATTAGTAAACAACTCATGATATTTTTCTTTGTCTTCAATATCTTCTTTTTTAAGATACGGGGGTATCCCAGGGGATGGAATTCCAGATGGGTTCCCATTGGGATTATACTTTGCTTTTTCAAACATTCCTAAAGTGTACCGTAAAAAAGTTGCTAAAGCCCATGGGTGGTTTTCAAAATCCTCAAAAATAAATTTGTATTGGTCATTAGAGAAAAATCTGTTAATTCTTACTTTCAGAGTTGCGCAGTACTCACTTATTCTTGAATAACTTTGTTCCTGAAGTTTCATGGCATCTTCAAAATATGTCTTTAGGAAGTCTTTCTTTTTAAAATATGAAGGAATATTTACATCTATTAGCTCTTCCAATTCCCTTGGTACTAATTCTGACAAAAAATGGTTTATACTTTCATAGTTTTCTAGAAATTTGTTTTTTGCTGTGTCATCTATTCCTTTATATTTATCAGCAGGAATTGATCTTTTTAATTCAGTCACTGCTTTTTCAATGGATTCTAAGTATTCTAATTTAATAGAATCTTTTAAACTCTCTTTCTTCTCATTTATCAAGCCAAGAATACTATCACACTTGTTTGAGACTTCTTGTCTAATTTTCCATTCTTCTTTGTCTGATTGCAATTCAGTTGTTATTTTATCTAAGCTTAATTTCATCAGTGATAAAGGAATACTCTGTTTTGTTCCACCCGCAGCTGATTTTTTGGCTAGACTCAGAGCAGTACCTAAAACAGGCATTTGGACTCCTTCTTTTGGGTCAAATAAATGAACAAAATCATCAAAGTTCATAAACCAATATGGGATCTTAAGATTGTCTGAACCAATATATAAATAATTTCCCATCTTTTTTCCATTTTTACCTTCAAACGCTCTTTTGTATTCGCTATTTGTATCCAAAATTACGAAGTGGGCATTTTTCACTTCTTTGTCCTTATAGAATAAAATTGCTTGTATCAGAGAAGCAATCGTGCAGGATTTGCCTGAACCTGTATTACCTAAAACAGCCAGATGTTTTGAAAATAAAGCATCAGGGTCAATTTTTATTTCGTATCCGGGGAATGAAGCACTTTCTCCAACTGAAATATAATAAGATTTGTTTTCATCCTTTCTGAAACTCCCCGTTTTATCGAAAATAATATCAAGTTCTTTGGGCGAAACAGACCAGACAGGATTACTTAAAGAAGGGAAAGATGTAATCCCCTGATAGTACTCTTCATTCTCAATCCTACCTATCATTGTAGCATAGAGTAATCTTTTGGACTCAGGTAATGTAATGGATGTCTTTGTAGAAATTTCTTTTGTTTCTTCAGTCATTGTGACCTTTGTAACAATCGCTACAATTTCTTGAGAACCAACAGGAATAACTATATATGAGTTTATCTGAGCAACAGGATGGACACCTGTATAAAAACTTTTAGTGAGACTCTTAATATCTTTATCTATTTCAGCCATAACTCTAAAACTGTCAACAAAAATTATCCTTCCAATTTCTCTTTCATCATTCATTGTTGTCGCCTCCTTTTGAAATATTTTCTTCTTGCCCTCGCTCTTGAGGGAGCAGCCTCTTTAAGGTTTTTATTATTCGTCCCTCCAATTCCATCTGAGAAACACTTGGTAATATTTTCTCTACAAAGTTTTTAAAATCGCCGAATAATTCTCCTCCAATATATGTAACTCTCTCATCATCGCCAATCTTGGCTCTAACTTCTTCAATACTTTTTTTAGTATACCCAACAATAATCAGATTAAAAGAAGGTATGGAGAAAGATTCGTATATTATCCTATTTATATGCTCGTCTCCAAAACTGTAGCCCAAAGTTATTAAAACACTTTGAGGTTGTTGAATAACATCTGCGAACCTCCGAAAAACCTCAGAATATGGAAATCCTATTGTTTCTCCTTCTTTCATTGGACTTGGATAAACTAACAAGTCTAAAAACTCATTTTCTTTCAACACCTCTAGAGATTTTTTTACTATACCCATAATATTAAAAGGGGTGCTCTGAACTTTTATCCAGTCTATTGAACCATGAAGTTTATAGAGATGAATTACCCTTTCAAGTCTATTTACTTTACCTTCTGTAGTTGTCGCAGGATAATAAAAGTCAAAATTAAAAGATTCGGGTTTAAAAATTCTCTCACTAGTTCCTACAAATCCATCAACATAAACTATTCCCATTTTATCCATCGCTTTTTCAAACATTAAGTCATAGTTAAGAGTAAAAATATTAGGTCTTCTTAAAGGAAAAGGGCGTACCAGAATTTTTCTTATAAGTTTTTGGTGTATTTCAAATGGATTATCTTTTTTATATCCTTCTATAATTTTATCAGAATAAGGCGGGTTACAATATTTTTCTACAAATTGTTTTTTTATCTCAGAAATAAGGTTGCGTATATTCTCAACATCTGCGATTTTAAAGTCAAATAGCCCCTTTTTGTAAGGCAATAAGGTCAAAATATTGAATAGAAACCCAAGGAAAGATTCGAAATCTTTGCTCTCGGCAGTATCCAAGAAAATCTTCCTCATTTCTTCATATAGTTTTTTTAAGTCCTTATTTAAATCAATCTCCAATTTGGAAATGTCTCTGATGGATTCAGAGCCAAAAGGTATAGATGTTCCTGCACCTGCAAGGAAAGAGAAGTTATTTATCTTTAGGAGTTCTTGGAAAAATGCATTGGCATAGAGATAAAATTTATCAATTATCTGATCTACTTTTTGAGGGTGCTCCCCACAGATAGTTTCAATATCTGAAATCTTCTTTATACCAATTTCGGACAAGGAACTCTTTAACTCATTGAGTTTGTCTTTACCATTGCAAAGGAAAACCATTTCATCTTCTAATACGGATTTTATAAAGTTCTTATAAAAATTTCCCTCCTCACTAATATGTTGATTTCTTTTCATTAACTTAACCTCCCTATATTTGTTGATTTTTCAATATTTTCAATCTCTTCATCGGTTAAACTATAAAGTTTGTAAACCATCTGATCAATCTGGCGCTCGTAGTCGTGGACTCTGGCTTTCTTGGCAGGATTTTCTAAATAATCATTGTCTTTGGTGATAGCAAGAATGTGGTCAACTAATTCTATAAAGGGTTTTTGTTCAGGTTCAGAGATTTTTGGGATTGGAAGCTGCTCTAAAAATGCTTTTTTATATCTATAACCACTCTCACCAAGGCCACCACCTGCATAAAATTGTTTAAAGAAAAATGTTACAGGTTTTGAGTTTAATATTGCAATTAAATATTTCAAGCTTTTCCCTGTCATTAAAAAAGTTGTCGCTTCACAATAAATTTTTTTAATATCATAAGCGAAACTTGGCTCTCTAACTATTTCCTGCCACACGATTTTTTCTTTTTCAAATTCATCTAAATAGGCACAATTTCTTAGGTTGGTCCAATGATCTCCTTTATCTTGTCGTATTTCTAAATTTTCCTGATATTGTTGTAAATGTTTATAAATAATAGAATAATCTTTTGTAACATTAATTCTTTTAATCCCTTTACTTCTTAAACCATTGTGAGAATTTACTAACCACAATCCAGCCCATTTGTAACCATAGCGATAGATATCTCTACCTCGCAGAATCGGTTTTAATATTTCGGCACTTTTTGGGTCTTCACGGCATAATCTTTCTTTTGTTTCTGTATCAATAATAAATGCCTCGTTAAAACCTGTTTTTATTCCAAAGCATATTTTTATATCCCAATTTTTTAATGGTATCCCTTTTTCTTCTATCTTCTTTTTAAGATTCATTATTGTTTCATCTCCAAAAGTAAAACAGTTACTATCAAGCTCTGATTGTTTCATTTCTAATCTGTGGGAATTGAAATAGTCAGCAATATCTGCCGATGGAGTAAAATCCGGTTGAATATTTAGAATATTTATGATATTCCCTGATGGCTCTGTTTTCTGGAAAAGTAGTATATTCGTATCCACAGTAGCGTCAAAAACTTGATAGCCATTAAAATCAATAATTTGCTTTAAGGTGGTTTTTACCTTAAAGAACCTGCGTAATTTTTCACCGTATTTTGCCCTCATCCATTTATTGCTGGATATAAAACAGGAAAAACCCTCTGACTTCAATATTTGATAACTTTTTTCATAAAAGTATGTATAAAGATCAGAAGTAGAATTAAAAGTTTTAAATCCTGCCTTTCGTAAAAACGGTTTTTGGTCTTTTATTTTTTCCTGTCTCACATACGGCGGATTGGCAATTACTATATCAAATCCGCCTTTTCCCCTGAAAACTTTTGAAAATACAGTTTTAAAATCAAAGTTAATTTTATAACCAAATATTTTTTCTGAAGTTGTATATCGTAATTTTATTTTTTTATCAATTTTAGTCTTTAATGTTCGCTTTTTTTCGGGATTTGTTATGCTAAAGTATCCATCCATTAAGGATTCAATCTCTTTTTCAATAGGTGAACCCCAAGTCTCTGGAAAACCAAGTAATGAATTTCCACATACAATTTTATAATCCAAATTTGGTAACGGTTTGATATTTTTTATATCTTCTTCGTCAACAATCAGTGAAAGCCAAAGGCGAAGTTTGGCAATTTCCACCGCACCAGGATCTATGTCCACTCCATAAAGGGAGTCTTCTATACATTCTCGCTTGAAGTTGTAAGGGGTTCTTCCTGGCTCATTTATAAAAACAGATAGTACACTTCTTATCTTTATAATTTCGTGCATCGTTCCTACAGGAAATGCGCCACTTCCTACTGCAGGGTCGCAAACTCTAATATTTTTTAATTTTTCATCAATAACTTTTGCATTTTTTCTTATGCCTAGAAGAAGTTGGTACTTATAAGTTTTGGTTTCTTTCTTTTTTTCTTCAACAACTTGCTCATTTTCCGTAAATTGCTCACCATATTTAATAAGTTCTTCAATAGCTTTTTTATCTACGATTTCCTTATCTGTATGAAATCCAAGTTGTTCAGGCTCTTCCGGACCAATAAGTTTAATCTGCCTTGATACTCTTACTGGCTGTTTCATTAATTCCTGATTAACAACTGTGTGAAGATAGTTAATCAAACTTTCCTGACACATATAGTGGACAATTTCACGGGGTGTATAATAGATGCCGAATTTTTTATTGAATTTGTTCTCTTCGCCTTTACTCCCGCCCTTTAATGCCTTTTTGTATTCCTCGTAATTATCAGGTCTTATAGCATTGAACTTTTCATAGGTCTTACCTAAAAGTTCTGGATCTATAGCAACTTCTTTTTCCAGTGGTTCATCTTCTTTTACTGTAAAATTAAAGAGATCAAAGATATCAAGAACACCATTGCCCTCATAATTGTCATTTCTATTCGAAAAAATTTCATTGGAAAGATTTATATCTGTATGTACCCAATCATAACTACCTATTGGTTCAAAAAGTCCACCATTTAAGAAAGGAATTTTACAGTTGAATCTTGAGTAAAAATCATCATCACGCTCCCGAGCAAGTGCTTCATAAAATAAAGGTTCTAAAATATCGTTAAAAAAGTTTTTATAATTCCCATATTCTTTATTAAAAAGCTGACGTAGGAAATCTTTTGGACCTGTTCCCCATTCACCATCTCTTCTAACTCCAAACCAACCTTTTTTCTGTAAGAAATATAGAAACACAATCTGTCCCAAAAATTTTTTGGCAAAATTTACAGTATCAACACCTTTTTCTTCAAAATCTTTTTTCACTTTTAGATCATCTTCTATCACTTTATCCAGTTCTTCTTTGATGCGAAGGAATAGATTGCGGTACTTTAAAAAGAACTCTTTAGTAACTTTTTCGATATTAAAAGCCTCTTCCAGTTGAGTAAGAGTAGGATTGCACTGGTCATCGGCAAGGATATTTACAAGCCGACTCTGAGCAGTGTGGCTGGATTCGTTTTTGCCGACAAGAAAAGACCATCGTCTGACAGGTGTAAATTCTTCTCTGACTTTTATTTTACCGCTTTTCCCCTCCTCAAAACGGTAATCCATTTTCACCAGTGAGAAACGCCAATCCACTTCATTAGGAGAAACAAAAGCTACTAAAGCAGCATCTTTTGATTTATCACTACCATAATTACCTTTGAGATATCCCGCAATAAAATTTCTTTGCCTACTTCGTGCGTGCTCTATAGAAGTTTCTTTTTTAAGATAGACAATTAAAACATCAATTCTATTATTATCTTTTAGATATTTTGCTATTCTTTGAAATTTACTAATATAAGGCCTAAACATTTCAGGGATATTATATCCCTGGTGAATACCAAATGATGTATTTTTGATATCACTTTGTTTAAGATTAAGCAGATTCATAATGAAAGAAATAAATTTCCCTTCATTAAAGGAGGCCTCAAAGGTATCTTTAATAATTCTTTTCGCTTGTTCTTTATCCATATTTTATTCTCCAATCAAATATTCAGATAAAATGACTTCTCTTGGACCTGAAGTCTGAGCGGCACTTTCTGATAGATGTTCTTTTAAAAATTCCGGAGCAACATTTTTCTGCAATACTGCCAATATTTTTAACGGACTTACGGTCTCTTTTAATTCGTGATTTAATTCTACGAGTAATATTTTAGTCGTTTGTTTGGGCAGAGCTCCTTCTCTAATTTTTTGCATTACTATTTTTAAGTAATCTTCTTGTTCTTCAGTAAATTTTCTGGTATCTTTAGAAATAGCTTTTAATATTTTTAAAACCTGGGTAGCGGAATCTCTACCTCCGGTTAGTTTTATTTCTGACGCTTCTTCCTGGGTGGCAAATTCGAAGGCTTCTTTGTTTTTCTCTAATAAGTCATAAAAGTTGGGGCTTATCTTCTCTCGTTTAGTATCTTCTTTTACGTCTAAAGTTTTAGCGGCAGTGATGAAATCTAATTCTTGAGATTCCTGCTGTTGGGCAGCCATAAAAAATTTCTGAAGTTTGCCTTTACGGAAATAAGTCAAAAGGCTATTGGTTTTTTGGTTATATATCCTGGCAGTTCTCGCCTTTTTGGGCAAGGACTTAATTCTGGCAAATAAATCCGGATAGTCTTCCCGGATATCTTTAATGATTTTTAAATATTTTAATTCACTCTCTTGTCCTTCATCTTCACCGATGATAGCTTCTTTAGAAGTTAAGCGGTTAAACAATTCGTGAGATTCTATTTCTTCATTTTCAGTAAGCAGCCGGGCATCATTTCCCAATAAAGAGATGAAGGCATGTATTTTTGCTGCCGCTGCTTCTTTTAATTTAATTAGGTCGTTGGACTGTTTGCTGGGGAAAAAATTAAAGGTGTAAATCTTATCAAAATTAGTATCTACCCGGTTGATTCTTCCTACTCTTTGCATCATACGGATAGGATTCCAGGGGATATCATAATTAATCACTACATTAGATTTATGAAGGTTCACTCCCTCTGATAATACTTCGGTGGAGATTAATATTCTAAAATCATCCCGGGGAGAATGGGCCTTGGGGTCAAAGTTTTCAATTACTTTTCTCCGGGTGTATTCGCTTGAACCCCCGGTAAATTCCATTACTTTATATTTTTGCAAATTCTCATTTAAATAATCTGCGGTCTCTTTGGATTCGGTAAACACTATTAATTTATTTTTCTTCAGGATAGGATGAGAAGAAAGGATATCTAAAAATTGGAGCAATTTGGGGTCTCGGTCTACTATGCCCCATATTTTTTGAATTTCTCTTAAAGTCTTTAAATCTTTTTCTAAGAGCCCTCTATATTTCGGATCAAACCCTTTGGATGAATATTTTACAGCTTTATCTTCTTCAATTAATTTTTGTATGGCTTCATCATTATCATTTTCCAGAAATTCAAATATTTTATTAATATATTTTTTACTAACATATACATTTCCCTTATCAAATTCTTCTAAGAATTTTTCATAAGAATGAATAAATCGATTGATGCTTTGTCGGAAGGCATAAAAACTACTTTCTAATCTTTTTACTAAAAGTATTTTCATAAATTTTCTCATATTCTTTTGAGCTAATTCTTCCGGTTGAGTAATTTCTCCGCGATAATAAAGTAGTGGAGTATAACGGCTATAATTAAAATCGAGGGCAATCATTTTGATGGTCTTAGTAAAAATCTTGTCCTCTTGATCGTTTAGTTGATAAAATACCGGTTCAGGTTTGGCAACTTCGGGAAATTTCAATTTTTGTTTTTCTAATTCTCGAGTAAAATATTTAATTACTTCTGACCTGGTTCGGCGTACCATCAGATATTTTAGAACCTTATCTCTAATTTCCCGGGAATTCTCTTTTACCGTTCTAATATATTCCGGATAATCTCTTTTACGATCTAATTTTTTTAATTTCTTTTCTAGATGGGAGAAAAATCTCTCCAAATTGGACAGATTGGGAATATTACTTTTTTTGGAATTTTGAAATAGCTTTAGTTGACTTAAGATATCTTTGGGATAATTGTTGTAGGGAGTGGCGGTTACCAGGATAACTCTTTTGCCCCGGCAAATCCGAGCGAGCATTTCGTAAGTAGTATTTGATTCATTGCGAAAGCGATGTGCTTCATCAATAAAGATATTTTTATATTTATCGGTACCTCTTTTGAGTAGTTTATCTAATTTACCCAATGATTCAAAATCTGCCTGTTCTTTAAAACCAGAAAAAATATTGGGCCAGGAACCAGGGCTGTCTTTGTCCAAAAGCATGGGAGGAGCAATCACCAGGTGGCGGCCGTCTAATTGCTGGGCCAGGAGGGCTGAGATATAGGTCTTGCCGAGACCTACTACATCAGAGAGAAAAACACCGCCGTATTCCTGAAGAATTTTTTTAGCATTTAAAACCGCCTGTTCCTGATATTCGAGTTTCATAAAATCTTTGGGCACATATTTGTAAAATATTTCTTCGGCTTGCTTGAGGTCATCCTGAAAGTATTCGTATAAGAATTTTAAATAAAGTTCGTAAGGAGTTATGTTATTGTTTAACCAGGTTTTTGTTTGGATAGTATCTTGATATCTGTTTTTTAAGTCAACAGCGTCTTCCCATAGTTCATTAAATTTTTTAAGGGCAAATTCATAATCAGATCTATTTTTTAATTCCACATTGAATTCTAAATTATCAAGGAGGCCGGCTTTGGTAAAATTGCTGGAGCCGGTAATTACTCGGCCTGCGTCTCGGTCACTTTCCGAAAAAGTCATAATATAAAGCTTGGCATGAATATTTGCAGAAGGATAAGCTTTTATTTCCAATTTTCCGCTTTTTAACCATTCTAAGAAAATATGAACCCCTTCTTCTACTTCTTTGTTGTCTGGAGAATTTTCCATTTCATTGGTGACTTCTTCGGAGAATTGCTTTTTTGTTTCTGAATGGGAAAATTGTAGAGTTTGCTGCTGAGGAGAATTAATTGAATCTTCATCTAAGATTGGGATAGTAAGATTAGAAACATTAGTATTTATGCCGACAAGAATTCTGATTTTTTCTGTTTTTTCGAGTGATTTATAAATTTCGTAAAAACCGCTGGTATAAAAATATCCTACCAATACATCGAAAAATTGTGTATCTTTAATAAGGACTCTAAATCTATCCGCAAGTTTTTGATTTTTTTCATTGGTTATAAAAGTTAAATCTTGTGATTGTGATTGTGATCGCATTTAGGGTATTCTCCTAACTGATTTAAAATTTACCCATTAACCTCTTTTTCTAATTAAAATTCGATATTTTTTATAATTATATCACACGGCTGCGACTACTGTATGGCAACAATTGTGAAAATAATTTGAAAAAATATGAAAAAAGTTGATTTTTTTAATTTATTTAAGAAAAACTATGATTTTGTGTAGAAATAATCTGTTATTTATATTCTGCATTAGTTGTCAAAAGTCCTTCTTTTTTGAGGGAATATTTTGAAATCAAGGGGGACACACTTTACTTTTCGCCAAGCATAAAGGCGGGAATATAAAAGAAGAATATCCCCCATGATTCCAAAAGTCCTTCTTTTTTAGAGAAATTGTGTTATTTTAGTTAACGGTAATTATTATCCCTTGTTCTTCCCATTCTTGCCAATCAAGTTTCGTGAGTTCCGGTAATTGAGTGAGGTCTTGCGGGTTTTTGAATCCTCCCAATTCATCTCTTGAAGTGATAATTTTCTGGGCGATGGGTTCGCTTATTTTTAATATTTTTATCAGTTCATCCCGGGATGCGGAGTTGATATTTATAACTTTATTCTCTAGTTTTGCTGAAGTAGGAGAAGTGGGTAAGAAATCTATTTTGGCTATTTGGTATAGCTGTCGGGTTCTTTCCAGACTGTATTTATTGGTCCATAGGCTTACAAATTGATTTTGAAATATTTCAATTATTTCCGGGTCGTCTATGAACATTAGATTTTCGTCATTTCGGTTGTTGGCTGAAAAGGTCCAGTTGTAGGAGCCAGTGAATACGTACATGACTATGTTGATGGAGGCCTGGGCCTGGTTGATATTTTTGATGATGGCTTTTTGAGGATTATCGTATAGGGAGAAATAGACTTCGGTTTTGGCAAGGGTGGAAATGGAAATAGTTACGGAAAGGACGATGATTAAAAAAGCAAGAACACTAAACTTAGTATTCTTTTTTAAGTAGTGCATTTTTTAATGTACCCTTTTCGGTTTATAATAAATATAAAAAAATCATTTAAGTGAAATATATCACGTATTATATCAAGTATACGACATAAGTTTTAAAAATCCTTCTTTTTTGGGAAAATAATATTAAAGTTGCTTACTAGCGTATAGAGTAAAAGGGGGACAGGCTTTGCTTTTTGGAGGGGGGATTGCCGCGTCGCTTCGCTCCTCGCAATGACAGAAAAAGTGAGGATCCTCGAGGCTTTGGGGTCAAGACCTGAACCTCTTTTGCCTCCTCTTTTGCCTCTTTTTCAATAAATTTCGTTTTATTTTTAAAGCATTCGAATATTAAATTTAATCAATTTCATCTATTCAAATTTGAATCCCTTTTCTTTAAATAGTTCGATACAAGTGTCTACTGCTTTCGGATCGTAAAGGATTCCCTTGTTTTTTGAGATTTCTCCCAAGGCTGCATCGACCCCTAATGCCGCGCGGTAAGGTCGATGAGAAGAGA